>ENA-OQIR01000474-OQIR01000474.1-human-gut-metagenome-genome-assembly--contig:-NODE-474-length-17421-cov-2.384526_pt1 | contig 17421 bp, 34 predicted proteins | sample MGYA00242580_ERZ504745 | MGnify/ENA primary metagenome ERZ504745 (study PRJEB26092, sample SAMD00036214) | human gut metagenome | host: Homo sapiens | study: EMG produced TPA metagenomics assembly of... | reverse complement strand
AAATTCGTTTTGGCTTTCCATCCCCACCTTCTTTTCTCCATCATTTCTGCTATATCTTCTGTTTCATAGAACTCATTTTCCGAAAGGATTTTTCTTTCGATTTCTTCCGCATTTTCTTTTACTGTTTCATATAATGCTTTTGCATTGAAATAATTACTTTTTAACTTTGCAAGAAACTTTCTATCGTAACTGATTTTTGGCAACATATTATTTCATCCTCACTTTCATCATTTCTTTTCTGTACTCTTTTATCTGTTCCAAAGTCAACCATTCCGGTTTCTCTTCCAGTGAGTTCCAAATCCGTTCCATTTCGTCACAGATTGCTTCTACACTGCCACCCCACAGATGACCTTCATAACCGTTTCCATTTCCGAGGAAATAGTTACAATCATTTCTCATTCTGTCTAAGAACATGTAATCCCTTTCCCTTGGATGACGAACAAAAGGATCATCGCATTCAACTGGTTCTGTTACTCTATTACATGGTTCACCACAGATTTCATCCCATTCAGTTCTATAAGCACCTGTATAGAGATTGAGTCCGTTTTTACCGTTGTTTTCATCAAAATATAACTTTCCATTTTCATCTTCGTAGCATGGAACTTCCATGTATCCACCAAACCCAACATATTTGACTTTCATATTATCAACCTGCCTTTCTATCCGATCCACTGTTTTTTTACTGTGTCATAAATCGCCCCGTTTGCATCCTGATATTCTTTGTACCTGGAATATGTAAACCGTAAACATTTATGACCGTTCATATAAACAATGGTTTTATTTCCATTATCAACGGCAAATCTTTCACGCCACCCAGCAGCTTCCCATGCTTCTTTCATTTCACCTCTGAATCTTCTTGCCTTCTCCATTTTTACTCCTCCTGTTTTCTCTTCATAATTCCATTTGCTGCCTGTACACATCCGTATAACCAACCATTCAGGTAATCAATGTTGTAGCAATACTGCGTCCAATCTCCGTTTTTTGCCCTTTCTTCACTGGTAAAAACATAAAATCCACCCCCATAATCAGCATCTTCAATTTTAATAAAATCGAAGTTTGCCTTATAAGCCCGTAAATTATCTTTAATAATTTCTTCCTGTCGTTTTGTCATCTTTTTTCCTCCAATTAAATAAGGCAGATAGATTATTATTCTCTACCTGCCTTACTGTATTTTAATCATTATAAGGTTCATAAAGATTCCGAACTGTTGTCATACATTTCATCATCAACCCGAAATCATTAAGTCTATCAAGATCTTTGATGATCGTCGTGTCACCGCACACATTGATAAGAATGCACTTTGCGTTCTCACAGTAGTCTACGGTTACACGTTTGTCATTCGTGTACCTGTTCGCTTCGAACATTTCGTTCATTTTCTCAATCCATTCCTTCATTATGTATAATACCTCCTTACTTTACCTGCATCAGCAGCTTACCAAGCTCATTTGCGTCTTTCACACTACAAATCGCAGTTGCCTTTGTATTTTCAGTTCCATCTTTCCGTGAAAATTTCGTGACCATATATACCTTGTCTGGCATTTCTTTGCATCAACAGTGTAATGTCCGATTTCCACTGTGTTTTTACCAATAGTTCCAATTTCTCTTGTCTTGCTGTAAATAAATTCTTTTGCCATGATTTAGTCCTCCTTCTTGGTCGAGCCATCTGCATTTACATGCCATTTTTCAGATGGTTTAAAGTTCTTTCCGTTGTTAATATGTAAAATCCATATGTCACCCTTCGGACAAAACCAATTAGCATGTTCCATCCGATGCTCCATACATTCTTCAAAAGAAGAAAATATATCTACAACTTCACCGCTTCTTTCGCTTGTTTCAACATATATTGCATAAAAATCAAACTTAACCATTATTCTCCCTTCTGAAATTTCTCTTTTATCCGATGAATCCATAGAGGCAACCAAAAACTTTTTCTGTTTTATGAATAGTTACTGTGCTACATTAACCATGTTTTATTACCTCCGTTTCAATTTCGTTCCCATCATCATCTTCCAGCCAATACTCAAGCCCAAGATAATCTGTATCACGCAAATTTTCTACCAGCATTTTCGCTTTCGGAACAGAAACAGTTGGCTTTAATTTCTTTGATTGTGTTTCTACACCATTACTTGCTACAACGTACACATTCCCTTGCCTCCTTCTCTTACAGATTTTCTTGTTGCAAATAATCGACCGTCAAGACTCATATATACATCAACCATTGTATTTTTTGTTCTTACATACAAGACGGTCATATGCCGCAAAGCGTCTTTCTGTACATATAGTACGGGTTCGTACCGATCAAAGATTTTTATCCAAATCACCATAAAATCGCTTTCCTTTCTGTGATTACTAACAGCCCAAATAAAATGAACGTTACCCCTAACGGCCAGGTATCGCTTGCATATCTAATAAGTAGATACCCAACGCCCATAAGCATCACGCAAAAGATTCTTTGTGCTATAAGTTTTTTACGCTGCCGCTCTCTTTTGCGTTTGGCTTTCGCTTTCTGGATTTCCATTTCGCGCTGTTGCTCGATGTGTTGACGGTATTTTTCATAATTGGTTATGTCAATTATGTTGTAATGATCTGGATCAAATACAGCACATTGTTGCGTTCTCAATTCTTTTCGCTCCTTTCACTTTTTTATTCGACATAAGGTTATTCTCTTTAATCAGTCTTGCTTTTACTTCTCTGTTCAGCCGTGTGTTTACTTCAATTCTCTTGTGAGTTACACGGTTTAAATAATGCAAATGCGATCCAGTACCATCTCTTCCGTTTACTCTTGTTTCTCTGAATCCATTAGGAAATAAATATTCCTTTTCAAAGTCCAGAACTTCCTTTGGCTTTCGTCGTCTCGACATTATTCATCGTCTCTTTTTAATAATCCGAAAAATTCTAATTCTGCATCATCCATAGCACATTCATTCATGAAATATTCATACTGTTCTTCGTCTGTCATATTACATTCTTCCAGAAGAGTATCTTTCCATTGCGTTGCAAGTTCTTCCAGGCGTGAACGTGGAATATAATCATTTTCCGTTTTGTAACGAAATGAATCAATCGCATTCTGCATAACCAGATATTCTTCTCTACCATATTTTCCATACATCCATGAGCAGACAGTGTAAGCCCAACTTCCATCAGCACAGATGTCAGATACGATCTTGTACTCTTCTGTACTTTCCATTTTGATGAGTGCGTACTCTTTCTTTTGGGCAATGATTTCATAATCAAAGCAGCTGGATTATGTCGTTTTTCCATTTTATTTTCCTCTCTTTCTTGTGATTTAAGTAATCACATTGGAACGGACAAGTTTCCTTATCCGCTCTGTCTAACTACTTAATTTTCACTTTCGCTTTCGGACAGATATTCTTCTAATCCTGCATATTCATCATCCGAAAGCAGATTCCGTAAATCATCCATTGACATAATCGTTATTCTCCTTTCTCGTTTGCGTTTTTGAGTGAAAGAAAACACCATCAGTTAGCTAGGCTGACGGTGTTTCTTCCTATATATATGTGGAGGGATAAGGTGGTGCTTTCTTATTCCGAACTCCCTATGTAAAATATGTATATGTATTGCTTGCTATGTATTATGTAAGATATGTATTATTTATTGACTTCGCTTTCCAGAATGTCAAACAACTGTGCATTACTCTTAACAGGAAATACCTTACTTTCGTAGAAAGCTGCTCCGCTACAATGTTTCTTCAAAAGATTTAATGTTTCCGTTCCGTGAATGCTTTCCATCTTCAGAAGAACATTGATATTTCGCTGTGTGAATGCATTCTTTTCTGTAGATCCGCACCAATTCAATTCTTTAATCATAACGATTGCATGTTTAAGCGATTCAGGTCTGCGCTTGCCATTCTTAACAGATTCATGGTTGGTGTAACTTTCCCAATAGGATTTTCTTTCCGATTCAGGTCAGCCGAGATCTGGATGTTGTATGCATCGAAAATCATTTTGAAATTAATATAATCTTCTTCGTTCGCTTCAATACCAGCTCTATACATATCACTAACCGACATAGGTTTCCTTCCTGCCTGCTGTCCTAAGAAAACTAATACGGCCTCACACATTGTTTTACAATCAATAATCTCAACCAGAATTTTTAATTTTTCTGCTTTTCCTAACAGATTGTTTTTCATAATGAATGCAGCTAATCTATGTGCGCCATCGGCTACATATAATTTTCCATCAATAAGGAACACTTTGATCGGATCGAATTTCGATTCATTGAAATTTTCTTCAATCTCTTTTGCCTTTACCATGTCCGTACTTCTCTGCCAGTCTGGAATATGTACAAACAGTGGGTTGATTGTTATATATTTTTTATTTCCTACTGTCAAAGGATACCGTAATGCATTGCTTACTTCCGATGTTTCCATTTCTGCATCAAAATCTCTCTGTTCATTAATCCAATTTTCGAAATCGACTGATGTCATATAATGCCGGAATCCTTTTGCTCTTCTATATTTTTCATATGTCTTTCCCATCGAATCTGAAAAGCTGTATCCTACATCATGAATTTCGATGTCGTCTTTATTGATCTTCAGAATAAAGCAGATTTTGTCTACTTTCTCTTCCGACGGATTACTTCGACCTGTTTCATAATTTGAAATTGTGCTTTCAGCAACTCCAAGTTTTCTTTGCAAGTGCATTCTGTGACATACCAGCTTTCTCTCTCATCTCTGTTAATTTTACTCCATTGATTTTACACATAATTTTAATCTCCTTTTTCTATGTTTTATTATTTTGGCTTTCCCTTTTGATTTTGAGCATAAAAATAACAGGTATATTTCAACCTGTTTTTCTATGCTCTACGTTTAGTTTTCGAAACCACATAATGTATATGGTTCTAGCGTACATACCATATAACAATATATAGCATTATCATATAGTATATCATTTTCGGCAATTCGCTTCCAATTTTCAAGCGTTGCCTTTTCATTTTCTCTTAGTCCTCCACCATATTCTTTCCAGATCGTATCACAGCTTGCAATGTTTAGTTCTGCTAATCTACGATCCATTTGCCTTAAAGATTCTATACGACGGTTTAGTGACCATGATTCTATTTTGCGTTGCGGAATGTAATCACCTTCTTTCTGTGGTTTTGCCTTACCGAATTTTGTAAAGAATTTCATCCCAACCAGGAAGAAGAAATTCTGTCAGCCGATTATTGTTCATCATCGCATCGAATCCGATTTTTGTTACAATATCAACAATTTCTTTTTTAGTAAGGATAAATTCTGGCGTTGTCTTTTTAATAGTTCTTACACAGATTTCCGCAAGTTCCCTTCCTGCTTCTTTCTGTTCATAAAATGCATGACGGCTGATGTCATGAAACAGATCGTCTAATATTTCCTTTACCTTCTGAAGAGTAATATATTCTTCATGCAGTTTTTTGTATTTTCGTACAGACTCGTTGAATTTCCGTTCTTCCGCCAGCTTGTTGCAATACTGGACTGCTGCCGCGAACTCTGCGTCTGTCATATCACAGGTAAAGATGATAACTTCCGGTTTCTCTTTTGCTTCAAAGTCGATTCCTGACAATGCAAGATAAGAATAAAAGCTTGCACTATTTGCCACTTTGATTTCAAATACTTTTCTCATGATTTTTAATTTCCTTTCTTAATTAATTTGATTATGTATATATTATGCATAATTATAAGTGCATAACTTATAATTCATAGTTCTTAGTGCGGCGAAATGATCCAGTTTCCGTTGTTCGCTTCGCCAAAAGCTACGACATAAGTAAGACATAAAGCTCCCGGAACTAGATACCAAAGACTGCTTTCTGAACTGAGCAAGAACCAGATTGCTCCGATCCATGCCAGGATATAACTTACTTTTAATAATTTGTCTCTCATTCCTTTTTCTCCTTTGCCTTTTGTTTTTCTCTGGAATAATCAAGCGGAAGCGGAATATCTTCTTTACCTTCTTCTTGAAAGAATTTAAATTCTCTTCCTTTCCATCTTCCGGTGATAGAAAGAATCAGTCTTTCCGTTCCGTCAAGCCAATGACCTGCACCCAGGCTATAATAGTTCTTATCATTCGGAAGCATGAACAGAATGACTACTTCATCATCCCAGTCAAGCGGGATTTCATAGATTTCTGCATTCTGTGGAATGTTTACGAGATTCATAAGTTCCCTTGCAAGTTTCGATTTATTTAAGGATCTGCAATCAGTTGCTTCTATGTTACAAATTTCCTTTACAAGTGGCATAAACTTTTCTGGTTTCATTTTTTGGTTTCCTTTCTGTGTAGTTTCTTTTTTCTTTATTCTCCGAACACCTGATAGATTGTTCCATCTTTGGTGTAAATCCGAATTTTGCCTTCTGCCTTTTCTACGTCGGTGATGTCGTCCAACGCAACGTATGCCTTGTTAAAATCGTACTCGTCGGCTGATTTATAAGAGTAGAACTCATAACCGTCGGAAGTCATAAGAGACAGTTCTTCTCCGTTTGTATTCCAGTCTACAATGTCACAGACGAACGCATCGGCGTAGCTGTAGTCCTGTTCCTGGCTGTAATCGAGCTTCTGAGTTTCGCTTGTGATTTCCGTTGCGGAGTTCTGCCGTGATTCTGATGCTGTTTTGGTGGTTTTGTAAGCAGAGATTCCGGAAAAGATGGTGGTAAGGGTGAGAAGTGTTACTGTTATTTTTTTGAACATAGTAGTTCCTCCTTATTTTGAGTTTGCCTTGTGAAATTGAAAACTTTTGCATCAAAAAAAGACATTCTTGCTTTGCATTGCAAAAACGCCTTTTTCGGTTCTGTTATTTTGTTTTACAAATAGAATGTAACTTCTACTTGTGTAGGAATCCCGAATGCAATTACATTACATACACGAGTTTCCATTGTGTTATCTTCCAGATATTTCCGTTGTTGGATTCTGGAATCATACATTCCTGTCAGTTTCCGCAAAGTATCTTCTACGTTTTCCGGTATGAACTGTTCCGCAATTTCTCTGTGACGCCGTGAAAATTTTGTCATCGGAATACAAGTAATATCATTTCTTTTCATTTGTGTTTCCTCCTAAGATCATTCTTGATGCTTTCAGCGCATTGTTTGCCTTGAAATTTCCAGTTTTGATAAACACAGATAATAAAGCAGGTGCTAATTCTTCTACTAATTCTGTAGTATATAACATATTACAGATAGCATTGAAAATACCCATGGTTGCCTTGTCATTTTCTAAATGATTGCTTTTAATTGTAACCATCATTGCGTTTTCTGCCTGGATTGCGTTCATGTTATTCTACCTCCTGTTTTACCTTTTTACATTCTCTGCTTAATAGTCATAACCACAAGATAATGAAATCATTGATGCATTACCAGAAAATTCCCAATGAGCATAAGTTGTGTGTTCTTTCCATTCCGGTTCTGACCGTCCAAAATCTCGTGCTTCCATTCCAGGAATTAATCGCTGCCCAGATCCACCGCCTTTCTTTCTTGTAACCGCGCTTTTCATCATTTTATCGAAATTTTCCGGTTTGCATTCTCTGATTGGGTGAACTGATTTCGCTTTACTTTCTTTATGAGCTTTCCAGATGCTGCACGCAAGTTTCCGTTCGAACTCATTCTTGCTATAGGTGGCGATTATATCTCGTTCCCATTCGTTATAAACCGAATTGAAAGCCCACACATACAAATAAACGCGGTTTCCTTTATAGTTTGGGAACGAGTCACACACGTACCGAACGCGTCATATTGATATATACGGCATTTACTGGGAAAGTTTCCGCCATTCTGAATTGTTTTCTTGCAATGAGATAACGCGTATCTGAGCATTTTTTAAACACTTCTGAAATTTTACACATGGTTTTCCCTCTTTTCTTTCTTATTTTCATTGCAAAGCTGGAAATTTAAGTACGCAAAAAAGACGTTGCACACACAACGCCCATTTTCGGGTATCAAAAAGCACTTAAAAAAATAAGTGTTGAAAATCGCCCGTAACTTTTGACGGTCACGGGCGATTATATTGCGATTGCGTGGTTATTTCTGTTTCTTCTGTTCAAAAGTCAGATTGCCCTTAATTTCGAACTTTCCACCCTGTTTTTTCAGGACGATTGCTTTTACAAGAACTCGTTCAAATTTCTTGTAGTTCACTGTCTTGAACAGGAATTTTCCGTTTCCGTCCTGTTCAATGTTGAAACCAGAAACAAGGGTCGCCAGGTTATTTAATTCCGTTGGGGTCATTCTGATGGAACGAGACGCAAGTACCTTATTCCCGTCCGATTTTGTGACAGAAAACCGCGAAAACAGGTTTTCCATCTCAGCGCGGAATGACAGATAAAGTTTTTTTGTATCTTCCGTTGTTTCACCTCCTGTTCGTCCTAATTCGTGACGGTAAAGCTGGGCACTCTGTAAAGGTTTTTCAAAAACCTTTTTCCAGTCCGAAACGTTGCCGGACGCAAGCGAACAGAACAGTTCAAAATGGAGCAGCTGTTTTCCAGTTCCTTTTACCTGGGCAACGTATACCGGAGAAATAATACCGGAAATTTTTTCGCACGCGTCACGCAACGCGTCACGGCGGTTAGTGAGATCCATTCTCACATCTTCTGCCGTCAGAAGAAACGCGCGGAGCTTTAAATATTCCGTACTTTCTTCCGTATCCAATTCGAATACATCACGCTTGTTTTCAAGCTCTTTTGCGCGCGCTTCAGACTTTTCAACCGTTTTCAGAAAACTTTCTAACTTGTTTTCTGAAGCGGTTTTTTCCTGTTCCATACAAGCCGCGAAAACGGCGTTTTTGTAAAGAACCGGAGTGAGAACTACACCGACAAGTGAAAGTTCATTAAAATCGGTATAAGACCGTGAGATAATCCCGTCCGAAACGAGATCGAAAACAACGCGGTTATAGACAAGCGCGGTTTCATCTACTACAAGACGAGTTCCGGAAACAAGGTTGATAGAAGCAAGTTCGTTGCGGGTTACTTTCAGAATGTTATACATCATGGTTTTTTCCTCCTTAAATGCCGTGTACTTGACACGGCGAAACAAAATTGATAAGATATGTATTGAAACAATTTCGGCGCTCATAAACTCACGTTTTCGTCAATATTTCAAGCGGGCGACTTGAGCGCCACGACTTACGGGAAACGTCCCGCGACGTATTTTAATGGAACACGTAAACCGAAAAGGGAGCGACTTAAGCGCCACCACTTTTTTATTGCAATTTGTAGGGAGCGACTTAAGCGCCACCACTACGAAAAGGTGTTTCGTTCAAAGATAATTCGTGTAACCCGGACACGATCGGAATATATACCATCATATACGCCCGATTTTCCTACCATTTGCGTGCTGCTGATTTTGAGCAGAAATCACAAAGACGGTGACTCATGTTACCCGTTCACGAATGTTTCACAACAAGCGTGCGATCGGTGGGAATAGTCCTATATCGGTATGGACTTTGTACCGTCCAGCTCAGCGCCGGAAAACTCACGTTGGAATAGAATGCATTAGGCTTTTTCACCTTATGCGGAACGGCAACGTGTCCGTGTGATAGATACTGAGACTAAGGTTTACAGTTGCAATACCGGGCGGTGTCCGGGTACAGAAGAGACAACACCGCGAACGAAACGACTGTTCGCGTATCAACTAAGGTCATCCCTTATTGACAAGTCAAGTATAACATGCATGTATGTATTTTGCAAGCTGTTTTTGGTAAAATTATACACAAGAATACATGCATGTAGGAACCATTTTTAGTGCATATTGCTAGTTGGTTAATTGTCATTGTGTAATATATACAATAGATATAGTATAAGTAGTAGTGTTATGCAGCATATTGACGAATAGTAATATTGTACAATAGATGTGATAGTTTATTGTGCAAAGTGCTGAAAATAAAATAATTTATTATTGTATATGCAATTAAAGGAATAGTGTATGAGTACAGAAGCAAAGCTAGAAGCTAACAGAAAATTTAATGCAAAATGTAAAAGTGTCGCAATACGCTACACTCCAAAAGAATTATCAGAGTTTGAAAGATTTGAAAGATATATTTCAGAAAATAATGTGAACAAAGCCGAATATATCAAAAATTTAATAAAAGCAGATCTGGACAAAAAAGGGTATTGATTGCCCGTGGCGGAAATAGAAGGTTGACTAATGGTCAGTTTAGAATGACTAATAGTCATATTTTGTGACTAATGGTCATATTTAAGAAAATTAGGAATGATTACTATTATTGATTTTATGGAAATGTGCGGTTTAGTATTTGTATACTTTTTGTTTAGTATTGGTATATGTGGAAAATGTGGATAATGTGGGAAACTTTTGTGGATAACTTGATAATAGTAATCATTACTATTTTCGATATATAAATTTTTTACATATGACCTTACGTCACACTTGACCACCCTATTTTCGTCTTGTCACCGGAACAATGCGCGCCATGGTCAAAAATTTTTATTTTACCAAACAATAGAAAAAATTTAATCTATTGTCAAAATATTTTGAATTGTATTAGAATTGTGCTATGCCCTATAAAATACCTGTTTTTCGGGGTAAAATGGCGTTGTGATCTGCTCATTGTCTGAATGTTCAGACGGGGGTAGTTAAAATCAGTAAATTGTCTGAATTTTCCGAAATCTCACATAGCTGGTTCATCCACACACTAACTCCAAAACTCATCATCACCATCCATTCCGCCCATCCAAAAACAATCCCAAATTTACCCAATAATCAAGCCAAAAATCCAATCATTTCACCACAAAACACCTTATCGTACCCTTTATCGTTAATCCCAATAATCAAGCCTTAAAATCACTCCACCATTCATATTTCATTTCCAACTTTCACACATCCGTTCCAAAATAATCCATATAAATTCCAAACTCTAACGATAAGTATTTCACCACGCAAAAATTGCTCTCTTCTACTCTCACATCCACGCATACCATCACAAATCATCCTTACTATTGATCTAAGGACAAAACAGTATTATAATCGACCTAGAATCCATTCAAACACCTATACCCTATAAACTGTCAACCTATACAAGAAAAGAGGAAAATCATGTCATTTCGTGATGAATTGTCCAGCCTTACCCCAACACAAAAGCAGATCCAGGTCAAAGCAACATCTGAAGCACAAACAAATGCCAGACTTGATTATTCTGGTGTAAAAGATCTTTTACGCTCCAAAGCACAGCATAATGAGTACACAACTATAGGCAATCATAAATATATCTCTTGCTATTATCCGGATTCCTATTCAGGCGAACCAGAAGCTGCAGAATATGTCAGACGAGTCTGTGAAACAAGAACAACCATGCATAGAAGAGGATTATTTTCTGGACAAGTACAAGAAACATCATGCGTAATCTCTTATATTATTACAAACCAATCTGCATATGATGAATATTTAAAAGAATTACAAAGACTCGCTGCAGAAGATGATATTCGTATATCTGTAGTAGGATATAATAAATTAGAAAAACGCACCGAAATATCAATTCCCTGTTGTCTCGGATCGACTTTACTGGCAAACAATTATATGTACAGAATCAAACTTAGTGTCAGCATCACATTTTAAATAGGAAATAACTCAAATAAAATAAGGTAGATGACCATAAAATCACCTACCCTATACAAAAGATACTTCTACAGATTTTAAATCAATTTTATATCCATACCATAACAACTATCCACTAAGCACATTAAAATTTGTTCTAAACAAATAATCTCACATACTCTCCTACGATCATACCCAAGAAATGATCTGTATCCTCTCATACCAGACACACCATGGGGGCTACTTTTAAACTCCAGCATAAAACGATCTTCTATTTCATATATACCTATATAATATACAGAATTTACCATTTGAATGTTTGTTCGAATTATGCTAAAATTATTAATATCAAAAATATAAAGGACTGTTGGGCATGAATGATTTATATAGCTTTTTCTATTGGGGAGATTACAATGCTCAGATGGCGGAATTAGCAAAAAGAGCACAGTCAGAGCCGTGGTCTTTTGGAAATATAAACGATTATTCAATTTTAAAAAATTATATGAAACACACTTTTCAAAAACTGCAGAGTGAAGGGAAAATCGTTACAGCAAAATATTATTGTATTTTTAATACAGGCCTATATGATAATTATAACGAACCAATTTATGTATATGCAGAACCTAATAATAGATTAGGCTATTCAAGTTGGATATTTAAAGGATTCAAAGATCGTTATGAGCTAGGCGATTTAAAAATCATTGATTTACCAGAAAGAGCTGATTACTTTTCTGATCCAGGCAAACTCATATTCAACTGGCATTATCCCGTTAATGTTCATTATGAACACATCTTAGATGACCTTAATACAGCGCAGCGTTTACCAGAACGTATCCGGACAAGTGATCTTGCATTGGAAACACTAAAAGGAGTAATCGATTCTTCAATTCAAAAGGTTACTGCGAATTATAAGCTTGCTATTCCTCATTACTACAATAACAGGATTCAGCTAATGATTCCATTATATTTCAACAAAAATAATATTCCTGACGTTGCATTGGTGCTTAATGAAATAGATGGAAAGTGTTACCAAGCAAGAACATGTCTTTCCATGAAGATGGCATACATTGATGCAAGGATTATTTCTAAGCCTGATGTGTTCTGGTTATCCTTTGATACAATTAATGCAAGAGAAGAAGAATAAAATAATATATGAAAATACATTCCTATAGCAGATGAGAGAAATCTTGTTCTGCTATTTTTTATGCTCAAAATCAAAAATTGACAAATCATAAAACACAAAAACGATTCAAATAGCATGGAGAATAAACAAATATCAAAGAAAATCATAAATGCGAAGGAGATATTTACTATGGACAATAATTTAAACTGATCACAACAGAAAATAAATTTTATGACAAAGAACAGAGAATGAAAAGATGTACGAGTTGGACTCCGAAAGGAGTGCAATTAATCTCATATAATAATTATATATTTATATAATAATTAATTAAGTGCAAAAAGTGGTCAAAATCTGCCCACTTAGCGGGAGTGTTTTGGAGTGTAGTGGTCAAAATCGATACACTTTTTGCACCATGTAAAAAATGGAGGTAAAATTATTAACGATCAAAATTTAAAATCAATTCAAATTTCTATACCAAAAGATATACTTCACTCTTCTACTTTTTCAAATTATGAAATTGCAGCGTACTGTTTCTTAAAAACTGTAGTGACTGTCACATACACAACAGAGCATTGTATATCTTATTCTCAGGCCAGCTATTATCTAACTGGATCTACAAAATATTCTAAACGATTCCCTGTATATATAAAAAATGGAATAGATAGACTTATTCAAAAAGGAATTATTATCCAAAAAGGAGTCGCTCAAAAAGAATATATTTTAGACTGTTCTTGTTTATGGGATGATACAAAAGATACTCCGTTTGTTATTATTGATTTTTTTGAAATAAGAAAAATATTTCAAATAACAGACTGTAATAATTTTCAATTGCTTAGATATTTTTCAATTCTTATTGGTACGATCAGCTCTTCTATCGATGTGTGGCTCGATTCATTAGAACATAAAAGTCGTGTTGTTGGCAATATGACGATCGAATATCTGTCCGATTTATCTGGAATTTCCATAAGAAGTATAAAAGAATACAATCGCGTTTTGGAGAAAAACCAGTTGATCTATATTTTTCGTCAAGATGATTTTTTACTATCATCTGATGAAAAAATATTTCTCGTATGACAAACGTTGTATGGTCGGCCTGCAGATAAATTATACATTGATTCTTATGCTGGATCGACAGAAAAAATGAAAAGAAATCTTACAAATGGATTAATAGTGAAGTTGAAAATACGAATCGTAAACGTAAGCTGGCCCAAATGTATAACCAGATTGCAAAGGGTAAGGGTCAAAAATACTCTTTGGAAGAAATTCAGCAGATATATGATTATATCCATTCTGAAAATAGCAAATATAGAGCTATGTATAAAGAGAATAAATACGAGGAGTACTTAACGAAGCAAAGAGATGAAACTGTTTTGAAAAATTTAATTTAAAGAAAGAAGGATAATATGACAGAAGATCAACATTATTTAAAATTACTACTCACGAATATTCATAAAAAATACTCACTAAAAGATACCATTGATAAAAACGAATATTCTTTTACTATGATGAAACTAGGTCAAAACAACATAACTCCACAAGAGGCTTTAATGTGTTATTTAGATCAAGAATCGTCAATTCTCGACCCATCGAATGAAGTGTTGGACGATACAATTTCTTTATTGAATTATCTTTTATCTTATATTACTGCAAATTTTAATATAAAACCATTGCAGGTTGTTACAAAATTACAAATAGAGAAACTGGTGAAATATACATTGGAGAAACAGTCAATATGTTTGCAAGGTTCTCGCAACATATCAGTATGTTGTATAACGGCACACATCATTGCATAGCTCTTCAAGAATCATTTAATAAAAACAAAGACATTAACCGTTTTTCTTTTAAACCTATTTTCTTTTTTGAAACATCCTATTACAAAGGCAGAGCAGTAACAAAAACAAGAACACTATATTTAGAAGCTGCATATTATTTAACTTATCGTTATAAAAAATATGTTCTTTATAATACGAAAAATCCATTTTTAGGACTTAAAAATAATGAAAAGAAAACTTTTGATAATTACGAAGTTATCTATAAAGATGTTTTACAGATGATATATGACGATCCTGACAAAATTTTATCAGAAAATTTAAAAGAAAAAGTTAGAAAAAATTTGAATGAAAATGGAATTCATGAAACGCCTGAGACAAACAAAAAAGAAACATAGGTCATTCAAAAAGCAGAGAATATATTGGTGTTGATACGGAAAATGGAACATATGAATATAACAATAAAACATATCCACTGTGTCCTGGTGAAAAATATAGTTTTACGAGTTTGACTGAATCACTTTGTGATAATGGAATTCTACTTTCAAGAGAAGAACATGATTATTTGTTATTCAAAAAGACATTGGTGTACGAAAATCTATTAAATGTGGATAACAGCAATAGATTTTTTGCCAGGGAATCTTCTTTAACTGACGGATATTTAGAATTAAAACATTTTAAAACATGCAATTCTGATTTATATAGATATCAAATAACAGAAAAAGGTAAAGATAGAATTTTAGAAATTATCAATCAGTATGGAAAAGATTACTTTAAAAGACAAGATTAGCAAAGGAGATATAAAAATGGAGTTTAATACAAACCAAAAGGAAGCCATTCACACCATAGACGGAAATATGGTTGTCATTGCTGCAGCTGGATCTGGAAAGACATCTGTACTTACATATAGAATTTTAAACATGGTCAAGAATTATGGAATTGATCCCACTACTATTTTGGCTGTTACATTCAGTAAAAAGGCAAAAGAAAGCATTGAGCAAAGATTGGGAAAGCTTGGAGTAGCTAGTGTAAATGTAGAAACTTTTCACTCTCTCGCTCTTAAAATTATTACTTCTACATATGGATATGGAAAATACAAGGTATGGACTGCATCTTGGGAAAAAGAAAAAGCACTGAAAGAAATTTGCTGTGATTTACTTGGATTATGTAGGAATAAAGATGATGTTCCTTATAATGGAATACTGAGATTTTTGGGAATTCAAAAGACAAATATGTTAGTGTCAACAGATAGTTTGATTTATTCAGATGACGATCCGTATCCTGATGATCGGATGAAAAAGATTTATAAAATGTACGAAGATTATAAAAAGGATAAGTCATATATTGAATTTGATGATTTCCTGAATATGGCAAATCAGTGTTTTGACAAATTCCCAGATATTTTAAAATTTTATCAGAATAAATATCTTTACGTGTTATCAGATGAGTTTCAGGATGTGTCTATGGCACAGTCTCTTCTTCTTAAAAGAATTAATAATAAAAACACTATGATTGTAGGTGATCCTTTACAGGCAATCTATTCTTTTCGTGGTGGGCGAAGTGAATACATTATGCAGTTTGATCAGGATTATTCTGATGTGAAAATCGTCCATTTAAACACGAATTACAGATGTAGTACAGATATTGTACACATGGCGAATATGTTAGCACAGCATATTCCTGACAGTAAAGATAAGAATTACGTAGAAAGTATTGCTTCTAAAGGAACAAATCAGCTCCCTGAATACAGAAAATTTGTAAGTGAATATGATGAAGCCTCTTGGATTTGTAAAAAGATCACAGAGAAAAAAGAGAACAATGAGTATAGAGATATGGCTGTTCTAGCAAGGACAAATGCCCAGTTGACAATATTGCAAACTGTCATGTCTAAAAATATGATTCCATATGACGTTGTTAATGGGGTCATGTTTACGGAACTACCAGAGATTAAGTTACTGATTTCCTATCTTAAATTGGCATTGCACGAAGGAGATAGTTCAGCATTTTCGTATGTGTATAATAAACCAAATCGTTGGTTAGACCAGAAATTTTTCGCTGAAGTCAAAGAAAATGCTACGAGGAAAAACACTTCTTTATACAATGCAATGTTTACGATTGATCGCAGAAATTGGCGTTTCAAAAATGGAATTGATCAATTATATGAAGTTATTAATACACTACAGAACAGAAAATTCGAGTCGGTTGGTGAGATGATTGAATACTTGAGATTCTATCTTAAAATCGATGATTTTGTTAGCAAGGGTAAACAGGCTGATGACGGTGGGTTTTCGGAACAGATTGAAAATATGGATGCTTTTCAGAATATTGCAGAAAAGTATTTTGATTTAAACGAGTTTATGTTGTACTTAGATGACATCAATAGACAAGTTGCAATGGAGAATAATGATAAAGTACATCTCTCAACAATTCATAGAGCAAAAGGGTTGGAATATCCAATCGTGTTCATTGTTGGATTGAATGATGGACTGCTCCCACATGCAAAAAGTGATAATCTCGATGATGAACGCAGATTATTATATGTTGGAATTACAAGAGCAGAGAATGAGTTATATCTCTCTTCCACTGCATCATACAATGATAATCTTATGACTTCTAGTCCGTTTATTGATGAACTTGGAGATAGCGTTAAAAAGATGAAATGTTGATGAATGTTTAGAGAATATAAAATTAGGAACTATTAATCATCCCTATAACTAAGGAGTGATAGAAATGTATTTAAAAATTATGAAAATCAAAGGAGATATTAATTATGAAAGAGAACACAAGATTTTGCACAAGAAGTATGAGAGATAACACAAAATTTGGAGGACTGATTCATTTACAGAACTTTCTCCATATCCGAATTCTACTACCCTATCACATGGATCGCACTTCGCAGAAAAGATTATTGCAGACAGAAAGTTTGATGAACAGTGTCATCGAAATATTATTCAAACACAAAAATTAAAAGCAAAACAGTCCACAGTAAAGGAAGTGGAATGAGTTTG
>ENA-OQIR01000473-OQIR01000473.1-human-gut-metagenome-genome-assembly--contig:-NODE-473-length-17455-cov-2.877482_pt1 | contig 17455 bp, 18 predicted proteins | sample MGYA00242580_ERZ504745 | MGnify/ENA primary metagenome ERZ504745 (study PRJEB26092, sample SAMD00036214) | human gut metagenome | host: Homo sapiens | study: EMG produced TPA metagenomics assembly of... | reverse complement strand
TGCGAAAAAAGTAAACAGACACCGGAGATACTGTATCCGGAAGAAATGACAAGAATTGAAAGAAATGGTGAAAGAATTATGGACGTATCTTAAGATCTTCCCCATTAAAGTAACAGACAAAAAAGCTCTGGACTATATTACAAATCCAGATAAGACAGATAAAAAACTGTTAGTTTCCAGTTTTGGCTGTTCCCCGGAAACTGCAGATCTTGAATTTTCTATGACAAGAGAAATGGCAAAAAAGAATGGAATGGACAAAGGCGATAACCTGGCATTTCATCTGATTCAGTCGTTTAAACCTGGAGAAGTTGATGCCGAAAATGCTCATCGCTTAGGGCAGCAATTTGCAGACGAAGTACTGAAAGGAAAATATGAATACGTGATCAGCACCCATGTTGATAAAAATCATATCCATAACCACATCATCTTTAATGCAGCAAGTTTTGTTGGATCATCACAAGTATGTTTCCAATAAGCGGAGCTACCATAAAATCTGCCGGATCAGTAATCGCATCTGCCAGGAAAATGGACTTGCCACTAGTATGCCAACCGGAGAAAAAGGAAAAAGCTATAAAGAGAACATGGAATATCATCGTGGCACCAGTTGGAAAGCCAAGCTACGTGTTGCAGTTGATAAGGCAATCTGGACTTCCATTAATTATGAGGAATTTCTACAAAAAATGCAGTTAGCCGGATATGAAGTCCGCCAAGGAAAACATCTGTCCTTCCGTGCACCGGAGCAGAAGAATTTCACTTATATGAAATCTCTCGGAAGCTATTATTCAGAAGAAAATGTCCGCATCCGCTTGGCTAAAAATCGTAACAAAGTGAAAACTCCAAAGCATCTGTCCAGAGAAGCTCGCCTGTATATCAATATCTCCACGTATGTTACAACCGGCAATCGAGAAGGATTTGAACATTGGGCAAAAATAAATAATCTAAAAGAGGCAGCCCGCACCTTCAACTATCTTTCCGAAAATAACCTATTGAATTATGAAGATTTCAGGCAGCATGTATCTGACATTGAAGCTTCTGTGAAAGTTGCCGACCAAAGAATAGCACAAATCAACAGTGATCTGAGCACACAGAAAATCATTCAAAAACACTGTGATTCTTATCGGCTCTGCCGAAAAGTGATTGAAGATTGTAAATCTGCTAAAAATCCGAAAGCATACCGGACCAAACATCAAGCAGAATACCAACTGCACGATTTACTAAAAAAAGAGTTTCAGGATCTCGGTGTTACCAAAATCCCAAGCTTTAATAAAATTCAGAAGCGGATAGAAACTCTTGAATCTGAACAGACTGCTACTGTTCGTGAAAAACAAGAATTACAGAAAAAGCTGAAAACTCTGGAAATCATTCAGCAGAATTTCACAGCACTGCTCAATGCTCCGGAGATACAAATTCCTGTATCAGAAAAAGAGCCAACTCTTTAAACAGAAGAGGTACCTACTTAACGGTGCCTCTTCCCGGATTTCCTCCATATCCGCCTGATAGGGGGAGCCCCCGGCGTTGATCCGCTTGGCGATCTGATTGATATTCCGTCCGATGGCGGAAAGCTCCGCGGTGAACGCTCCGCTTCCGGTTTGCCATGCTCCGCCCCCGTTTCTCATAAGGGTCTGGGATATCCCAGCAAGCATTTTTCATTTTCGGGCAAGGGACCTGAAATCCGAAAAAATCGCAAGCGGGTACTCGCTTGCTGTGCTTGCTATCGAAACCCTACCTTTGTTTTTCCCTCTGTTAATACTATAATTTGGAACGGAGATTTTGGCTGTTCGGAAAAGATATATCGTATAAATTGACAAAAAAAACGCCAGAGAAAAAATCCCTAGCGTTCATGATGTTATTGCTTATGTGCCATCTTCCGATAATCTATCGGCAAAATTCCTGTGCTTTTACGGAACAGCTCCGCAAACCGGCTGGATGTAGAATAGCCAATCATTTCCGCAATTTGTCCCATCGTAAAATCCGTATCTACCAACAAGTGTTCAGCTTGGCTCATGCGACGCTGTTGAACATATTCCGTGATCGTGCAGCCTTGTAATTGCTTGAAAGATGATTTCAACTTGGTTGTTCCCATGCATGCAATCTTGGCAAGTCGTTCCAGCGGAACGTCAAAGCATAATGGTCGTTCAAATAAGCAATCACATTTTCCAGTTGTGCTATATCCTGATCGGTTAGCTGTTTTTCCTTGCGAGTGAGAAGCTTTTTCTGTTCTTCCACCACAAGAGAAACCGCCTCGGCAACCTTAGCTTCATAAAATAAACCTGCAGCAATACCATCTCCTCGATAGAGTTTTACTTCATGGAGCAACTTTGCCATGGCTGGAAAATCCGTTGTCTGATCCACCTGCTTGAATGCAGCAAGAGGATTTATATAATCACTCGGATACTGCTTTTTCAGATAGCCCTCATAATATGCAGGCATGACCTCAATACCGATGGAATAAATGGGAATCTTCTTGTGAATCAATGCCTTATAGGGCTTGTCACCTCCGATAAAAGTCTTGATACATCCGGCAGAAAGACGCCGGTATGGATTCAGTTCTTCGCCGGAGATTGATTCGTATTGAGTGATACTCAAACATTCCGGCAAATTAAATTCCATGAAAAAATCATCGTGGAAATAGAAGTCATGAATCTTAATATCATACAGGTCTTTTTTTGCATGGACCCAATAGAAGCCTTCTCCAAACTCATGAGAAAGCCTCCAACATTGTCCAGCAGAATTAAAGCTGTTGTTGTCATCTGCTGGAATAAAATGATTATCTGTTAAAAGCGGTTCATAGTAGTCCGCAATAATGCTATTGTCCAAATAACGGCCTCCTTTGAAACGATTGGACGAACCTTTGCAATGAAAGGACGAACATCTCCCTGAATTATTGTATAATCTTCGTCCTGTGAGTATTATAGGAGCGTAGTTAGCAGCAACTAATCATACTATAACAGATTCGGGGCGAAAGGTCAATCGCTCCTGAAACAAGGAGGAAAATTTTATGAGCAATCAAGAAACTGTGAGAAAAGGATTGTCCGTCAAGGACTTGGTAACGACAGGAATCTTTACGGCGCTGCTGTTCGTTTTCACGATGGTGGGCGGTGTTTTCTTTGCAACAAACCCGGTACTTACGTTCTATATGCCGGCAGGCAGCGCCCTGCTCTGCGGGCCAATCTACTTATTGATGGTCGCTAAAGTGCAAAAACGCTGGAGCCTGACGATCATGGGGGTTCTGATTGGCATTGTTTGGTTTGTGACGGGTATGCATTGGGCTTTTGCTCTTGGATATATGCTTATGGGTATCATCGCTGATTTTGTCGCTGGTGCAGGACAGTACAAAAGCAAAAAATTCAATATCATTTCCTACATCCTGTTCTCCCTCGGTGGAACAGGCTCGTATCTCGTGTTCTTTGCAGACCCGGATGGATGGGCGCAAACAATGTTAGGAAACGGGACGGAACAGGGCTACATTGATACCATGCAGGCAACGGCAAATACCGGGATTCTGATTGCAATGTTCGCAGCTGTGCTTGTGACGGCCACAATCAGTGCCATAGTAGGACGCCGGATGTTAATAAAGCAGTTTGAAAAAGCAGGTATTACAGCATGATGGGTGAAAACCGTAAGAAAGGGTTCTGGCTCGATCCACGGGCCAAACTCTTTCTTATTCTGATGTGTGTACTGGCGTCCATGGTTGCTCCGTCACTCGGATATCAATTTATACTTGTACTTCTGATTGCATTATTAGGAGTATTGTTCGGAAAGTGGAAGTATGCTGTAAACGCAGTGTGCTTCTATGCTGTTATCTGTGTTTTGACGGTGTGGATCATGACAGAGATGACTGGCACGTTGCGGACAATGTTTGTGGCGTTTCTCGGTCTGTTCCATAAGGTTTATGCCTGTGGTATGTTGGCCGGAATTGTCTTGTCAACAACGAAAGTCAGCGAATTTTTATCAGCAATGAACCGGATTCATGCACCCAAAAAGCTGGTTATCCCGCTGGCGGTCATGCTGCGCTACATTCCAACTATTCAGGAGGATTGGCGCTTTATCAAAGACGCTATGCGTATGCGGGATGTTTCCCCAACGCCAGCCGGGTTTCTTAAAAATCCGGGAATGACAATCGAGTGTATTTATATACCGCTGATGATGGCAGCTTCAAAAGCGGCAGACGAACTTTCCATCGCTTCTATTACTCGTGGCATTGAAAACCCCAATCCCCGCACTTGCCTTGTTCAGATAAAATGTGGGGCTACGGACTGGATCGGAATGAGCGTTGCTGTTGCTTTTTTTGCACTCGAATTGTGTTTGCAGGGAGGTGTGATTGGTTGATTGAATTTGAAAATGTGTCTTTTTCATATCAGGGACAGGAACATAATGGCCTGCATGAAATCAATCTGAAAATCTCAGACGGCGAATGTGTCCTGTTCTGCGGACGCAGCGGATGTGGGAAAACGACAATTACAAGGCTGGTAAATGGTCTGATTCCGCAGTTTTATCAGGGTGAGTTACAAGGCCGCATATTGGTAGACGGGCAGAAAATCAGCAATCTACCTATGTATCAGATCGCGTCAAAGGTCGGTTCGGTTTTTCAGAATCCCCGGACACAGTTTTTCAACGTGGATACTGACAGCGAGATTTCTTTTGGAATCGAAAATGAGGCACTGCCTCCGAAAGAGCTGGCAGAGCGTGTAGATCAGACAACGGATGATCTGAATATTCAAAATCTGCGGAACCGCAATATTTTTGAGTTGTCTGGAGGGGAAAAGCAGAAAATTGCATTTGCGTCAGTCTATGCAATGAACCCGGAAATCTATCTGCTTGATGAACCTTCCTCTAATCTGGACATGACTTCGATCCAGGAATTAGCGGGACATCTGCGACTGATAAAGGCGCAGGGCAAAACCGTTCTGATTGCCGAACACCGTCTGTATTACCTGATGGATATTGCAGACCGCATTGTGTATCTGGATAACGGCAGGATTACAAATATTTTCACGCCGGAGGAATTGCGGCGGTTGCCTCAGGATATGCGAGAACGAATGGGACTTCGGGCAGTGGATTTGCAGGAGGTTCTTCCATTGACATGTCAGCCTGCATCTGGAAAGGAAATGCTGAAGCTATGTGATGTGGCGCTGCATTATAAGGAACGGTCGATTTTACATAATATCAATATTTCTGCTACAAAGGGTGAAGTGATCGGAGTGGTCGGTCACAACGGAGCCGGAAAGACTACATTTTCCCGCGCCATCTGCGGGCTTCACAAAGACTGCGAGGGACAATTCCTGTGGGAAGGTAAGCCGATGGATCGTAAGGCAAGGCTGAAACGTTCCTATATGGTTATGCAGGATGTAAATTATGAACTTTTTGCTGACAGTGTGGAAGCAGAGTGTTCCTTTGGTATCCGCAATCCAGATCAAACGCTGATAAATGCGACTTTGGAGGAACTGGGGCTTGCCCCATACCGGGAACGCCATCCAAACACACTTTCCGGCGGTCAAAAACAACGGATGGCGGTAGCGTCAGTATGATTTGTGGGAAAGACCTGCTGGTATTCGATGAACCGACCAGCGGCCTTGACTTTGACAGTATGACACAGGTGGCAGGACTGATCCGCAGGTTGTCCAATATGGGAAAGGTTATTTTCATTGTTACCCATGATTTTGAGTTTGTCTGCCGTACCTGCTCCCGTGTCCTGCATTTTGACGAGGGCGAAATGCCCGATGATGTACAAGTTACAATGGATGCCCTCCCGAAATTGAGAGAGCTGTTCTCTGTTTCAAATGGAAAGGAGAGGTAGTCTATGAAGCAGAAAAAGGAAAACAGAGTGGCTTTTCTTCTCCACTGGGCCGGTGAGCAGAAAATCTGGCTGTTTCTGGCGATTTTTCTATCGGCGGTCAGTGGTCTCTGCATTATCGTCCTTACATTGGGATTTACAGGCTGATGGATGCCACATTTAACAATGCCTGCACAAAAGAACTTGTGGTACAGACTGTGGCAATGATTGCCGCCGCTGTCACCCTGCGTTTTGCATTATTCGGCTGTTCCGGCGTGGCAGCCCATAAAGGCGCATACGGCGCACTGTTCAAAGTGCGCTGCATGGTTGTGGAACACATAGCCAGAGCGCCTTTGGGGGCCTTGAATGAACGACGCACCGGGGATATTAAAACGGTTCTGAATGAAGATATTGAAAAGCTGGAGTTGTTCCTGGCCCATAACCTTCCTGACCTTGTGTGCTATCTGGTTGGGCCGGTAGTCATCTTTATTTACCTGATGACCGTCAATATTCCTCTGGCATTGATTTCCCTGGTTCCGCTGATCCTTGCTGTTGTTGTAATGGGGATGATGTTCCGCAACACGGATGACCTGATGGAACGGGCCAATCGCTCCATTACCACACTGAACTCGGTTATGATTGAGTACATCAGCGGTATGAAATTGATTAAAGCCTATAACATGGGGAGCAAATCGTTTCAAAAGTTTTCAGACGCTATCCAGGAAGAAAACGCCATGTGGAATGAAACTTCCCGGCGCATGGGGCCACCTTATGCGGCCTTTGTTGTTATCATCGAATGTGGGATGTTGCTGATGGTTCCAATCGGCGGAATGTTTTTCCTCAAAGGCTCACTGGCGGCCAGCGCATTTTTGCTGTTCGTCTATGTAGGTTCCATGTATCTGACGGAAATCCGCCCCCTGCAAGAACTGGGGACTAATTTTGCCAATGTACTGAACGCTGTTACCAAGACCAAAGAAATCCTGGATATTCCGATTTATGAGGGTGGAACGGACTTTCCCCAAAATCACGATATTGAACTTCGCAATGTCCGATTTTCCTATGACGGCAAGACCGATGTACTGCAAGGCGTCAATCTCAAAATCAATGACGGGGAACGCGTGGCTCTTGTGGGACAGTCTGGTGCCGGTAAAAGCACTGTGATTGAACTGATCTCCCGCTTCTATGATGTGCAGGAGGGCGAAGTGCTGATTGGCGGAAAAAATGTCAAGGAGCTTGACTACGATACCATTCTGAAAAATGTAGCCATCGTATTTCAAAAGACATTCCTGATCCGTGACAGCGTTTTAGAAAATATCCGAATGGGCAGCAACGCCACTCTGGAAGAAGTGCGGGCTGCTGCAAAAGAGGCGCAGATTGACGATTTTATCATGTCCTTGCCAGATGGATATGACACGAAAGTGGGCAGCTTTGGCTCTCGCTTCTCCGGCGGTGAAAAACAGCGGATTGCCATTGCCCGCGCTATCCTGAAGAACGCCCCCATTTTGATTTTAGACGAAGCCACAAGCGCCTCTGACCCGGAAAATCAGATGGAGATTGACAAAGCCATTCAAAATCTCTGCAAGGGAAAGACCGTCATTGTGGTAGCCCATCGTTTGAGCGCGTTGAAGATGTGCGAGCGTGTAGCAGTGGTTGAAAATCACACAATTACCTGTGTCGGAACCCATGAGGAAGTCCGAAAGAACAATGCTTACTATCGGAAGGCGTGGGAGGACTACGAAACAGCTCGGAATATTACTTATCAGTTGGAGGGAGGCGAGCAGCATGAGTAAGCATGATGTATTGAAAAAGAACCGTAATTTTTATATTGGCGTTGGCGGGACTGTTCTGGAAGGGCTTCTCTCTGGCAGTTTGTTCATGCTTCTTTACTCTGTCATGCAATTTCTGTGGTCAGGGCAGTTTGACATGAACCGGGCATTGATATTGACTGGTGTAATTGCGGTCATTTTCCTGCTTCGTATTCTGATTTACAGCTATGGTTATACCAAAGCGCAGATTGGCGGGGCAGAAGTCAGCAAAAACATCAGACTTTTTATGGGCGACCATTTAAAGCGTATCCCGCTATCCCGGTTTACCCAGGGACAGACCGGCGATTATATCAATACCATCACAAGCGATGTAAACAACTATGAAAAATCCTGACCCATAAGATCGGTGATCTGGCAAAGAGTTTTGCACTGTCGCTCATGTTGATTATTTTTGTGATGACCATTTATGTGCCTGCCGGAATTATCCTGCTGATTGCTGACCTGCTTTTGATCCCTGGACTGTGGCTTTCTTTCCGTATGGTTCGGAAGTATGGTAAAGAAAAGAATGATATTTGTGCGGAGAATATCAGCAGCATTGTGGAGTATGTGTCTGGTATTCAAACTTTCCGGGCCTATGGCGTAGGTGGTTTGAAGAATAAAACCGTTATCAATGCCATGCGGGAGTTCTGCCGGATCAGCTTTGTGTACGAAGCAAAGGTACTGCCTATCGGTTCTGGATTTGGCATTTTAAGCTGGCTGTCCTGCCCACTGGTTATTTGGACAGCGTATGCGCCTGGGCCACAGGGCCACTGAACACGGTAGACTATCTTTTGATCTGTATGCTGCCTTTGTTCTGTGCAAAGCTGGCAAACTCTATTTTTGTAGACCTCACCAGCTATAAAACCTGATGATTTCCAAAAACAAAATCCTGGGTGTTATGGACGAGCCGGAAGAAACGGGCAGTATGGAGACATTCCAAACAGCTACACATGAGATTCGGTTTGAAGATGTGGATTTCTCCTATGTCCCCAGAGAGCCTGTTTTGAAACACGCTTCCTTTACGGTTCCCGATCAGAAGTTGACCGCCATTGTCGGGGATTCTGGAAGCGGAAAGTCTACAATCTTGAATTTGATTGCAAAATACTATGAAGCTGGCGGTGGTACAATTTCCATTGGCGGTAAGCCGATAGATCATGTGGCAGCAGAGCGGGTACTGGAACAAATCTCTATGGTGGATCAGGATGTATTTCTGTTTGATGATACCATCCGTGAAAATATCCGTCATGCCCGTCCTGACGCTACGGACGCTGAAATAGAGGCGGCTTGCCGGGAGGCGAACTGCGACGGATTTATTCGTAAGATGGAAAAAGGGTATGACACGCCAACCGGCGAAAATGGCAATCTGCTTTCAGGTGGTGAGCGGCAGAGGATTTCGATTGCCCGCGCTATCCTGAAAAACAGTCCTATCCTGCTGCTGGATGAAGCAACGGCGTCTCTTGATATTGAAAATGAGCTGGCTGTAAAGCAGGCAATCGCTAATCTTCTGAAAGAGAAAAAGACTGTAGTTATGATTGCTCACACATTGTCCATCGTGAAAAATGCAGATCAGATACTTGTTGTGGCGGACGGCAGAATTGCAGAATCTGGCACACATGACGAGCTTTTGACGAAAGGCGGGAAATATGCTGCCATGTGGAATGCAGAGCAAAAAATTTCCGCATGAACTTGTGATTACTGGTAATGATTGGGAAACGGCGAAGCAGGATGTTTGCCGGATAGAACATGCAATCAGTGATACAGCTTTTCGGAAGTTGAAGAAAAAAGTACAGGGAACCGAATAGCGCACGTCGGCCCTGCACTGCATAATGAATTATCTGCCCCCGAACGGGGAAAGAAAAAAAGTTGGTCTGGGCCGATAATTTCGCGTGCCCACTTTGGGAATACCATGCTTACCGGCGGTTTTGATAGAATCAAGGCCGCCGTTTCTTTTACCCTCAAAAGGGATGACGCGCTGACGCTGGCACTCACGGCGGCTTACAAGGAGGGAGCCGCACATGATACAACCTGACCGCCGACAAATTCTGACGATGTTCTCGCAACAGTCAAAAAAATCCAGACCGCCAAATGGGGACAGTCTAACTGTGGTTGCGAAAAAAGGCCAGAAGCCACCTACACCAGTGACTTCCAATCTTAACTTTTACCTATTTTACACCCCGATCAGCCCCTCTCTCCGGCTTATCTTTTCCCTGCTTTTCTTGAATAATCCTCTTATTAATCTCAAGCCGTTCATGAATGGATAATTTCTTCCTTTAATCCGTTTTCCTTTCCTAAAAGTTAACTATTTATTCTAATATACCTCTTACAAGCTCGATTCAAAAACTCATAGTCATGTGTTGCAACTATAATAATATATTTTTCTTCTGACAATTGTTTCATCAATTTTTCCACCTGACACATATGCCTAAAATCCAACCCACTGGTAGGTTCATCGAAAATAAGCAGCTTTTTTTCACCCATAACTGCCTGGCAAATAGCAAGCCTCTGTCTCTGTCCACCAGATAATATCATCGGATGATATTCTGCATACTCTTCCAAGTCAAATTTTTCAAGTAATTCCCTGATTTCTTGTTCAGAGGCTTCTTCATTTGCAAGCAGACATTCATTTTTCACACTATCTGAAAACAACTGATGATTGACTTCCTGCATGACCATCCCGAACAGTTTGGTCCGGGCCTTTTCCGACAGCTTTTTCCCTTGATACAGAATCTCGCCGCCTTTGGGCTTAAGCAGACCGCACAAGCAATTGCAAAAAGTAGATTTTCCGGCACCGTTTTTCCCTGTGATACCGATGATGTCTCCCGCTCTTGCAGATAAACTAATATTCTGAAAAATCATCTGTTTCTTTCTCTTACATGAAAGGTTACAAATCTGAAGTACTGCGTCTTCTGAGTTTCCTGTAATCTCCGGGATCTGTATCTGTTCAGGAACGATACTTCTGAGCCCCATTTGTTTTCGTTTCAGATCAGACAAAGCCTTAAACTCATCTGATGCAAATTCTTGTTCTATACGTCCTTCTTTCATATAAATAATTCTGTCTGCGAATTTCTGGATCCATGCCAGACGATGCTCTGCCACAACTACAGTATGTCCCTTCTCCTTAATTACCTTCATTCTTTCACTCAGCTTTTCCATCGCTGCAATATCCAAATTCGCTGACGGCTCATCCAGCACATAAATCTGCGGATTCATGGCATATACTGATGCAAACGCAAGAAGCTGTTTCTCACCACCTGACATGGAAAATACATCCCGGTCTTCCAGCTTCTCTATATCTAATTCATTTATTGTATTCTTAATTCTTTTTCGTATATATTCCGGTTCCACGCCTCTGTTTTCCAGGCCAAATGCCATCTCAGCATTAGAATTCGTATAAAAAAACTGAGTTCTTGGATTCTGAAAAACAGACCCTACAAGCTCTGCAATCTCATACATAGGCATCTCTGCAACATTTTTCCCGCAAACCGTAATCGCTCCATCTACGCTGACATCCCTTACAAAATGCGGAATCAATCCATTAATCAGTTTTGTCATTGTGGTTTTTCCACATCCACTTTCCCCGCATATCAATACGAACTCCCATCCTGTATCTCCAGATTTATATCTGACAGAATTCTTTTTCCTTGCATTGTTACATTTACATTTTCAAACTTTATCATTTTTTTATCCCGCAATCACCACTATAAGTATTCCAAATGTTACCAAAATCATTACCAACCAGTCTGAAATTCCCATGTGAAGTGTTATTTCACTAGTCTTTTTTCCTGGGCTCTCAATTCCTCTTGCCACTGCCGCCGCTGCTATTTCATCCGATGTATTGACTGCAGACACGATCAATGGAACTACCGTACACTCCAAGCGGGATGCCCATGAGATATTCTGAAGTTTCATAGCAGCATTTATATGTACGAACTCCTCTTTCAAAGCTGGAAAATATCGAAGTGTCGTAGACATTGCTATGATAAATCCTTGTGGTAGATGCAGTGTATACATGGCAGCGATCATTTTCTGCATGGACGATGTTCGAAGCAGCAACAAATCTGCCAAAACACACGGCAACATACGCAATGAATAATTAACTAAAACTGGAAACACCATATTCATCCATGCGGGGCAATGCGGAAATACATACATTAGTAAAAGGTGGAAAGAAACAAGTAAAACGATACCTTTACCTGCCGCCTTATATAGTCCATGCACCAGCATAAGCAGGAGAAATATGCCTGAAAGCATACTCCCCTGCTCAGAATTTTTCTGACAGAACATACCAATATTTGCCATTAAAAGCAGCCACAGCCCAGCTCTTGGATCAAGATGATTGATGACTGTTATCTTATTCATCAGACAATCCCTGCTTTCTTAAAATGCTTACGGAATAAACCTTTAGCAATCAACGCTCCAATCACGCCTCCTATGACTGGAGAGATACAAAGTATAATCAGCATTGGCGTAGAAATCAATCCCGATAAAGACCGGACATATTCTGCAGACATTCCATTTTGCTGAATCTGCGCCAGAAAACTGTCTTTATACACCCATATTGCCAGTGGAGAGCCAAGCATTCCATAACAGAAAAACACAAACGATATCATCATATGTGTAAAACTGTTATCATACTTTGTCACAGACCTGTACAGTTCCGACAATATACATGCAATAGCAAATGTAATCAGTAACAATACTGTAAACTGACCAGTCACGAAATAAAGCAATGCAGTAATTGTTCCCATAATAAATACTGCCCCTGGTTTTCTCACTTTAGCTGTCATAAGCAGGAATGGGATTCCGGTCACAATTCCTGTCACGCCCGGTAACAGCAGCCACAACACTGGCACAAATCCAGTAAACATAGCTGCTAGATTGAGCATAAAATAAATTGCAGAGAAGATTCCTATTGTAATAAGATCCTTTCCTGATAATTTTCTTGATTCTTCCATGTCTTTCGTTCCTCCTTAGCCGATTTTCCAGCCTTCCGACTGACTTCTGATATCTACAAAATCCTTATATTTTCCAGGAACAGCCACAAGCTCTTTGTGGGTTCCCCTCTGAATAATCTGCCCATCATCCACCACCAGAATCTGATCTGCCTGCTCAATTGTCGACAGTCTGTGTGCGATTGTTACTATGGTTTTTCCTTTTGTAAGTTCCGATATAGCTGCCTGGATCAAATGTTCATTTTCCGGATCTACACTGGCTGTCGCTTCGTCAAGTATAATAATCGGTGCATCTTTTAGAATCGCTCTTGCGATGGAAATGCGCTGTTTTTCTCCACCGGACAGGCTCCCACCCCCTTCACCGATGACAGTATCGTAGCCTTCCGGTAATGCCATAATAAAATCATGGCAGCATGCTTTCTTTGCCGCTTCTACCATTTCCGCTTCTGTTGCATCCGGTTTTCCAAAGCAAATATTATTCCTCACTGTATCATGAAACAAATATACATTCTGAAATACCATGGAAATGTTGGATAACAGACTGTCACAAGTAAATTCTTTCACATCATGTCCTCCCACACGAACACTTCCACTGTCTGCATCATAAAACCGGGCAATCAGATTGCAGATCGTAGATTTTCCGCTTCCGGAAGGACCCACGATTGCTGTAACTGAATACTCCGGAATTTTCAGATTCACATTATGGAGCACCTGTCTTCTTTCCTTCCCTTCCCCGTAAGAAAAATCTACATTCTGAAATTCGATATCATAGTGTGTAATCTCTATCTGCTGTCCATCTGCATCAATGAAGGACTCTTTTGTCAATTCATCCAAATGCTCCAGGGCATCATCAATGACAGCCAGTACATGAGCACAGTCTGCAATCGGCTCCAAAGAACCAAACACATGAAATGACAGCAGAATCACAAACATCATATAAGTAAAATCCAACTGTCCGGAAAATCCCAGATAAAACGCAGCAATTACGATACACACACTTGCTGTTTTTAACGCCAGCAGATGCAGTGCATTATAAGGAATATATCCCCATTCTATTTTCAGATTAATGTCACGGCTGTCCCTGCATGCTTTTTTCATTGACTCCATAGAAGCTCCTGCTTTTCCAAAGGATTTCACTACAGAAAGTCCTCTCGCGTATTCCAGGGTTGCTCCGATCAGCTCCTTGTTTGCCGCAGCAAGGATTGGTGCATTTCTTGTACTGTATTTTGAAATGATGAACAGGAATATCAGGGAAACAGCGGCACCCGTTACTGCAATCAGCCCTACTCTCCAGTTCACACAGGTGAGCCACAAAAGGATGCAGATAAAATTCAGATAACCTCCTACAAAGTTATCAATCATACGGATTCCCATTCCTTCCAGTGTATGAAGGCCTGTCGTGATGGAATTAAGAATCGTACCTGTATTCATGTTCTGAAAATATCCTAAAGATACACGCTTCAGCGCATCTCCCACTGCCAGTCTGTCTCTGGCAATCAATTCATAACTGATCGACTCCTGAAATCTTGCCCTTAAATAATCAAACAGAAAACGCAGAAAGATGAAAAGCAGCTGAATTACGATACTTTTCCCAATCCAATCCGCTGAAATAGTTTTTCCCTGCCCCTCGCATTCTACAAGCTTTCCAATCGTATATGCCGCCCATATGACCGGCATTGCCGCAAACCAGCCTGAAAAAAAGGAAAAAACAAAACCGATATACAGATTCTTTTTAAAACTGCCACACCAGTCAATGATTCTTTTTACAGTGCCAAACATGAGTCTTCACCTTCTTTCTGACTTCCCACTGCCCAGTGTCTTGCTCCCACATGAGCCTGCCACATTCGCTGATAAAGCTGACAATTCTGAAGCAGCTCTTCCTGGGTTCCCGCCCCTTCTATACAGCCATTTTTCAAAACAACGATTTTGTCTGCATCTGTGATTGTGGAAAGTCTGTGTGCAATGACCAGCAATGTCTTGCCTTTTGTCAGTTCTTCTATACTCTTCTGGATCTTGTTCTCATTTTCCGGATCCGTAAATGCAGTTGCTTCGTCAAGAATGATGATTGGTGCATTTTTTAATATCATTCGGGCAATGGCAATCCTCTGCTTTTCTCCACCGGATAACCGTTTTCCTGCTTCCCCTGCCGGGGTATCATAGCCCTGCGGCAGCTTCTCTATAAACTCCTGGCAGCATGCCTTTCTTGCTGCTTCCCGTACCTCTTCATCCGATGCAGCCGGATTGCCGAGACGTATATTTTCCATGATAGAACACCGGAACAGGAAATTATCCTGTGTCACAAAACTGATCATTCTGAAAGCTGTGACAATGACATTTCCCTAATATTTACACCGCCTATGGTAATGCCGCCGGATGTCACATCCCAGAATCTTGAAATCAACCTTGCTACTGTAGATTTACCTCCCCCGCTCGGTCCGACCAATGCAGTAAAACTTCCTGCCGGCATTGTCAGGTCAATTCCATGCAGCACCTCGTCCTTTTCCTCACCAGTATAAGAGAAATGCACATTTTCCAGTTTCACATCATAGCTGTTGATATTTGCATATACAGAAGGCTCCGGCAATTCTTTCATCGTAAGAAAATCCTGTATGCTTTCGATGTTATATTGCATTTCACGAAGATTTTCAGAGAATACCTCTATTTTTGCAAAAGATGTCACCATGGACATGGACAGCATGACTGCCAGCACAAGCTGTGATATGATCAACTGACCATGCATCGTCAGATACAGTCCCACAGGCAAAGTTCCAAGCAGTGTCGATGGAAACAGGGCGAATGTCATTTTCATGGTGATCCAGGTGGAAGACAGCCATTTCACAACGAATTTCTTATAATCCAGAATTGCTTTTGCATATTTCTCATAAGAGGTTCCTGCCCTGCCAAATGCCTTAATAACCTCTATGCCCTCTATGTATTCCACAATAGTACTGTTCATATGTGCATTGGATTCGTCGTACTGAGTGAAACTTTTTCCGCTGATAATCATGGTAAGTGTCATAAATACCAAAGACAATGGAACGGTTACAAGAGAAGCCAGTGCAATTCTCCAGTCCAGCGTAAGCAAAGCGATAAAGCTGATTACCGGAAGCAGGATATGTCCGCTTCCTTCCGGAATCATATGAGCAATGGGTGGTTCCATATTTTCGATTTTTTCTACCATAATGCTCTTGATTTCACCAATACTGTGCCCTTCCACATCTCCTAATGGTGTTTTCAGAAACCGGTCTGTCAGGCGGAGCTTAAACCCTCCAATATGTGATAGGCTGCTATATGTGATATACATGTGGATGCGGAAAAGCTTACGATTTTTATAATATAAAAGAGCAAGGCATACAGACACCATCTTAAAATTTCCTGCATAGGAGCCTGATTCAGATTTCTTATATACAAATCGATTCCACGGTAAATGCAATAATATGGCATAAGTCCACTGATAATACTGATAACAGATAAAATAACGGATATTCCAAGCCTTTGCCCGCTTCCTTCGGTATAGCTCAGCAACACTTTCAGCCAGCTGTCCTTTTTTTCTGATACTTTTTTATTTTCCATCAAAGGTTTCCTTTCTGAATCGGTACTCTGCCGGAGACAGCCCCATCACACTTCGAAATGCAGATGAAAATTTTCCCGGATTTTCATATCCTACACTTGCGGCGATCTCCTGTACTTCTTTCTCTTTATCCTGTAACAGCATATTTGCAGCCAGATTCATGCGGTACCTCTTCTGATAAGAATAAATAGAATCTCCATAAACATCTTTGAAGCATTTTTTCATAGTTGTCAGTGGAATCTCATACATAGAGGAAAGTTCTTCGATGGTAAACCGTGTCTGAGGATTCCCTGTGATCTGCGCATGAATCCCTTTGATTTTTTCCATCTGAGTTTTGTAATAATATGGTCTGACTTCTTTCCTGTCTTCTACGGTCATCGTGTTTAAGTACAACAATAATTCCACGACTTTTATCTGATAATATTCTTTTGCTTTTGCAAGTTCCGGATGTGCCATGTTTTTCTGGTAAAATCCGGAAAGAATTGATCCAAGTTCCTTATCTCCACGAATTACATAAGGTTTCTCTTCGGCACAATACCGGCTTCGAAGTTTCTCAATGGAAACGGAAAATCCATGATACCTTTCTTTGCAAGAATATTTTTTACCAGCCAGTCTGTCCGTTTCGATTTTCCCCTGATATAAAAACAGGCAATGAAATTGCCGCCTGGTTTCAAAACACGCCATATTTCATGAAATGCTTTTTGCTTGTCAGGAAATGCATGAAAACCATTCATACTGACAACAGTATCAACAGATTCATTTTCCATTTGCAGATTTCCCACATCACCCTGAATACATTTGATATGTGCATGACTACCAAGTCTTTTTCTGGCTTGTTCAAGCATATCCATGCTGTAATCAATACAAGTAATATGTGCATTTTTCAGAGAACTCCATTTGTTTTCCGTAAATACAGCAGTTCCAACCGGAACATCAAGAAGATTTCCTGAAAAGTCATCAGGAACATATGATAAAACTTTTCGTGCTATATCATTATCATCAGTGCCACTCCAAAATAACTTAATATACAGTTTGCTGAAAATATTTCTTTGCGTAAGAACATCGTCATATATATTTTTTGATGTTTCATAAGCATTTTGTATTTTGTCTGCCATATTACCCTCCAAATTTAATTTTAATTCTAAAAGCTTAAAACTATCGTTCTCTAATCTTCCTGACATTACGATTCATGAGGTGTCTTCCAATATGTCTATAAGCAAATGCTTTAAAGGCTGAAATTTCTTGATGATGTTCCTTCAACAGTTCATCTGGACAGTCATAAACACCAAAATCCTGATTGATTCCCTCGCTTTGAATATAAGTATTGTTCCTATCAAATTCAATAATGAGATTT
>ENA-OQIR01000472-OQIR01000472.1-human-gut-metagenome-genome-assembly--contig:-NODE-472-length-17455-cov-3.074792_pt1 | contig 17455 bp, 22 predicted proteins | sample MGYA00242580_ERZ504745 | MGnify/ENA primary metagenome ERZ504745 (study PRJEB26092, sample SAMD00036214) | human gut metagenome | host: Homo sapiens | study: EMG produced TPA metagenomics assembly of... | reverse complement strand
GCTGAACTTGTGCAATATACCTTCTTATTAGGTGAGCCGTTTATGGTATCTAAAGGAATACCATATTATCTGCCACATAATTATTTTATTTGGTTTGTGAATTTTCATGAGTATATACCACAGTTGTTTGCTAAAACGTATCCATATATTTTTGTAAGTTTTGTTATATCTTTTTTGTTGTTATTTTTGTTACAAAAAAGAAACCACTTACTTCACATGGGAGTGCTAGATTTGGAGAATATAACGATTTATTAAAAATGGATTTGATTTCAGCAAGTGGTGTTGTAATTGGACAATATGATGGTAAATTACTTAGGCTGTTTACTGCTTTTTTACGTGCTTTTGAAACTATAAAAAAGGAAAAAGAAGCTTATGCTGAAATGGCATTTGATGATAAGGTAACTCGAAAAAAAGAAGTATATTCGCATAAGTTAGAAAGATTATACGAGAAGTTAAATGATAGTAATGATGAAAAAGAAATAGAAAAGCTGAAGTATTTAGAAAAAGTTTTAAAAGAAAAGATTGATGCTCCAGTTAAATATGATGCTAAAAAAGAAGATAAGTTTGCCGTTTATCCATATATTTTTTTTATATAAAAAGCTTTCTAAATTTTATGCTGGTTGTAAACACTTTTATCTTAGGGATAATTCTAATAAGCATTTAGCAGTTATAGCACCTACTAGAAGTGGTAAAGGTGTTGGGCTTATAATACCAACTCTTTTAGGTAGCTGGACAAGTTCTGTAATCGTAAATGATATAAAGAGTGAAAACTGGGGAATAACAGCAGGATATAGAAAACGTATGGGGCAAACTGTTATAAAATTTGAACCAACGGCTGAAGATGGTTCATCGGCCCGTTGGAACCCGCTTGATGAAATCAAAATTAGTACAGCAAGCGAAGTTTCTATGAGTCAAAATTTAGGTATGATAATTGCCGACTACGAAGGGAAAGGCAAGATGGACCACTGGGGACAAAATGCCGCAAACGTTATATCTTTAGTAATGCTTCATATGAAATATGCACATTTTTCTGACCCTGAAAATTATCCTAATGAGCCGAATTTATATACAGTAGCAGCATTTTTAAAAGCTAATATGTTGCCTGTATTTGATGATGATGGTAAGCCTGTAATGATATATGTTGATGATGATGGTAATGTTTATGATGAACCGACAAGTGGAACTATTCAACAGCAAAAAGTAGATGTTAAAGGGTTTTTAGATACCCTTAAGAATTTACAAAACTTTGAGCATGTGCCTGATAATGGCATAGATATAGTAGAGTGGGATACAAAAGAACTTAAATATGTAAAAAAACATTTTACGCCAGAAGATTTAAAAAATCTTTATCCAGACGCTACTTCTTTAAATTATATGCCTAATACGCATCCAATTATTTATCAAGGATTTTTAGAGATATTATCTAAAGCAGAACAGGAATGTGCAAGTATAATATCTACTGCTAATACTGCTTTAAAAGAGTATTTAGACCCTGTACTTGCTCAAAATACGGCTGTAAGCGATTTTTGCATTGACGATATGATGAATTATAAAAAACCTGTATCGCTTTATTTAGTTACGCCACCATCGGATATTTTAAGACTTGCTCCTATTTTTAGATTATTTTTTGAAATGATGGTTCGTCATCATGCAAAACGTATAGGTGTTTATAAAAAAGGGAGAGCAAAAAATGTATATAAGCACAAATGTCTATTCTTAATGGATGAATTTTCTTCTCTTGGGAATTTGCAGTCTTTCGCAGCTACATTATCGTATATTGCAGGATATGGAATGAAAGTTTTCCTTATAAATCAGGGACTTCCACAAATTAATGGTATATATGGGAAAGACAATCAAATCTTAATGAATTGTCATTTGCAGATATTTTATGCTCCGAATGACAATGATACTGGAAAATATGCTGAATCATTGTTAGGTAATAAAACAATAATGGTTCAGTCGACGTCTGACAGTGGTCTTTTAACAAAAAAGACTTATTCAAAATCGGCGACAGGTAGAGCTTTAATGACTGCTGATGAAATAAAGCGTTTAGGAGATAAAGAGATAATTGTTGCAAGTGGTAATCCACCTATAATGACTGAAAAAGTTAAATATTATGAAAGTAATTATTTTTTAAATAAGTTATTAGATGCTCCAATAGTAAGTGATGTAATAAGAAATAATCCTTATCCAAAGAGAGATAAATTAATTGGGGCGAGTAAAATTAATACAAATATAGAGTTTGATTTTACTTATAAGGAGTGAATAAATTATATGAGTATACAGAAATTGACGAAGATGGAACGTAAATATCGCATTTTGCAACAAGAACAAAATGCAATTTTGAAAAGAATGCAAGAAGAAAAAAGAAATGCAAAAAAAAGGTTAGAAAGTGAGAGGTATAACTATATTATACAAGTGGTTAAAAGACTTAAATTGCCTATAGACAATCCAGCAATCATTATAGGAGCTTTAGTAGAGGCTAAAGACGTTATTGAAAATAATAACGTTACAAAAATAGATGAATATATTGAAAAATATAGTTTATTTATTAAGGAAACAGAACAAATAGATATTGAAGATATTGAAAAGAATATTGAAAATGAAATATCTTCATCATCTTTAAAGACTGTAGCTGAAGATAAAGAAGAATATGTAAAGGCTGAAGCTGTAGTTGAAGATAAAGATGAATATGTAGATACTCTTGAAGGTGCTTAATATGAGCAAAAATGAAACATTAGATGTAATGTTTGGAACGCAAATTGTAGATTTTATGAATAGAGATGATATCACAGAAATTTATGTAAATGATGATGGTTATGTAAGATATATGTCTCACAAAGAAGGTAAAGTAAAGACAAATATTATTTTAAAACCTGAAAAGATATTAGCTATTATTGAGCTTATTGCAGGGCAGGTTGGAAAAGTAATTAATGAAGAAATACCGTCTATTTCAGCTGAAATAAGTGGTTATGGGGCACGTTTTCAAGGTGAGATTTCTCCTATTGTAAGAAATCCTCAATTTAATATTAGAAAAAAAGCTATAAAGATTTTCACGCTTGATGAGTATGTAAAAAATGGTACATTAACAGATTATTATAAAAAATACCTTGAAGAAGCTATTCGTAAAAGGAAAAATATTTTGGTTGTTGGTGGTACAGGAACAGGTAAAACAACATTTTTAAATGCTCTTTTAGATGCTATAGCTAAAATTTCACCATACCATCGAATAATATCGCTAGAGGACTTGCCAGAATTGCAATGTCCAGCAGATGATTATTCACCGATGTATACAAAGCAAGAAACAGGTAAGGATAAAGTCGTTTATAACATGACAAGATTACTTGCTGATTGCATGCGTCGTAGTCCCGATAGAATTATTGTTGGAGAAGTTAGAGATGGTGCAGCTTATACTATGCTTAAAGCTTGGAATACAGGACATCCAGGCGGAGCATGTACAGTACATGCCAATGATGCAGTAAGTGGTTTAACACGTATTAAATCTTTGGCTCAAGAAGATAAAAATGCTACTGGAGATTTAAAAGAGCTTATAGGGGAAGCTATAGATGTTGTTGTTTCTATTGTACATATAGATTTAGGAGGCGGTAAAAAGTCCAGGAAAGTAAATGAAATGATTGAGGTTAAAACTTATAACAGTCATGATGATACTTATGTTTTGAAACGTATTAAGGAGGATTTAATATGAAAAGATGGACAGTAAAAAAAAGTGAAACAATTTTAGGTGCATTAAAAAGAAATAAGCAAGAATTGCTGATGTTAAGTGCTATTTTCTTTGTTATGGCAGTTGTAATTACTACTAATCATGGAACAGCACTTGCTCAAAGTGTTGGTTTTAACGGTGATACTGTAGGAGATATTGAATGGCCATGGATGAAGTTTTTTAATTCCTTAGCAGAACAATTTACAGGACCACTTCCTATGGTACTTGGTATTTTAGGACTTGCTGGTTGTGCTATTGCCATGTTTACTGGTAATGCTGGTGGTGGAACAACAAAATTTATTGTTTTGATTTTCGTTGTTTCTACTTGCCTTTTCGCTCCAAGTTTTATTTCTTACGTTTCTGAATCAGCCGGAGGTCTTACTATATTGGGGGCTATGTAATGAAAGAGAAGTTACCTGAAGGATACGAAGTCCCTATTCATAGGTCGCTTGTAAAACCTCTATTTTGGATGGGTGTTCCAAGAGATTTATTTTTAGCTAATATCTTTTTAGCTGTTTTGGGTGGTGTATTTTTTAAAACATGGACTGTTATTTTTGTAGCAGTTGGTGTGCATTATTTGTTTAAATATTTAGGTCAGAAAGATCCGCAGTTTCATTCGGTCTTTTGGAAGGCAAGAACACATAAGAATTATTATTATAGGTAGGTGATAAAATGTTTTCTTTTAGAAAAAAAGAAAATGTACAATTTTCGCAAAAGGTAGGTGTGTTTAAAGAAAAGCCACGTTTACAGTATCTTCTTCCATGGGCGTTCATTGACGAAGATACAGGAATTGTACATGGAAAAGACCATTCGTTATTATCTATCTATAAATTTCGTGGTCCAGATATGGATAGTTCGACGCCAGCGGAGCTTTTACAATATAATGCTGCGTTAAATAACGTTATGAAGAAGCTTACCACTGGGTATGTGCTTTATTTTGAAGCACAAAGAAAAATTGATACAAACTATGAGCAGGCGGCAATTTCTGTGCCGCTTGTTCAAAAAATGGAAGATGAACGTAAGGATTATTATACAAAGCAAAGACATTATGAAACTTTGTTTTATTTTATAATTTATTGCGAGCCTCCACAGTTATTAAAATCTAAAATAACAAATGCGTTTATCACAGACGCTAAAAATAAGGGAAGTAATACAAAATACGATATGAAAGTTTACTTTGATATCGTGGAGAAGTTTATAAGCAATGTAAATTTAGTAGGGGATATGCTTTCTAAGTGGTTTAAAGATATAGAACCGCTTAGTGCTAAAGAAACATTAGCATATTTACACACTACTATATCTACAAAAAGTTTTGATATAAATATTAATCCACTTAGATATATCACAGATTATATATGTGATTGTGATGTTCTAGGTGGTAGGGAAATGAAACTTGGAAATAAGTATATGAAAATTATTACAGTATTAGATTTTCCGCCTGTATCTACTCCAGGGATTTTTAATACTTTTAATAGTTTAAATATGGAATATAGATGGGTGTCGAGATTTATCTGTATGAGTAAATTAGACGCTCAAGAGGAATTACAAAAATATAGGAAAAGATGGAATCAGCAGGTAAAGGGTTTTTGGTCGCAAATAAGAAGTGCCATTACAAAGGAGCAGTTGGAGCAAGATGTTGATGAAACAGCTGCTTCTAATCGCGATGATACTATAGTTGCACAGCAAGAATTAGGACAGGATGCGGTAAGCTATGGTTACTATACCATGACTATGATTGTAATGGATGAAAATAAAGAAAAATGTCAAGAAAAAGCTAATAAAGTATTAGAAAAGATAAATTCTTTAGGGTTTGTAGGTTTCATTGAAACTGATAATTCGATGGAAGCATGGTGGGGCAGTATACCTGGTTGTTATCGAGCAAATATTCGTCGACCAATTATAAATAGCTTAAATTTTTGTCATCTTGCCCCAATCACAGCAATGTGGTCTGGAGACAAAAAGAATAAGCACCTGAAGGGGCCTGTGTTGCTTTACACGGATACTGAAGGTTATACACCGTTTAGATTAAGCCTTCACGTAGGCGATGTAGGGCACACGATGATTTGTGGACCGAGTGGTAGTGGTAAATCTGTACTTTTAAATACGTTAGAGGCACATTTTTTAAAATATCCTAATAGTAATGTTTTTATCTTTGATAAAGCTGGTTCTAGTCGTGCATTGACGCTTGCTGTTGGGGGAAACTTTTATAACTTAGCAGCTGAAGGAGAAACAGAACTTTCTTTTCAGCCACTAGCAAGAGTTGATAATGAACAGGAAAGAAAATGGGCTAAAGAATGGATTTTAATGTATTTAAAACAAAAGAATATGACTATTGACCCAGAAAAAGAAGATTATGTATGGAAAGCATTAAATTCTTTGGCCACTTTTCCAATAGAACAACGAACTGTAACTGTTTTTACACAAATGGTGCAGGATGTTGAAATAAGAAGGGCATTAAAACCGCTTACTATGGAAGGAAGTTATGGAAAGCTTTTTGATAATACAAAAGATGTATCCGGTCGTGGAAATTGGCAGGTTTACGAGATGGAAACCATTATGGCAACACCTGCTATAGTCCCAAGTACACTAGAATATTTATTTCACAGAATAGAAACAAAATTAAAGTTTGCTACTGGTCCATCTATTATAGTTTTAGATGAATGTTGGCTTTTCTTTGATAATCCAGCATTTAAAGATAAATTACGTGAATATTTTAAGGATATGCGTAAAAAGAATACTTCTATCATATTTGCTACACAAAATTTATCTGATGTGGCAAATAAACCAGATTTATTAACGACAGTTATGGAAAACTGTCCTAATAGAATATATCTTCCTAATGTAAATGCACAAAATGAGGCTAATAAAAAACTTTATGAACTTTTTGGTTGCAATGAAAAACAAATAAAGATAATATCTGCGATGACACCTAAGCAGGATTATTATTATAGTTCACAGAAGGGAAATCGAGTTTTTTCTTTAGCACTTCAGCCGATAGAGTTTCCATTTGTTACAGCAACAAGTAAAACAGATCAGCAGGCTATAGATAATATTCTAAGTAAATATAATAGATGTGATTTTATAGAACAGTGGCTTAAATATAAAAATGCTGCTGAAGAATGGGAGGATTTTAAGAGGTATGTAACGTAAGGAGTGAAATACCATGAAAAAAAAAGTTTAGGCAGATCGGATTAGCATAATTTTTAGTATATCTTTAACTGTACCAGCTGAAGCTGCTATTCCTGTAATTGATGACCAGAATATAGCACAACAGTTAAAAACCTACACTGAAACCTTGAATGTTGTTAAAAATACAGCTCAACAAATATCTTTACAACTTAAAGAATTAATGGCTATGCCAGAAAATATACTAAATGAATATAAGCAAGCATTTAATGATAGTATAACAGCTGTTAAAAATACGCTTTCAAATTCGGATTTATTGGTAGATAAAGACGAATGGGACGAATACTGGGAGGAAATTTATCCAAGAATTAACAGTGGCGATTATAAGCAAACCGTATGGAGTGAACGAAGCATAAACGATACTTTGCAAGAAATAATGTCCATGAGAAATGAAGAAGATGTAAATTCATATCATGAACTTATGGCAGAACTTGAAAAATCTAAGGTTAGATTACAGGATTTATTAGAGCAAAATAAGACTGTAGAAGGTAATAAACAAGCACAGCAAATTGCTAACATGATAGCTACAGAAAAAGCTAATATTGATAGTATAAATACAGCAATACAGGCTATAACAGATAAAAACCAATTAATGCATCAGCAGGCAGAAGTTTTGAAAGCTCAAAATAGAAAAGCTGTTATGGAAGCTGGTGCTAGAGCTGAACGAGAAGAAATTGAAAGAATGAAAAATAATGTTGTACAAAAAAGCCCTATTATTGATAGTCCTTTTGAAAAATATGGAAATGCAAGTTGGTGATTGTTGTGGATTTTGCAAGTGAAAATTTTTTAAATACCTTATTAGCTTTTTTTGAAGAACATAGTGTAACAGGTATGATACAATTACAGCCTCATGCTTTTGAACTTGTATGTGTATTAGCTATCATAGATATTTGCTCTACATGGGCTTTATATGATGGTCAAATGCGAATGTCTTTTGTAATTAATAAAGTAATAAAAGTAGGTTTTTTTTTACTTTTAATTGTTAATTGGAGTAATATAAATAATGCTATTTTAAAATCTTTTGAATTAGCTGGTTCTACTGCTGCTGGATTAGAAGTTGTGGGTGATTGGAATACTCCTAGTCATATTTTAAGCATGGGTTTTGAGACATGTAAGCCAATTTTAGAAGATTTTCATAAGACAGGTATTATGGATAGCGGCGGTATTGCTAGGTTATTTATGGATTTAATAGCTATGGCAATAACGGTAGGTTCTTTTTTCTTCATATCTTTGCAAGTTTTAATTACAAAAATAGAATTTTGTATATTTTCTAGTTTGGGCGTTATTTTGTTACCATTTGGTGCAATTCGTTTTACATCTTTTTTATTTCAAAGAGTTGTATCAGGCGTTTTTGCTTTTGGAGTAAAATTGATGATAATGTTCTTCCTTTTAGGTTTGTTCAATACATTATCTGATACTTTAATAAATATTCCTGTTCCTGGTGAAAGTGATGATGGAAACTTTGCAGCTATGTTAAAAGTAGCTTTATCTTATGCGACACTTGCTTTCCTTGTTTGGAAATTACCTAATCTTGCGGCAAGTATGATGAATGGACAGCCTTCTATGGAAGCTGGAGATGTTGTTCGAGGTGCTACAACAGCTAAAAGTACAGTTGCTGGTGCTGTTGGTGGTGCAGTAGGAGTAGCTGGAGCAGTAAGTAGAGTAGCAGGAAAAACTGCTGCGGGATATGGCTTTGCTAATGCCACTATAAAGGCAGCACAAGCAAATATAGGTGTTCAAGGTGGAAGTGTTGTAGGCGAAGTTGCTAAGAATGTTGCTAGAACAAGTTTTGCTAATTCTGCTATCGGTAAAGGGTTAATTAGAGGTGCAAATAGGGCAATGAACCAAATGGAAGATTATAAAAATCTTAAATCAGGTGAATATGCTACTAAACCTCAATCAAACCGCAATAGGTGATATTAGGTGATATGCCTATGAAGAAAATAATTTTTATATGTTTAATAATTTTTCTTATACCATTTAAGGTATTAGCTTCACCACCAATAATAGGTGGTGAAGTAACTTCTCCATTTGGTCCTCGTGATGCAGGAGGACGAGCTAGTACATTTCATAAAGGGATAGATGTGTATGTTCCTTCAGGAACACCGATAGTTGCTCCTGCAAATGGTACAGTAAATCATGGCGCTGGTGGTGGCTATATTTACTGGACAGAAATAACTCTTGAAGATGGCAGTTATTATATGTTTGGAGATTGTTCATCTGATACTTTAATGTGTCAGACTGGATATGTTACCGAAGGTACAGTAATAGCTACACTGGTGGTGATGCCTATGATGGACCACTTGGTTATTCTACAGGACCGCATGTTCATATAGAATATAGTCCTTTAGGTGAATTTGGAAATCGAGTCGACCCCGTGCCTTTTTAGAAGCTTTGGGAATGGATTTAAGCGGAGAAACAATGCCTCCTGGTGGTAGTGGTCCTGCTGTAATGGGACATGATAATGTAATGCTTCCATGGGGTGTTGAAAGTATGTATGAACTGGGAGCGAGTATACAGGATATAATGAAGCAGGTGGTTGAAGCTGCTGGTCGTGGCTTTGATTTTTTACAAGATGCTTGCTTTGCATTATTACTTGTTCTATGTATTTTAGATTTAACGCTTCCAATGATGACAAGTGGTATGACTATTTCAATGCAGTTTGCCATAACTAAGATAATGAAATATGGCTTTTTGATGTTTATAATGCTAAACTGGCAAACAATTATAAATGACTTTTTTTTGTCGTTTGTAACGTCTGTTTCAACTACATTTGCTAATAATCCTGATATAGGAAATGATGTATCTCAACCGCAAATGATATTACAAAAAGCAATTTTTATGGTAACACCAGCATTAAATAAAATAGCTAGTTTTGGCAGTTGGGATTTCTATACTAATTTATCAACGATTATTCCAATTTATCTTGCGACATTTATAACAATAGGCGTATTTTTGTTCTTGCCTGTTATATAATGCTCGTTTACATTGAATTTTATGTAGTAGCAGCTCTTAGTATTTGTACGTTTCCTTTTTCAGCTTTTGGTTTTACAAAATTTATTGCTGAAGGAAGTTTAGGACATATTGTAAGTAACACGATAAAGTTAACTATTATTTCAATTATGGTTGGATTTTGTGTTGTATGTATTCGTGATGCCGAGCCTGGTGATATATTTACAGTGCAGACGCCATCGGAGCAAGTAACAGGTACAGGAACGATAACAGGACCACCTGATTTAGTAGCATTGGCTACAGAAAAAGCTCAAAAGTATGGTATTCCAGTATCACTGTTTTTGGCACAAATACAACTTGAAAGTAGCTGGAACCCTAATGCGGTATCTGGGGCTGGTGCACAAGGATTAGGACAATTAATGCCTGGAACAGCAGCAGGACTTGGCTGTTCCGATCCATTTAATCCAGAACAGAATTTAGAAGCCGCTGCTAAATACATGAAACAATTACATGATATGTATGGTGATTGGAATTATGCATTAGCAGCTTATAATGGAGGACCTGGAAATGTAACAGCTGGTGAACCACTTCCAGGTTGGGCACAAGAATATATAGACCTTGTAAATGGTAATTTATCTGGTTCTTATACTGTAAATAATGGTATAAATTCAGAAGCCATGATTAAATTTATATTGATGTGCCTTTCTTTGATTGGACTTGCTTTTTTAACAGCAAGAATACCAACATCTTTGTTAAAAATGTTAGGTGGTAAATATGAATTGTCTTAAAAAATACAATGGTATAGTCTGCATGCACGACTATACTCATTGAAATTTTGTAAAATTATTCTATTTTTTATTATTTTTATAACAATATTGTATCTATGTATGGGAACAATATTTTATAAAAATATATCACCATCTGCACCTCGTGGAATATATGTGATAGCACCTAATCAGAATTTAGATTATGGAGATTTTGTTGTTGTTAAACTTCCTGTAGATGTTCCTATATTAAATGTACAAAAAGGATATCCTATGATAAAAAAAGTACAGGGTTTGCCAGGAGATGTTTATAGAGTAGGTGAGGATGCTGTAGAAATTCATGGTCGAAAATATAAGATATATCACATGAATGGTTTACCGCAAAATAATAAAATAGGGGAGCATATAGTCCTTAAAGATGAAATACTTTTTTTAAATGACCCTGATATATCTTTTGATTCACGGTATTTAGGAACAATTTCATTGAAAGATGTTGAAAAGAAAGTAATACTTATTTTTTCCTTTGAGTAAGGAATGATGAATAATGAAAAAAGGATAAGTATAATATTTGTTTGTTGTTTAGTATTAGTACAGTTGCTGGAGCTTGGGGTTGGGGCGGTTTAAAACCAGGAGACCATGTTATTGATTATAAAAGGTTAGCAGATAGTATAAGGGAAACAGCACAAATGCTTCAAGCTGTACAAAATAGCTTAGAAAATCTTAAAAATAGAATTTTAGTTAATACTAAAATAAATATTGATGAAAATAAAATAAGTACAGAAATTGAGAAGGTTATAAAACCTGATGGTGAAAGTTTAATTAATCCTAATAAAGTTTTTAAAGACAAAGACTTTTATAAGTCTTGGGAAATTGAAGAAGCATTGAATGACCAAACGTATGATATTAAACTTGCTGAAGAACAAACCTATAACAAAAAAAGAAGCAACAGATATTATACAAGAAACAATTAATAATCAAGCTGATAGAATGAACCTGCAATCTGAAATATTAAGTACACAAACAGACGGCATTTTGGGCGAAAAACAACGTGCAAATGCTATGAATATAGTAAATACATTAAATTCTATTGATAAAACAAAAACAAACGGAGCACGTTTTATTAATAATATAATTGACCAAGAAACAAAAGCTGCTGCTGATAGATTAGATAAAGAAAAATAAAAGCTGGTCAGTTTTATGGATATGATCCATATAATCCTAGTACTTTTGATGAAGAAAATAGACCTCCTCAAGAGCCAGCATTAGGCTTTATGAGATTTGGAAATTAAAAAAGCAGGGGTTAACCCCTGCTTTTTATTACCACTTTGTTTTTCCGTATCTTTCAAAAGGAGATGTATTTAATTCTTTTTCTTGAGCTTTATATTTTTCAAAACGTTCTATAGCTAATGGTTCAGCTTGTTTTTTTAAATTAGTATACTCGCTATCATCATCATCTTTTTTTAAATAATATTTACCATCACCATTATACAATAGAGTATTATCTTTTTCGATATAAGTAAATGAAGTTCCACCTATTACTAATTTCCCATCTTTTAATGTAGCAATATCGGTACTTGTATTTTCTTTCCATTCACATTTTTTGCCATAAGCATTATAAGAACCTATTTTTTCATTGATAATAAAATTGTTTTCACTATTTTTTTCTATTGTTACTTGTCTTAAATCTGATAAAGGATTGTTAGGATTTGATAAACCAGTCCATTTTCCTATGTACTTATCACCTTCATTACTACAACCACTAATTAATGTTATTAATAACATTAAAATTACAAATAATAAGCATTTAGTTTTCATTTTACATACCTCATTTCTTTTTTAAAGAATTTACATATAATTCTAACCATTCACGGCAGAATTTAAGTTCATCTGCATTTAGTTTAATAAGTAAGTTGTTTATACGGGTTTTGTTCCATTCATCAGTTTTTATTGTTTCTGTTTTTCCGTATAATAACCATTCTAAATTGGACCGACCTATCATATCTCCGAGAAGTTGCAATGTCTTAAATTGTGGGCTTACATTTCCACGTTCTATTTCAGATAGTGTGGATTGTAAAATCCCAATTTCTTTTGCAAAATCTTGCTGGTTCATTTTGTAGTATTTACGTATATTTTTTATTCTTTTAGATATTGTTTCGGAGTTTTCAAATATATTAATATTCATAGTTTTACCTCATAATATTATTTTTACAATAATATTATATCATAAATATGATATAAAATAAAGAAAAGAGTTGATTTTAAATGAAAATTTTTATAGCGGAAAAGCCTGATATTGGAAAAGCAATAGCTAATTATTTATGGAAAAATGATTATAAAAAACAGCAAGGATATTTTGAAAAAGATGGTGATGTAATTGTAACTTGGGCTTATGGACATATTTTAAGACTTGCAACACCTGAAGAATATGATGAGAAATATAAATTTTGGAAAAATTATCCTATAATTCCTAAAAAATGGCAAATTAAACCTTCTGCTAATACTAAAAAGCAGTTAGATGTAATACTACAGCTATTAAAAAAGGCAGATATAGTTATAAATGCTGGCGATCCAGATAGAGAAGGACAGCTTTTAATTGATGAAATTTTAGATTATGCAGGTTATAAGGGGATAGTACAAAGGCTATTATTAAACGCAAAAGATGATATAAGTCTTAAAAGAGCTTTTGAAAATATCCAGGATAATAATAATTTTAAAAACTTGTATATGGCAGGGCTTGGAAGAAGTCGCGCTGATTGGCTTGTTGGTATGAATTTAACAAGAGCTTACAGTGTAAGTGCTAGAAAATATGGTTATAATACAATTTTTCGTATTGGTCGTGTAAAAATACCAACACTTGCACTTGTTGTAAATCGTGAAAAAGAGATACAAAATTTTAAGTCTACTAAATATTATGAGTTAATAGGCAGTTTTACAAAGGATAATTTGCCTTTTAGAGCACAATTAAAACCTTCAGATAAACTTACAAACAATGAAAATAGAATAAAAGATAAGGCGATATTACAAGCCATAAAATTAAAACTACACAATGCTGAAATAACAGTGAAAGATGTACAAGAAAAGGAACTGACGGAATATCCACCGTTACCTTATTCGCTCGATACTTTGCAAGTTGAAGCTAACAAAAAATATGGTTATTCGCCAAAAATTGTACTTGATACTGTACAACAATTATATGAGAAAAAATTTGTGTCTTATCCACGTTCCGATTGTAATTATATACCTGAAGGACAATTTGAAGATGCTAAAAAAATCTTTGATATATTAAATATTCTAGGAAAAGATAAAGCAAATATAGCATTAAAATCTAAAGCATGGAATGACAAAAAGATAACGGCTCATCATGCAATAATACCTACTATAGTAAAAGTAGATGACCTTGATGATACCCAGCAAAAAATTTATAACATGATAGCAAAACGCTATATATTGCAATTTTTCCCACCATGTACAGTTGAAAAGACAACATTTAGTCTATCTGTTGCTGATGAAATTTTTATTGGTAGTGGACAGACTATAATTGAAGCAGGATTTAAAGCTTTTGAAAAAGGTTTTGAAGAAAAAGAAGATATAAACATCTTACCAAAACTGAAAATTGGAGACAAAATTGATAAAGGCGATTACTTAATCCAGGAAAAGAAAACTATACCACCAAAACGTTTTACAGAAGGAACGCTTCTTGCAGCTATGGCAAATATTTATAAATATGTGGATGCTAAAAATCCTAATCGGGAAAAATTAAAAGAAGTAAAAGGTATTGGGACACCTGCAACACGAGATACAATAATTGCCGAGCTTCAAGATACTGTTTCTAAGGGCAGGGATATAGAGCCTTGTTTAAAAAAAGTAAAAAAAGAACTTGTACCTACGGATTTTGGTATAAGTCTAATTGAGAATATAGATAAGTCTTTGACTTATCCTGATACTACCGCAGAAATGGAATATAAACTGGCAGAAATAGCTGAAGGAAAACAATCTTTGCAGGATTTTATAGATACTGTAATAAATATGGTCTATGACAATATAAAATTTGCGGAAAATAAAGAGTTTCCATTTTATAGAGATAAAGAGAGTATTACTTGTCCTATATGTAATAAAGGGCAAATTGTTAGAAAATATTCAGCTAAAATAGATAAATATTTTCACATGTGTAATAATCCAGATTGTGTTTCTCCAGTAACAGGGAAAAAAATTTTTTTTGAAGATGATAACGGTAAGCCAATTATGGCTAAATGTCCAAGTTGTAAAAATTTACTGGTAAAAAAATTAGGTAAAAATGGTGAATTTTGGCTATGTCAAAGTTGCAGTAAAACATTTAATGATAAAAATGGTAAACCAGAATTATAAGGAGGACTTTATTTATGAGTTATGAAGATGAATACAGCAGACAGCAAGAAGATATTTCAGCTGAAGATGAATACAGCAGACAGCAAGAAGATATTTCAGCTGAAGATGAGTACAGCAAACAACAAGAAGATATTTCAATTAAACAAAATGAACCTAAAAAACTTCAGCTGAAGATGAAATTTTAATAAATATAAGTAGTGTTTTAAAACGCCTATCGGACGAAAATGCTACACATCAGGAGTTAATAGAAAAATTAACCCATCAAGTGCAAAAAATTAATGATTCATCAGTTAACTTAAAAAAAACGAGTGATGAAATAATAAATACTATGCCAAAGATTGTACATGAAAAATGTCTTGATGAATATAAAAAGATAGTCAATAATGCAGCTAAAAATTATAATCAACTTCAAAAATCTATTGTTAGTTGGCATAAAAATTTGGAAAAAGACCACGATAGAATGTTTAAGTGGATAAGTATATCTTCAATTTTGACACCAGTATTATTATTAATTTTAATTTTATTACAACTATTTTAATTGGAAATCAGATATTTTTTATTTAAAAAGTCATTAAAATTCCTTATATATAAAGGTTTTTAATGACTTTTTAATGAAAATATGATATAATAATATAAGAAATATGATATTAGATTTTAAAATGGTATCTTTCAAAAAATATATTTGCTGGAGGTTACAAAATGATTAGTATAGCAGAACATAAACGTAGACATAAACAACTTGCTTATGCAATGGGAAGCTGTGAAATGGAAGGTTGTATTTTTACTGATGAAACTAAAAAACTTTATGAACGATATGCTAATGGAGAGTTATCTTTAAAAGAACTTGGTGATGAGATAGACAAAACATTACCGAGAAAATAGGAGTTTATATGAGCGAAAAAGATATGGAAGAAAAGGAAGGCTTATATATTCCAAGAAGATTAATGGAATTGGACAGTCATCCTATAGAAGGAAATTTTGATTTAGAACATTTATGTAAAATCAATCAATATCTTTTTCAGGATTTGCCTAAGTTAGGCGGAAAATATGAACGATTTTATAAACCAGGGCAATATAGAGCTGAATTATTGCCCTGGAAAACATGGATGAAGCATCGTCCTATTCCTGGAACATCAAAAACATCTAATATTGTTTATTCAAATATGGATAAAATAATTATAAATGAAACACAGGATTTTTTGAAAAAGAATATTGATATTAATAAAATGAAAAAAATGCAAGTAAAGACGTTTTGTAAAAAAAATGAACAGAAATTTATTCTAAGTTAGATTATTTGCATCCATTTAGAGATGGTAATAGTCGTACAATTAGAGAATTTACTCGTGAACTTGCATTAAAAGCTGGATTTGAAATGAATTGGGAAAAATCTAATTTAAATCAAGAAAAACGCAATGAATTATATATAGCTAGAGATTTAGCTGTTAATAAGATTGCCTATGATAGGGCTCTCAGTATGGAACTTAAATATGATATTGAAATGTACATGAAGCCATTTAAAAATTGCAAAAAATTAGAAGAAATTTATCTGAAAATATAGAAAAAATAAAGGTAAAAAAACAAAAAATAGTAATGTCTTTTTCAGAATAAAGATAAAAGTAATAATCGGAATATGGGACGTTAAGATAATTTTCGGTAAGATAAAAGAGCAGGGCTGTAACCTGCTCTTTTCTTTTCATTGAAGATTTTCTTTCAAGAAAATCAACCTTCTCTCGCGATTTTTCAAATGTCGCTTTCTATAAGCGATTTTAAGCTGTTTTTATTATGTAGTCCTTATGATTATACCTAAATAAAATAAATGGCTAAAACAAAAAGCTACATGAATTAATCATGCAGCTTTTATATTAGCTGGCTTTATTTAACAGACTAAAATTATTTATAATTACATCTGATGTATTGATTTTAAGTCCTATTTCCTTTGCAAAAGTTATTATAAGATTATTTATAAAACTATTTTTGTTAGCTGGTACATTATTATAAAGTTTAGCCTGTACAATATAATTATTTTGTATTTCTATTAATGCTTTTACTCCTTCATCATCGGCTATTGCTATTAATTGTAATCTATCACTTATAAGATTTTTGTATCCTGCACTACAATTATTTAATAGGTATGCAATTTCTTTTAAATTGCTATATTTCTTTACACAAGAAAAATGATATTTTTTAATGTCTACATCATAATTTATCAATAATATTAGTAGCTATATCAAATTTAAAATCTTTTTCTGGCTGTTTAGCTATTTCTAAAGCCAGCCAATTATGCAGTTTACTAAAAGCAATATTTTCTTGTTCTAATTTATTTAAAGTAGTCAAATTTGCTTCTTTGTATAAATTTAATATATCTTTTATATAATTGTATTTAATTAAAAATAACATTAACCTTTACATTTTTATAGTATTTTAAATATAACTTATTAATAAAATCTATATATACATATAATTTATT
>ENA-OQIR01000471-OQIR01000471.1-human-gut-metagenome-genome-assembly--contig:-NODE-471-length-17485-cov-2.236490_pt1 | contig 17485 bp, 14 predicted proteins | sample MGYA00242580_ERZ504745 | MGnify/ENA primary metagenome ERZ504745 (study PRJEB26092, sample SAMD00036214) | human gut metagenome | host: Homo sapiens | study: EMG produced TPA metagenomics assembly of... | reverse complement strand
GATCTTCTGCGCTGTTTTGACCGTGTTTACGATCACCCCTGCACAGCCGCCCTCTGCCAGCTTCCGGCGCAGCAGCGCGGGCAGCTCCGGCTCTGTGAGCGTGGTCAGCTGCACCGTTTGACCGGGTGCATCCGATGGGATGGCCGTCTGCTTTACCTCTGCGCCATTCGTCCATATCAGCAGCGGATAGCCGCAGCTGGTTTCCCACGGAGCGTCCGGGGCGGCCTTTTTCTGCTGGTAGGCCTCGACCAGCTCTGTGCGCCGCCGGGCGGGCAGGGTGGCCGACAGCAGAATGACCGGCACCTTGTACCAGCCCAGCCATTCCAGTGTCCGGTCCAGATAGCAGTTCATGTAGGTATCGTAGGCGTGGCACTCATCAATAATGACCACCTTGCCCGCAAGCCCCAGATGCCGCAGCATAACGTGCTTCTGGGCAAGTGCCGCCAGCAGCAACTGATCCACTGTGCCAATCACAAAGTTTGCCAGCAGTGCCTGCTTGTTTCCCCGAAACCACTGGTGTACCTGCACCTGATGCGCTTCCTGCGCGTCCTCCTCCAACTGCACTCCGCGCCCCTGCAGCCGCAGATAGCACTCGTTCAGTTCTGCCATGCCGTGTGCCAGCTTTATAGCCTGCGGCAGCGTCTCCTCAGACTGTGTGTCTGCCCAGCCAAGCAGCCGGGGAAAGATGCCGTTTGCCGTGGCCTGTGTGGGCAGTCCGAAAAAGACACCACCCAGCCCGAACCGGCTGGCCATGACCTCCGCAGCGGCCAGCGCCGCCTCGGTTTTACCCACGCCCATCTGTGCTTCCAAAATCAGGATGCCCGGTTCCGCTGCGGTATCCACAGCCTCCAGAACAGCCCTCTGCACCGCATTGGGCGCAAAGCCGAACCGCACCGCAAACTCCTGCGGGTCTGCGATGCCCGGCTGTGCCTCCCACGGGAAGGGCAGCGCCAGCTTTTCCCAAGCCCTGTCCACCCGCGCCGGGTAATCCTCCATGCTGCCCAGCTCCTCTACCGGGATCAGGGGGAAGTATTCCGTATTGCTGGCGATCCAGTCTGCCATGATCAGAAGTCCGGTCAGAAGCACTTCCTCCTGCGGGTCCAGGTCGTACAGTTCCGCCGTATCATCAAAGCCGCAGTCCTGCAAAACAGTCATGAGCAGTTCTGTCCAAAAGCTTTCCCAGACCTTTTTTTGTCCCTTGGGGTAGTAGTTGCTCTCCCAGCACTCCAACTGGTCATCGACCGCCGCGCAGCTCTGTGGCCTGCGTGATGCGCCCCCACAATGGAGGCTAGCCCGCCGGGACAATCATTCCACAGCAGAATTGCCTCGCCCGCCCGGGCATGCGGCGACTCCCGGCGGTTCTGTTCAGGACAGTCCAGCGGCGTCAACATTTCCAGCCGCTGCCGCGCCTCCGGCAGGGTGCGCAGGATATTTGCCTGAAAGGCTACCGTAGCCTTGCCTATATCATGGATCCCGCCCAGAAACCGGGCATGCGCGAGCAACGCTTCCTCGCGCTCAAAGCCCATGGCCCGTTTTGCACTTTCCGGGAGCCACTGCCGGACCAGCCGCTCCATGATGCCCGCCGTATCCCATAGGTGCATCCAGAGCGGCAGCCACAGGCTGGTATTCTCCGGGTCCGTTTTACCAGCCAAAAGCCTTGTTTTATTCAACGTCCAGCGCATTTTTGCTCCTTTTCCGGTGTGTGCTTTCCGTGTACCGAGCATAGCAGATAATGTGTACTATAATCCGTACTTTTTGCATTTTATCTCCGCAAATGAAAAAAGCGGCACACCGGGGCGTGCCTCATCAAAACGAAAGTGTCCTTGCAAGGTAAAGAAAACTGCTATTTATGGCCCTGTTCCGCCTTCTGTTCCAAAGATACGCTTCTGCCCTTCTGCTGTCAATGACTCTGCGCCAATTCATCAAAGCTACAAAAAAATGATTTCTTTTTTGTATAAAAACCGCCCCGGCTTCCATTGCGGAAACCGGGGCGGTTCATTCTGTTTATTGGTGTTCTTTCAGACACTCAATGCCTACCAACTGGCATTCAGTTTTTGAAGTTTTAGTCATATCTGTATTTAGAGGACTTTCCGTACACTTTTCGGAGCGATTTTTTCAGATTGACCACTGTTTCTTTGATGATTTTAGCTTCATCGGCAGAGCAATCTGCAAGCTGTTCCGTCATCCAGCTGTCGAACACCGGCTTTGCTTTTTTGATCTCGATGCAGAGCAGCTCGTCCGCTGAACAGTCCAGCGCGTTGATGATATCGATCAGCGTTTTCAGGCTGGGCACGGAGTTTCCTGTCTCGATATGGCTGATGTGCGTGACCACAACGCCGACCTCATTGGCCAGCTGCTCCTGCGTCATGCCCTTTGCAAGGCGGCAGGTACGGATGCGTTTTCCAATGTCAGCGTAGTCCACCATAGTACAAGTACCCTCCGTTTTGTGAAGTGATACTTGTATTGTATGTGCAATCGACCGGGATTGTAATAATCTGAAAGTGCAGTGGACTTATAAATACTAATCGTTCAGAAATACTTTAACTTCCTGCTTTCCGTCAATCGTTGTCACAGCAGTAATGGCATCCGGGCGGAAGGAGTCTCCCGGATAATGCATTTCCAATTTCAGATTGACTTTTTTCCCAGCTTCCACTTCCTGTGCCAGTTTATTCTCAAAATTTTTGAATTCGTTCCGATTTAGTCCAGAATCCTGCGGAATGAGATTTTCCAAATCGTTTGCCCCATCAAAGCGATCTGCAATTGCATGACCTCGATCATCGGTACTTTTTTCATATCCTTTTCCAATGTCATGGATGCTGTCTTTAATTTGCAGACGACCATCATGCTCTTTCAGATGCAGGTTTCCTTCGGCTGTAAACAGCCTTCCAAGGTGATCGGTAGTGTACTCATATCCGTTTCTTTTATACTCTGCATCCGTCAAAAGATCCTGCTCCATACGGTACGGCATTCCATCATCGTTATTTTTGTATTCCAGCTCTTTTTCTAGCTCTGCAAATGACTTTTCCGTAGCAGCATCCAGTTTTTCTTCTGCCTTTTCTATCACGCCTTTCTGTAGACGTTCAAATGACCGTTTGACGACATCATCCAACCAATGTGCATTTTTGCTTCCATCGGTTTCGCTTCTGAGATTTCTCGCCTCACAGCACACGACCTCCCTGCTGTTCAAAATTCGTCCTTAGATTATCTACAGCCTTTGCATCCGGGTTCAGGCTCATGCCCATGCTTATCACGCTATTTAGCACCCAGTCTGCAGCAGCAGCTTTCAGGCCGTACTGTCCCTGCAGCTGTTCCAGAAATTCTTTACGGGGTGTGAGCGATTTTTTAGCTGCGGCACAGTAATCAACGACTGTACCGATCCCACCAAAGAAATCGAACACAGCTTTCCGAGTCTTAGCCACATCCAGTTCGCCGCCTGCAAAAACCCGTTCCAGGTAGCGACTGTCCTCAGGCTTCAGCACAGTCTCATGGCGTTTCAGCCAGAGCTTCAGCTGCTCCATCTCCGAACTGCTCAGCGGTTTCAACTCTTTGCCCACTGCCAGTTGTCCGAATACAAACTCTGCGTTGATTTCATGCGGCATTTTTGAAGGCTTGTGGTAAACAGCATTTTCCGGCATGGGATACGCCTCAATCTTGCAGAGCACTGCCTCCGGCCACTCGTTCTGGTAAACGGCAGCCACACCCAGCGGCAGCTTGGACAATTCGTCGATCTGTGCCTCCTTCAGGGCGGCAGACTTGCCTACCAGCTTGCGATCTTCTTCGTCCGGCAGGCGCAGAATAATTTTGGTGTTCGTGTTGCGGATGACCGACATATCCAGCAGTCCGGGTGCCTGGTCTGCAATGATAAACCCCTCACCATAAGTACGCATTTCCGCAATGGCATTTGCCAGCATTTCCACCGACTTGCCCTGCAAATTTGCACCTTCCTGTGATTGCTCTGCCGAGGTCTTGCGCAGCAGGTTGTGCGCTTCTTCCAGCACTGTGACATGGCGAAGCCTGCTGTTCATCCCGCTGCTGCACATCCGGTATTCCTGTAACTTCATCACCAAGATGCCCATCAGCAGCGATTTCGTTTCCATAGAGCCCACACGGCTCAAATCTACGATCACATTCTGATCGAACATTTCAGCATCGCTCAGCGCATCTTCTGCGCAAAGCACACTTCCATAAATACCGTTTGTCAACGACTTTACGCGGGTGCACAATGCACCCACATAATCGCTTTGGGTATCCTTGGAATAATGCGACTCTTCAATGACGCCCGGCAGAATATCCAGCAGGTCAAAGAAGGTTGGGAAAATTCCCTTCTCGCTCTCCGAATTGCGCAGATCCCAGCCTACTTTCTGATAGCTGCGCTCAATAGCATCCTTCAGCACCGCTGGCATGGCTGCATACATCGGCCAGCAGGCGTTGAATATCTCCACCAGACGGTCAATATGTTCCAGAATATGGATATTCTCAGGGAACGCAAAGGGGTTCATGCGCAGCAGCGGCGTTTCTCTGGGGTTTGTACCAAACACCTGCGCATCTGTACAATTGCCGAACACGTTCTTGTATTCGCCCTTGGCCGGTTCCACCACAAGAAACGTCGTTTGTCCGTTCTTTGTGATCTCATCCAGCAGATGGTAGACCGCATTGGATTTGCCTGTGCCAGTCGAGCCAGTGATGAATGTGTGGGAAGCCATCGCCTGCCGGTTCAAGAGCAGTCCTGCCGCTTCCTCTTTACCCATGTGGTAAATCTTGCCCAGATTCATCTTGTCCTCATCCGGCATCGCCTCATCCGGCACATTGCGGCCAAACTCCGCGTGCTCAATAATTGGCAAGCCGTGCACTGAGCGGTGGGCAAGCAAGATGCATCGGCAGTTCCCGCCCGCTGACCAGCGTACCTGCCGTGTAAAACAGACTGTCAGCTTCATTCTCCCAGAGCTGGCGTGCAAAGACAGGGTGTGTAAACCGTTTGAGATATTCTCGCATAGCAGTTACACTTGCACGGTCCTGCCAAAGATTGGCCGCACCGCTTTCCACAGAAGAGCCTTCTCCAATCATCAGCGAACGATATGTATTAGCTGCAAGAAGAGCCTTGCTGGGGCGAGAGGACAAAAAATAAGCCGCACAACTGTAACAGCCGTAATCTTCACTTTCTTTGGTACGCTTGATTTGCTCGTCAATTCGTGTCAGCAGTTCTTCCACCGCCTTGTTGCAGACTTCTATCTGCTGCGTCCGCACAGTGCCGTGCGTATCCGTCGTCCCGTTGGAATGCTGTTCATTGGTGCTGTGCGCATTGCTGCGTTCCACCGTAGAGCTGTCTGTGTGCGCCGTGTTGTATCCCCGGCTCATCCCAAAGCCCATCGACTTTCCGATGCTCCGTGCCGTACTCCATGCAGTCCCATTTGTTTCATGTCCAGCCACCATAGGCACCACAGCGCCAAACAGCGGTCCAGCCTTTACCGCCGCACCAACTGTACTCGCCGCCGACACGATGGCTGCTCCGGCAGGCGGGAAGACTGCCGATGCCGCCACTGCTCCAAGCGCAAGGATACTCGCACCAGCCGCAACGCCGACCATCGTTCTTTTGCTCGGCAACCGAAGCCGTGTGACCGCGTGCGACTGTCCTATCGTATTCGTCGTTCCTTGGTTCATTCCAGCGTTAAAGTTAAATCCCGTGTTTCGGCCTTGTTCATCGCTGAAACCACTGCTCGTTCCGTCCGTTACCGTATCCGATGTGCCAGAGCAGAACGTCTCCATGACCGCATGGCTTTCGTTTTCTGTATAAGACCACGTTGTTTTGCGGAACGGAGACAACGCGCTATACAGTTCCTCATATCCATTTCGGATGCCAGCCTGTGTTTCTTCTGTAACTGGCTCTGCCAGAAATAACGCTGTATAAGCATCGCCATCCATTGCATCGATAAAACGCTCAATGCCCTGAATAAATGCTTTGTCCTCCGTCTTGGATTTATCTCGCAATGCCGCAACGCAGGAGACAGAAGCGATTGCCGATTGTGCCGAACCGAAAGAACCGTTATCGTCTTCCAGCAGCGCGTCAATTTCTTCCTGATGGAGTTCCTGTACTTCCGAACCGGGGAAGTTACTCTTCATCCCTTTTCCAGCGCATCACCGGAAATTGCAAGGTCGCGGTTATCGATGCTCTGCCTGCCCGGATTCTGCCGCACCCCCCAAATAAATATCTGCCGGTGCACCATCTGCCGGAACATCGATCATCACAGCCAGACTGCAACCAAGGGCCATGCTGGAATGATAAACGGTGGAGAGTTTTTGGAGCATATCCTCGCCTTTTTTCAGGGTCAGCTCCTTCATCTGGAACAGCTTGATGCAGGTCTTGACATCCAGCGTTTTCTTCATTTCTTCCGATGGCTCCACCAGCGAATAACTCTGCAATTCCGGCAGATATTTTTTGTACACCAGATGGTCTGCCAGCGTCAGTTGATTTGCAAGTTCTTCCATCGACTGCCTCTGGGAGAGATCCTGATTCGTCATTTGTAAATCGTTCATGTTGGTTTCCTCTTTTGACAGAAAGTCGTTTTATTCAAACATCGCTGCACCCATCACGTTTATATCTTCAACTGCTTTTGTTTGGTTCACCCAATATTTTCAGAAATCCATTTCCAATGCCATGCGCAGTCTTTTACGATTTGATGCTTTTTCTTTTGAGCGTTCAAAGCTTTTGTTCATCTTCAAAATTTCATCCATGGTCGTTTTGGTCTGCTTTCCTGCAAATACGTCCCTTGACATTTGCTTTATGGCTTTGCTCATCCTGCTTGCATCTTCCTTGGCCTCTGCTACTATATAGAGCACATCCGCGCGGTGCTTATCCTTTTCCACACCAATGCCATTCTGGTAGCAATAGGCCACATTGCTGTCTGCCACATAGAAACCATGATCTCCTTCACTCGCTGCCCCAAAATGGGCCAGAGCCTCTTTCCCATCTTTGGGTACACCAATGCCCCTTGCGTAGCAAACGCCAAGATCATTTATTGCCTTCATATATTCCTGCTGTGCTGATTTTGGTAATACTCTACTGCTTGTTTCACATTTTGGGTCACAGCATTTCCGATAAAAAGACACGTTGCAAAAGGTACTGTGCCTCAGCATCTCCTTGCTCCGCTGCCTTTTTATAGTACTTGACAGCTTCCGCAGGAAGTTTGTTTACACCCAACCCCTTCATATAGCATTTTCCAAGATTTCTCTGCGCTTCCTTCGAACCGTTCTCTGCCGCCTTTTGGAACAGTTCAAACGCTTTTCTCGTCTCTACCCCCACTCCAATATAATACTCGCCCAATTTATTTTGTGCGTCGGCATTTCCCTGTTCTGCGGCCTTTTCGAGCCATTCCATAGCCTTACTCTTGTCTTCCTCTACACCAATTCCTGCAAAGTAGGAACATCCCAAAAAGAATTGTGCTTCCGCCTTTCCTTGTTCCGCCGCTTTTTTAAACCATTCAAAAGCTTTACGCTCATCTTTTTCTGCTCCGATTCCCTCAGAATAAAAATTTCCCAAAACAACCTGTGCATCTGCATAGTCTTGCTCAGCGGCTTTCTGCACCCAGTAAAGTGCCCGCTTTTCATCTTCTTCAACACCCAAACCATTCAGGTAACAGGCTCCAAGATCATACTGTGCAGCAGCAAAGTCCTGTTCAGCAGATTTTTTGTACCATTCGATTGCCTTCTTTTCATCTTTTTCGACCCCATATCCATTAAGATAGATACCTGCCAAAACATATTGTCCTGCGGGATGGCCTTGCTCCGCAGCTTTTCGGAACCACTTTATTCCTTCTTGCTGAGCAGGGTCGTTCCAATCCGCGTCATCATTTGCTAAGGTCAAACCATATTTAACCTGCGCGTCTGCATTTCCTTGCTTTGCAGCCAGATAGAACCACTTTTTTGCTTCTTCTTCATCCTGCTGAACTCCATCTCCGTCGCTGTACATATCACCTACCACAGACTGTGCATCCGCGTCTCCCTGCTCTGCGGCCTTCTTCATCCATTTGAATGCTTCTGCATGGTCTTGCTCAACACCTTCACCATTGTAATAGCACTCTCCCAGATTAGATTGCGCATTTGCATAGCCTTGTATTGCTGAGTTGTAAAACAGCTCAACTGCTTTCTTCAAGTCTTTTTCAACCCCCTTTCCCGTTTTGTAATCTAACGCTAAATTGCATTGCGCCTTGGGATGGCCTTGTGCCGCTGACTTTGCATACCATTTGGCAGCTTCTTTTACATCTTTTGAGACACCTTCACCGCGATCATAGCGGACACCAAGACGATTTTGCGCATCTGCATTTCCCTGTTCTGCGGCCTTGCGGTACCACTTAGCAGCTTCCACCATATTTTTTTCATTACCTTTGCCTTCTGCGTAACAAAGGCCAAGCCGTAACTGGGCTTCCGCCGAATCATACTTTTCCGCAGCAGCTTTGTATGCCTGAAACGCTCCTTCCTCATCGCAGACCTTTTCACACCGCTGTGCGCTTTCCAAATATACTTGCGCATTGTCCTCTTTGCTCGTCTCTGCAACCATTTCACCAAGACCGTACTGCTGCACACAATAGGCAAACACACTTTTTGGCATATCTGAGCCGTAGAAATAGTAGCTGTATTGGGTATCAGGCCCTGCATTCCGTGTCTGGAGTTTTACTTCTTCGCCAAGACCCTTCCAGCTGGCACGGCCCGAAACAGGCATAAACCATTCTGGAATAGGCTTGTTTTCAATGGCTGTCAACCCTTCCATCTCGCATTTGTCGATACGGATAGATTGCAAAGCATTATCCTGATAGAAAACTTCGACCCGAACCTTGTTCATACAGCAGAACTCCTTTTATTTTTTCATTTCCGATATAATTTTGATGTAATCTCCCTGACTTCTCACCCACATATTGATACCTGTACCGAACACCTCAGCTTCTACGATCCAACCTTTTTCTGTTACCTGCAAAACCTTTGCAGTGGGCAGTCGGTCGAGAACGGATTCCAGACTTGGCCCGGTATACTCGAACCGGATGGTCTGCAACTCGCCGCCGTACATAAACTGGATGCGCTTGCGCATCTCGCCCTCCTGAAAGCGATCGGTATAGCGCTGGGCAAAGTGCCGATCGAGGGTCTTATAGTTCTGGATACGGTCGATGCGGTAAATCGTCGGGGAGTTATCCTGCGGGTTCTGGAAATGCTTATCCTTGTCGATACCCTCGATGAACGCTGCCAGATAGAAATAATACTCACTGAACAGGATGCCCACCGGCTCAATGGTGCGCACACGGGTCTCGCCGTCATGGGTGCGGCAGTAGGTAATTTCCATAACATTGTGATTTTCTACTGCCGTGCCGATCTCCCACAGGCTCTCAATGAACTTCCGGCCGTGCTGCGGCTCAACGTAATGGAAGCGTTCGTTGCTGATGAGGTCTTTCACCTGATTCAACCGGTCCAGCGGGGTGCACACCTGCACCAGCTTGTCCAGAATGGGGAACATTTCCTCCTTGACCATGGAACGGCTCTCCAGCAAAATCTTGCATACCGCCAGAATCTCGCTGCTGGTGAGGAAGCGGGAAAGCGTGTCATCCAGCAGATAGCCGCCCTTTGCGGAGTTGTATAAGATCTCCCGGCGCGGCTCGCTGTCTGCAAAATAGCTACGCAGGGTATCAAGATCGCGCTGGATGGTTTTCTCGCTGACACCGAAGCGGTCAGCCGTCTGCTGTTTATTCAGCACCCCGCCCTGTACAAGCACCTGCTGGATATAGAGTATACGGTCTAATCTACTATTACGCACGGTTCATTCTCCTTCTCTGCTCATTGTAACACAGTGCAACAACAGTCGCAATTACTTTGTGTGAAATTTTGTTGTTTTGTGAAACTAGTCTAATAAAATTTTTGTCTCTTTTGCACAACCCCAGTATACAAAAAAAGATGGACAGCTTGTCTGTCCATCCTCCAAAAAGCCAAGTGCTTTTCTCACAAATTCCATCTGCGGTTCAGCCGGTAGATCACATCCCATACATCATCCTTAAAAGTGTACATTACCTGACGCGGTGATGCACTTCTGCTTGCCATGCAGACAACCAGAAACAGTTCGGCGGCAAATGCCGCGCCCAGCAGAAACATCCATATTTTTTTCATTGTGCACTCTCCTTTGATGGCGTTTATGCCCTTTTGTCTGTCTATTATAACGATCCTGTTGGACAGTTTGCTTGTCCTTTCTGTAAAAGATATTTTCTGCTTTTCCTGTACGTTGCAACACAAAAACCGCCCCGGCTTCCTGTTACGGAAACCGGGGCGGTTCGTTTGTTTTATTTGTGCTTTTTCAAGCGCTCACGCAATTACTTGCGGGGGTTCTTGATAGCAGCCTGAGCGGGTGCCAAAATTACAGAGCGTTCGGAACAACAGTATGAAATTCAGGAACTACTGTTTTCGCCTTTTGCAATTGCTTCAACCTGATACTGTAATAGGTCCTCCGGCAACATTGAACACTTCTTCTCATCAAGTGTTTTGCGTAGCTTTTGTTCCAATTCCTTAAACAAAAGGTCTTGAAAACACCATGGGCTTGCGCTATTCGAGTACTTTTTAGCTTTTCTCTCAGCCAATGCTTTTTCTTCCCGTAGTTCAGCAATTTTATCTTCCAACTTTGGTGCCCGGCCTATGCACTCTAGCAAACCCTCCAATCGTTTGATTTTCTCTCCTTTTGTATAATATTCTTCAATCATGCTCGCCGCATCCCGTTTCAATGTAGTCTTTGAACGTCCTTCAAATTTAGGATCTGCTGCACACCAAGCATATAACTGATTTAAAAAAATCGCTTGATTTGCAGAGCTTGTATACCATTCAAATGTAGCATTTTCCCAGCTTTGAATCAAATACATCCTTTGAGGATTTTTTTCTAGAGACTCAATGCATTTACAGAGCATTTCATAAGTCTCACCCCCTAATTCTTCTAAGCTTTTTAGAAGTACTGCATAGTCTTCCGTCGTTGTTGGTTTTTCTTTTCTTAGGTGGCGCTGCACCCATTGATCGTATTTTTGTTTCTCAATGTCGTTTGTCTCTTCGGATTGATTGTGCGCCCAAGCCGTTCTCAATACTTTAATCGTATCAACACATGCCCTTAAATCTTCAGATGCTTCACACGGATACTCATTATTCTTCAACCAACCTTTTTTCGTTAGCTTACGAATAATACAGCTGCTGTCTATTACCGCCTTATACAAATTCAAACAGCCTGCCACAAATTTTGCATCTTCACTAAATACATTCACACATGGCTCATAATGACATATCAGAAAAAGATGCTCTGCTATTTTTGTTCGGACAAGTTTATTCAACTCTTCTGCAGGAGTATTTGAAAACAGAATATTTTCCATTTTTTACCTCCGCTCCTGCCCATTATCTTTATATGCCGAGAATCCATTATAGCCAATTCCCAAAATCAGCCACGCAGATATTCGTTTTCCCGGGGTGGATTGTTCATACTGGTTACACCAACCATACGGTAACGAACCTTGTGCATCCCACTCAAGTAAGGGTCATCTGTTTCCAAATGGATCCAAGCTGTCCTCCCTTCCAGCTTTTCAATCATACCATTATAATGAATTGGACCATCCTGGTCACAATAAATAAACGGAACTCTCATTCTAGGAGATCTAGTAAAGAGATCCACTCCAATACCTTGAATAATCTCCTCACATTTTTTGAAATCGCGAGTACATTGCAATACCGCCAGCGCTCGAATCAATGAAAAATCGGCCGTGCGCGAATTTCCAACAGTGTTGCTCTGCGCAGCTTCACAGCACAACTCGCTGATACGCCTTATCTCTTTCCATTGAGTTGGTAAGAGTTGAATTTTCTGTCCTTCTTTTCCATCAGGCGGTAACCTGTGGCGTTCATCCATACCGCTCTTAGGAGAAGACTCAGTGCAAAGTAATTTCCCTGAATGCATGTTTTATTGGGTTCCTCTTGCATAAATTCTGCAACTTTTCGGCAAGTATTACGCTGCTCTTTCGTAAGTTCTAAGTCGCCAAGCTTCCTGTTTTCTCCCGTAACACCTGCCGCATCCAGTTCTTGCTGGCAAACAAATGCAACCGCCGTTGCCTGATTCGTTTCAATCATCTCATGATATAGCTGTGCAAACTCCGGTTTCATTGTATTTTTCTGAACATCTCGAATTGTAACTTTGTACTCCGTAGCGAACTCTTGAATTTTGAGAAGGTGTTCTTGGATCTCATCGTGGTCATCCGCACCCCTGTTTTGAATCTCAAGAACTGCACAATCATCTGCAATTAGCTTTGTTTCACTTAAGTATTTCAGTTTTTGCTGTTCATTCAGATCTCCGTGTTCATATACTTCCTCAAATGCATCAAAGAGTGCATTATAAACATGGCCATTCTCTGGACTATAAAGATTGCCTTATAGAGTTGCTCATAGATATCTCTATAATTCAATCCCGCAACATGCCCATGGTTTTACCAAACTTATCGCGATATCTTCGATAATTTTTCTGCAGCCAAATATTGCAGCGAGTTATTTCAACAATCAAACCGTTTTTCTGATCCGAAAGGTATTTTTTCTCTCTGATACCTGTCGGCACTTCATCAATTCCTCGTTCAAGATATTCCAGTTGACGATTTGCAAAAGTAATGGTCTCTTCCAACTCTTTAATTCGCTTTTCATAACTTTCTTCTGTGTAAGTCTCCGGCTTAGACTTATAAAGTTCTTCCCACTTTTTTCCATAATATTCACGAGAGTATGTTACTAACAGTGTAGCAAATCCTGCATCCCTGTCCGGAACAACATTGCATACCGTTCTCAATGTTTGAACAATTTTTTCACTTTGCCGTAAAATGTCACTATGTTCCTGCCTTTTTTCACCGTTTTCACGAAATGCTGTATACTGTGAGTTCGGCCCCATCAGTCGGATAAGTTGCTGTAGGTTTCGTGCAAAAGAAGACGGAAGTTCTTCCCAATGTTCTTGATATACTCTCAGAATTTCGCACAGTAGTTCAACCTGTTGATTTGCATTAATTCCATTCCGACTCAAAAAAATCTCTGCCTCTAATGGGTTACGGAAGCTAAATGCGTAATCACTTCCATCTTTCATTTCACTGTAATGAATCCATGGAATTCTTGTTGTAAGAACATTATACAATTCCACATTGATAGGTTTATCTTTTTCATAACTATTTTCTTTTAGCATCCATACCGCAATCGCATATGGAACTTCCAGTTTAAACCGTCCAAACAGCGCAATGCACGCATTAAATTTTTCCAAGTTATATTCGCTTGAACTTTCCTCGGCCTGTTTTTCAATCCGTTGCCGGATACTTTCCATTTCCTCCCTCGAAAGCCCCGCTTCTATAAACGCCTGCGCGATTGAACCCAAATTATTCGTGTTTTCTTGTGAGAACGTCTTGTCCAGTTGTTTCACCACATAATGATTGACCATTAATTCTTCTCGACCAAGTGCTCTTTCCAGATTTGGTCGTAGCAAATTTATGATTCGATAAAAACATTGGAAAATGTCCATCTGATCCTGAAGATTTTTCTTTTCCAACTGTAATTTCTGATTTTCAATCCCTGAGTATGTCTTAATTTTTTCCCAGAAATCATTTTTTTCCTTGGTATTCATTTCACGGTCAGTGTTAATATAGCAACAGCCATTCTCCAAAAACATTTGTGATGTCACATCTGTACTTTGCACAAAATGTTTTTTTCCATCCTCTATATAAGAGAAACATCTTCTCTTACTTGTTTTCTCAACAGGTGTTTCATATGCACTGCATACCAAAACAAACCTCCGCCCTCGATTCAGTAGCATCTGTGAAAGATGCTGTGCGTTGGAGGTAACATTTCGATACGATGAGCAATCCCAAATCAAAAGAATTCGGGCATCTCCATCACAAGCATCAATTTTTTCCATCAAAGTTTTCAGCGCATCACCTTCTTCGCTTTTATCAGAGAACAGTAGCGTGTCATTGTCAATAAAGATAACAGGATTATTATGCTCACTATAAATTTCATACGCCAATGCTGCAAGAGCAACACTTTTACTGCTACCAGGCGCTCCACACAAAATAATAGGCATTTCCTTATCAGCACCAGCAATTGCTTCTCCTAACAGTTCCCGTTTTACGGCACACTTTAATACTATTTCAAATTCTCGTGAAACATGAAAGTCCGAATTTTTCAAATAACCATACCACTGTGGTCCATCCGCAGAACTTCTTATCAAGAAATTATAGAACCATTTTGCTTGCATTACCTTTCCATAAGGTCGCACTGCAAAAACTTTCTGCTCGGTCAAAACAAATGCTAGTTTTCGATATGGTAAGAATTCTCGCTAGAAATTGTAACTGCCTTTCCATTTTTATAGAAAATTTCATATTGCGCATCAGAGTCGTTAGATTTCACCTCGTCAGATTGATTCCATTCATATCTCGCCTTAAGTACTTCATCCAGCGACTCCGTATGAAATTCTATTCCTTTCAAATCTGCCAATTTTTTCAGTTTTGTTTCTTCACTTTTTTCACTCCAAAACTGAATATTGTCTGCGATTGCGCAATCATTATAGACTGCTGTAGCAAAGGCGCGATACGGCATATCATTGTCTGTTTCTGGGGCATATCCAACAACTACCATCGCGTTATGATTGTCAATCATTTTGCACAGTCTCTTCATCATTCCCTGCGCACGCCGAACACGGTATTCTTCTTCACTCTCTCCAGTAATTTCAAGCGTTTGGCATTCTTCCTCATTTAACGACTCATCTTTTTTCCAAACGTACACAACCGGAAATTCATCATTTTTCCATAGATTTGCCGCCGTAATGTCGCCTTCATCGCTGTAGATCTTAATATGGATACCTTGAAGTTCTTCCAACGGAAGTGTGTTTCGACTTGTTGCAATAATTTTCCAAGGGTACAAACCTATGATTTGTCTTACTACATCCTCTTTCATATTCCGTCCAATGAACAGGATTGCGTTTTTCATTCTTAACTTGCCTTCAAAATCCGCAGCAAGTCCCACAAATCGTTCTTCACCAAGAGCCATTAAAGGTTCTCCTTTCGTATAATGATTAATCTATCTTTAATTTTCCCATCTGTCTCAAAATCGCATTTTTCGTACCATCATTCAAATAAGCCTCGTTCAGTGTTTTCTTAGTATAATTCAAATACGTTCTAGAAGTTTTTTCTGTCAGAAGTTCTGTAAAGTAACGCTCCCAACTAAAATATTTCTTACTATCGATGTAGTTAGATGGTGTTTGCAAAATCTGTGTGGTCTCTGCATCTTTCAAAATTCCAGAGGAAAGTATCAGCCATTCAAAAGATTCCGGCAGATATAGTGCCAGATTTTTTCTTGTCTGCACCAACTGCAACACTCTATCCATTTCCGGGCCAAAGGCAGCGCCATCTGCAATTACCAAGATTTTTTCATCCCTATGAGCTTTCAAATAGGAAAACACATTTGACTTTCCGTTTGCAGTGTCACACTGCATTTGATGCTCTGCGCAGACCGCATCAAAGAATTGATAACCCGAATTGCTGTCCTCAGTCAAGATCTTCTCCAGCTTAATATTCTCAGTCGTACTATCCGGGTAAATTCGATAGAACGAATGATAGCTCTGTTTCAGCGAGCCATACTTTCCAGAGGTTCGGATTCCATACACTTCTTCCACACTGTATGGCAAGGCCGGCAAACCCTCTCTGGTCACGATGACATAATAGTTGTCGGTCTGCTGAATCGCACGTGCAAAATCTTTGGTCTTGACAAACTCGTTTCCTTCGTCGATAAAAACAATGCTGTCCTGAATATTGTCAAGTTGTCCCTTCCAAAGATTTCCTTCTACCACATAGCAACCTTTGTCACAATTCAGAGTGACCGGTCCACTTTCTCCATCGTTCATATGTGTACGAATCATATCCACGAGGGTCGTTTTACCCGTTGCGCTATCCCCGCGAATGATAGTTAAGTTGCGCCGCAGTTCAAATTCATATTTCAGGTACTTTGTGCCAACGACCACTTTATGAATGCCTTTCATTTTTGTCAGCCCCTTTACACAAACTCACCTGCGACCAAAATCAGCTCTTCCATACTGTGAACGATTTGATTCGTATTCAGCACTTTTACTGTAAATGGCTTTTTGCCAAAATCCATCAGGTGACGCAAATTCACCGTGCGATCCTCCTGCTCTGCAATTTTGAGCAGCCACTTTGCACAGTTGTTGCCACAAGTCGATACATTGAACACTTTCTCCGGCTCAAACTTTACCAAAATCAGTGTCTTTACGCCACCAGACAAACCAATCGGTGGAATTTTACCCAAGACCGGGCTGTCAATGATACCACTGTCAATCACAGTGGATCTATCTACATCCTGAATCATTTCCTTGACCATCGGGTCAACGATCCAGCCTTCCTCGTAATCATATTTGAAATAGGAAGCTGTATTATACACAGCTTCCTTCATATCACCGTAAAAAATGTTCAGCATCTTATCACCTCATCGATGTGCGTACTTCTGCTATCATTGTACCTCTTTCAGCCTACAAAACAAGATGCAAAAAGCTCTTGGCCTCCATTACAGAAGCCAAGAGCTTTTATCTTCTTTGTCCTACCAGATTTTATTTCCGGGGAGACTTAATTGCAGCCTGAGCGGATGTCAAAATTGCAGAGCGTTGGAAAGAATAATAGTACGTTTTTATGGGGCAACAAGCGTTTTTATCTTCGCATGAATCTACTCCAGAAATGTTTCTTGTTCGATTGTGACCCCATATTGCAAAATCTTATCAATTGCATCAACAAACAGCGTATGTCTTCCCGCATTCCGCTCTTCCTTCAGCTTCTTCAGATACTGCTCCGGCCGCTTCAGGCCATTTTTGTGGTACTGTTCCACAAAGCGCCCTTCCATACGCATAGGTTCAAGCTGTGGAAACACCGTTTGCAGGTTTTCAAACATACAAAAACCGCCCAGATCAATATCCGCCCAGAATCGAATTTGCATAGTTTCCCCTGCCGCAGCAGCCAGTTTTTCAAAAAGTTTTTTCTTCCGCGGCTCAGAAAGCCGCCGTGATAAACAACAAGTTCTTCCGGCTGTTTTTCCGCCAGCAAATATTCATCATAGTTCGTTTTATTTTCGATAAAGGTAATGCAGCAGATGTTTTTTAGTTCAATGTCCACAATCTCTGACACAAGTGTACTGGGCAAAGCCAATCCATAAGGTTCTGTTGCGCTGAGCCGTAGTTCTCCCTTCTTCAAGCAGATTGCGCAATCGCCCGAGAGTTCGTAAAGCTCCGGGCGGGCATAGATTCCCAGAAATGCAAGCTGATCCCGCTCACCAAGTTCCGCTTCTGTACAGGCCGCCGCCAGTTGGGTATTGTACTTTCGTGCAATGGTAAGAAACAGCTCCCGTACATTTCGCTCAAAATACTTGGTATCGTGAAAACACTGGCTGCTGAATGCACGCATCGTCACACTGCCGG
>ENA-OQIR01000468-OQIR01000468.1-human-gut-metagenome-genome-assembly--contig:-NODE-468-length-17549-cov-4.352887_pt1 | contig 17549 bp, 15 predicted proteins | sample MGYA00242580_ERZ504745 | MGnify/ENA primary metagenome ERZ504745 (study PRJEB26092, sample SAMD00036214) | human gut metagenome | host: Homo sapiens | study: EMG produced TPA metagenomics assembly of... | reverse complement strand
CGCGGAAGGCCGCAAGCCGGCCCTGCGTATCCGCATGCCCGACGAGACGTCGCTTTCGACGACCTTATCCGCGGTCGCATCGAATTCAAGGCCGGTTCCGTGCCGGATTACGTGATCGTGCGTCCGAACGGCGACCCGCTGTACACGCTGACCAACCCGGTCGACGACGCATGATGCGCATCAACGTGGTGCTGCGCGGCGAGGATCTGCTGAGCTCCACTCCGCGCCAGATCGTGCTGTACCGTTACCTGATCGAGCTGGGCGTGGCCAAGGAAATGCCGCTGTTCGGCCACATGCCGTACGTCATGGGCCAGGGCAACAAGAAGCTGTCCAAGCGCGATCCGGAATCCAACCTGTTCCTGCACCGTGACAACGGCTTCATCCGTGAGGGCCTGCTGAACTACCTGGCGCTGCTGGCTGGTCCATCGCCCCCGACCGCGACGTGTTCTCCATGGACGAGATGATCGAGAAGTTCGACGTGCGTGACGTCAAGGCCAACCCGGCCCGCTTCGACATCGACAAGGCCATCTCCATCAACGCCGAGCACATCCGCATGCTCGAACCGCAGGACTTCCTGAACCGTTCCGTGCCTTACCTGCACCGCGACGGCGTGGTCTCCGCCGATTCCTGGGATGCGCTGACCGACCGTGAGCGTGAGGTGCTGACCGCCGCCGCTCCGCTGGTTCAGCCGCGCGTGCGCCTGCTGGGCGAGGTCGCCGGCATGGTCGGCTCCCTGCTGTCCACCGAGGAGTATCTGGAGCCTGCGGACGACGCCAAGAAGCAGCTGAAGGATTCTGCCGGCGAGGTGCTGGACAAGGCCATCGCCGCACTCGAGGCTGTGGATGAAGCTGACTGGAAGACCAACAACCTGCATGAGACCCTGAACAAGGCCCTGGTTGAGGAGGGCGGCTACAAGCCGCGCCTCGCCTTCGGCCCGGTGCGTGTGGCCATGTCCGGCCGCCGCGTCTCCCCGCCGCTGTTCGAGTCCATGGAGATCGTCGGCAAGCCGGTTTCCCTCGCTCGCCTGAAGGGCTTGCGCGAGCACCTGTGAGCTAAGGTTCCTTCCGTGCTCGGCTGAGCTGTAAGGACACTCAAGGTGGGCGTCTGCATGTGCAGATGCCCACCTTTTCTTGTATTCAGTGATGAGCTGGAACAGCTGGAAAGTCTTACCGCTGCGCCGCATGCCAGTGAGAATATGTACGAGGTTGAACATGGCTGGTTTGTGCAGTGAGGTCACGAAACGTGCCTTGTAGGTGGTTTCGCCTTCATGCGTCCATGAAACGGTTGATAGGTAACCGGGCGGCGGTCTTTAACGTGACATTGCATTACAAGCATCGCGACGCGCTCGCTGTCGCAAGGGAACATAAGCGCCTCATTTGGTTCTTGAAGCTGATTTGCCGGCTATGAATGTGCAAGGCAAAGATCATTGCCTCATCTGCAATTTCATCAGTGCATTAGATGGTAATTCATCAGTAGTGCTTACTGATAATCCGTCAGTAGAGTTCATGCAAATTCATCAGTAGTGGCAGCGTAGCACTTGAAATCGTTGAAATTCCGCGCGACACGCCGTAAGTTGCGTAAGGGTGAATACTTGCGTATATTTATCACTCGTTGCGCGGTTCACCGAGCAGCCGGTTGAAAAACTGAATATGCCCCATCGTCTAGCGGTCTAGGACTACGCCCTCTCACGGCGCCAACACCGGTTCAAATCCGGTTGGGGGTACGACGAACAACTCCTTGGAGTTGCTACGCCAAGCCAAATTGGGATGTGGTGTAATTGGCAACACAGCTGATTCTGGTTCAGCCATTCTTGGTTCGAGTCCAGGCATCCCAGCCAATGACCCTCGCGGAATGCGAGGGTTTTTTGTTTTCAGGGAAGTAGCCGCTTGAAAAGCGACTTCCCTGCATATGAGTGCGCATAAGAGCGCTAAGAGCGCATACGTGTGTATGAAAGTACGAGAACGAAGGAGATCGAAGTATGTCCGCTGGGCAGCAGGCTGTACCGGCAAACAACGCCAACAATGCAAGCAATGAAGGCGCTCAGAAGAAGCACATGTCTAAGGCGGCCGTCGCCATTATCGCCGTGGTGGTCGTGGCCATTATCGTCGTGGCCGGTGTGTTCGGCTTCCGCGCCTACTCCGATGCTCAGTACAACAATGCAGTCGCCGCTTGCGCCGCCGCTTCCGAAAATGTGCGCAACGCCACTAATGACTACAACAACTTGGTCAATGGCGATGCTTCCGAAGCTGCTGCGCTCACCAAGAAGGATGTAAAGGATGCCTCCACGCTGGACGCCTCAACAAGGAACTGAGCGTGGAACTGCCGGTATACGAAGGCTGCGTAGCTGACGACACTGCCGGCTTCAAGTCCGCTACTGCGAAGCTCAACGAGCAGGCTGATTGGTACAAGGCTTATACTCAATCGCTGCAGAAGGCTGTGGATGCCGTGAACGCTTCCAAGAAGTAAGCGAGCACAGCCTCACCATTGTCGTCAAAGCCGTCTTGCGGTTGCGCAAGGCGGCTTTTGCTATTTTGCTCAATCGGCTTGCTGCTGTAATGCTGCTGCATTGATTGCGTCGAATGCAGGTAAATTCGTCTTACTTTTTTTGCGCAGTTTTTCCCTGCGCGTGTCGCGATGATGCGAATATAGATGTGAAGGTTAACAACGTAGTCGTTTATTGGGTTTTGTGATTTCACTCACGTTGTAATTCAATGTCAAATATGTGGCGATTCTCCGTATTTGCTGAGATTGCTATTAAGAATAGCTTCTTGTAAAGTGTCTTATCGTAATTGCGAATGCGTATTCTTCAATGAAGAAGGCATCTGCTTCACCTCGAAGAAGAGATTAAGGAAAATATAGTTAATGAAAAAGAAGAAGACTATATCGGCTGCGCTGGCAACAGCGTTAGCCTTAACCTGCATGGGCAGCGGGGGAGGTACTGCGTTCGCAGTGCCCCTGTCTGATGCTGACTTGCAGACTTTGGCAAGTCAGATTCAGCAAATCAACGATACTTCTGATTCTGCAACTGCTTCCGAGACTCCTTCCGCACAAGCCGATGCGGTTGAAGGCTGGACTATTGATTCCAACATCGCTCAGGGCGGCGAAATCCTGGAGATGGCAAACGGTTGGCTGCACCTCAAGTCCACTGCCTCTAACGGTAATGCGGCAGCGAACCCCAGCTCCAGCAACAACTGGCCGGCAGTAGCCGTATGGGGCACAGATTACGACTTCTCCAAGGCCGGCTCCTTCCACGCCACCATCAAATCCCCGCAGGAAGGCTCCGCCAACCGCTTCGGCTTCTACCTGGGCTACAACGACCCGGGCAGCGGCCTGTTCATCGGCTACGATTCGGGCGGCTGGTTCTGGCAGACCTACACCGGTGGCGGTAGCGGCAGCTGGTACAGCGGTGCTCGTATCGCTGCTCCGAGCGCCAACGAAGAGCACGACATTCAGGTCTCCTGGACCGACGCCAAGGTCGCCACACTGACCGTGGATGGCCAGAAGGCATTCGATGTCGATTACTCCGCAATGACGAACCTCTCCAACAAGCTTGCCATCAAGGCCGGCTCCTGGAAGGAGCTGAACCAGGTCACCGACGTGTACATCAAGGACTTCCCGGAGGTTGTCGAAGCCGCCAAGCACGCGGTTTCCGGCAAGGTTGTGGACGCTGGAGGCGCTGCCATTGAAGGCGCAACAGTGCGTTTGGATAAGACCAAGGTGAAGACCGGTGCAGATGGCACCTTCTCCTTCGCCGACATTGAAGAAGGCGAACACACGCTTTCGATTGCCAAGGAAGGCTATGAGGACGTCTCCCAGCAGGTGACGGTCTCCGGCGCGGATCTTGCCATCGATCCCATCACCCTGAACAAAACCGTTCAGGTCGCCTCCGAAACGCTGAAGACCAAGAAGATGGAAGTTCAGATTAAGAAGAACTTCCCCTCTGTGCTGCAGTACACGATGACCGACGGCAAGGTGATGTACGGCCAGTCCAAGGATGTGCGCACCGTTGAAATCAACGGCACCAACATCGAACTGGGCGATGACGACGTGACCTTCAAGAAGGTTTCCGACACCGAGGCCACCTACACGCTGAAGGTCAAGGATGAGGCCAAGAAGATTGACGCGGTGATCACCGTTCAGATCACGGTCAAGGCCAACCAGCTGCACCTCAACGTCACCAAGATCAAGAACAACCTGTCCGAAGGCATTCCTGAGGGCAACGGTGTGGAGGAGAACGCCATCCAGACGCTGTCCTTCCCGAACCAGAGTCTCGTTTCCGTGCGTTCCAGCCAGGAAAATGCCCAATTCACTGGTGCTCGTATGTCTTCCAACACGCAGAAGCCTGGCGATACCAACTTCGCAGTGACCGAAGATACTAACGTCACCGATAGCGACTACACCTACGGCTTCATCTCCGGTGCTGGCCTGAGTGCCGGCCTGTGGAGCAACTCCGAGCACGATGGCACCTATGTGGCGGCTCCTGTGCGCGGCGGCAGCCAGAACACGCGTGTCTACGCCACCACCCAGCAGACTGGTGACGCCACCTCCCTGGGCCTGGCCAGCGCTCCGTGGTACTACCACCGCACGGTCACCGATTCCAAGGGCAAGAAGTACACCGTGGCCGAAACCGCTCTGCCGCAGATGGCCGTGGCCATCGCCGGCGACGAGAACGAAGACGGTGCCGTCAACTGGCAGGATGGCGCAATCGCCTACCGCGACATCATGAACAACCCGTACAAGTCCGAGGAAGTTCCCGAACTGGTGGCATGGCGTATCGCCATGAACTTCGGCTCCCAGGCGCAGAACCCGTTCCTCACCACGCTTGACAACGTCAAGAAGGTGGCCTTGAACACCGACGGCCTCGGCCAGTCCGTGCTGCTCAAGGGCTACGGCAATGAAGGCCACGACTCCGGCCACCCGGACTACGGCGATATCGGCCAGCGTCTCGGCGGCGCCGACGACATGAACACCATGATGGAAGAGGGCTCCAAGTATGGCGCTCGCTTCGGTGTGCACGTCAACGCCTCCGAAATGTATCCGGAAGCCAAGGCCTTCAGCGAGGACATGGTGCGCCGCAACTCTGCAGGCGGCCTGAGCTACGGCTGGAACTGGCTTGATCAGGGTGTCGGCATCGACGGCATCTACGATCTGGCATCCGGTTCTCGTGTAAGCCGTTTCGCTGACCTCAGCAAGGAAGTCGGCGACAACATGGACTTCATCTACCTCGATGTGTGGGGCAACCTGACTTCTTCCGGTTCGGAAGATTCTTGGGAAACCCGCAAGATGAGCAAGATGATCAACGACAACGGCTGGCGTATGACCACCGAATGGGGTTCCGGCAATGAGTACGACTCCACCTTCCAGCACTGGGCAGCTGATCTGACCTACGGCGGCTACACCGTCCAAGGGCGAGAACTCCGAAGTGATGCGCTTCCTGCGCAACCACCAGAAGGACAGCTGGTTGGCGACTACCCGCAATACGGCGGCGCTGCCAACGCCCCGCTGCTCGGCGGCTACAACATGAAGGACTTCGAAGGCTGGCAGGGCCGCAACGACTATGCCGCCTACATCAAGAACCTGTACACCCATGATGTGTCCACTAAGTTCATCCAGCACTTCAAGGTGACCCGCTGGGTCAACAACCCGCTGCTGACCGCCGACAATGGCAATGCCGCTGCCGTGTCCGACCCGAACACGAACAACGGCAACGAGCAGATTACCCTGAAGGATTCCAACGGCAACGTTGTAGTAGTCTCCCGTGGTTCCAACGACACCTCTAGCGCAGCCTACCGCCAGCGCACCATCACCTTCAACGGCGTGAAGGTCGCATCCGGTGTGGTCTCCGCAGGCGATGGCAGCGCCACTGGCGACGAGTCCTACCTGCTGCCGTGGATGTGGGATTCCTTCACCGGCAAGCTGGTCAAGGATTCCGAGCAGAAGCTCTACCACTGGAACACCAAGGGCGGCACCACCACCTGGACGCTGCCGGACAGCTGGAAGAACCTCTCCAGCGTAAAGGTGTACCAGCTCACCGATCAGGCAAGACCAACGAGCAGACCGTTGCCGTCTCCGGCGGCAAGGTGACGCTTACCGCTGATGCCGAAACCCCGTACGTGGTGTACAAGGGCGAAGCCAAGCAGATCCAGGTCAACTGGAGCGAAGGCATGCATGTGGTAGACGCCGGCTTCAACGGCGGCTCCAACACCCTCACCGACAACTGGACCGTCGCCGGAACCGGCAAGGCCGAAGTTGAAGGCGACAACAACGCCATGCTGCGCCTGACCGGCAAGGTCGATGTCTCCCAGCGTCTGACCGATCTCAAGGCTGGCCAGAAGTACGCGCTGTATGTTGGCGTCGACAACCGCTCCACCGGCGATGCATCCGTCACCGTAACCAGCGGCGGCAAGGTGCTGGCCACCAACTCCACCGGCAAGTCCATCGCCAAGAACTACATCAAGGCATACGGCCACAACACGAACAGCAATACGGAAAATGGCTCCAGCTACTTCCAGAACATGTACGTGTTCTTCACCGCGCCTGAGAACGGCGATGCCACGGTAACCCTGTCTCACAAGAGCACCGACGGAGCACACACCTACTTCGACGATGTGCGCATCGTGGAGAACCAGTACTCCGGCATCACCTATGAGAAGGACGGCACGCTGAAGTCCCTCACCAACGGATTCGAAAACAACGCCCAGGGCATCTGGCCGTTCGTGGTCTCCGGTTCCGAAGGCGTTGAGGACAACCGCATCCACCTCTCCGAGCTGCATGCTCCGTTCACGCAGGCCGGTTGGGATGTCAAGAAGATGGACGATGTGCTCGATGGCACTTGGTCTGTGAAGGTTAACGGCCTGACCCAGAAGGGCACGCTGGTCTACCAGACGATCCCGCAGAACGTGAAGTTCGAGGCGGGTGCCAAGTACAAGGTGAGCTTCGACTACCAGTCCGGTTCCGATGACATCTACGCCATCGCTGTGGGCCAGGGTGAATACTCTGCCGGCAGCGTGAAGCTGACCAACCTGAAGAAGGCTCTGGGTGAGACCGGCAAGGCCGAGTTCGAGCTGACCGGTGGCGTCAACGGCGATTCCTGGTTCGGTATTTACTCGACCGCAACCGCACCTGATCTGCAGGGTTCCACCGGCAATGCACAGGACTTCGGCGGATACAAGGACTTCGTGCTCGACAACCTGAAGATCGAGCGCATCGAGTCCCAGACCCGCACCAAGGCCGAAGCGCAGGACAAGGTCAAGGAAATCCGCGGCAAGTACGATTCCAAGCGTGCTGAGCTCTCCGATGCCGCATGGCAGCAGTATCAGGACACCTTGGTCAAGGCTCGCGTGCTCATCAACAAGAATGGCGCAACCGCTGAGGACTTCACCAAGGCATACGACATTCTCGTGGCCCTCGACGAGTACATGAAGACCGCTCCCGGCAACGAGAGCAGCGACAAGTACGACGTGGCAGCTGACGGCTCCGATGAGCTGGGTGGCTACACCGTGGCCACGGGCAGCGAAGAGCCTACCGCAGGCCTGCCGAGCGAAGGCCCGGCCGATCTGGCACAGGATGGCAACGACAGCACCCACTGGCACACCAGCTGGAGCGAGAACGCAGTCGGCAACGGCACCGCATGGTATCAGTTCAACCTCAACGAACCGACCACCATCAACGGCCTGCGCTACCTGCCGCGCTCCGGAGGTATGAACGCCAACGGCAAGATCAAGGCTACAAGATCACGCTCACTCTGGCGGATGGCACCACCAAGGATGTCGTCACCGATGCTGAGTTCTCCACCACCACCATGTGGCAGAAGGCCAGCTTCGACGCCGTCGAGAATGTGACCGCCGTACGCTTGACCGTCCTGTCTTCCGCAGGCCAGAGCGACTCCCAGGCCAACAAGTTCGCATCCGCTGCCGAACTGCGTTTGACCACGGACCGCGAGGTTGAGGAAGAGACTGTCGCTCCGGACAAGACCGACCTCAACGACACCATCGCCAAGGCTAACGGTCTTAAGGAATCCGACTACACGGCTGAAAGCTGGACTGCTCTGGTCAAGGCCCGCGAAGCTGCACAGGCCGTGGCGGATAACGATAAGGCCACCGCTTACGATGTGGCTCTGGCGCTGACGAACCTCGAATCCGCTATCGCTGGTCTCGAGAAGACCGGTGAGGAGCCTGGCCCAGGCCCGGTTGAGGTGAACAAGACCGACCTGCAGACTGCAGTGAACAAGGCAAGCAAGCTCGAGAAGGCCGATTACACGACCAACTCGTGGGAAGCTTTCGCCGAGGCACTGAAGGCTGCACAGCAGGTGCTCGACAACAAGAACGCCACCCAGCAGGATGTGGATACCGCACTGAGCGCTCTTCAGGACGCCATCTCCAAGCTGGAAGCTGCCACCGAGCCGAAGCCGAATCCGGAACCGGGCGTGGTGGACAAGGCTGCTCTGAACGCGACCATCAACAAGGCCGCCGCCATCAACCTGGGTCTCTACACCGACGACTCCGCCAACGCTCTGCGCGCCGCGCTGAAGAAGGCCCGTGAGTCTCCGACAACAGCAACGCCACGCAGAAGCAGGTCGACGCAGCTCGTGAGGCTCTCGAGAAGCAATTGCCGGCTTGGTGAAGCGTACCGCTGCCAAGGGTGATGGCAATGTCGTCTCCAACACGGGTGCCAATGTCGTCACGATTGCTGTGGCCGGATTGCTGCTGGCCGGTGCCGGCGCCGCAATCGCCTACCGCCGCAATCGCGAGCAGATGTGATCATGAAACCGTAAGGTTCGCGACACATAAGGAGCACTCCTTATTATCTCGCCGGTGCCGGTCAGCAATGCCCAGCGCCGGCCGTTTTTGTATGAATCAGTGTTTTCCGGTCACCCAGCGGGCATCGGAATGCACATGGGGGATCATCATCACAATGACCGCAATCAGACAGACGATCATCACCATCAAAATAACGTCCTCATGACCGCGCGTCTGCAGCGTGGCTCCAGTCAAAGCACCGAGCGCCAAAGCCAGCATTACAATCGCGCGCCGGCCAAGTTTGGACTGCTCATGACCATGCGCCGAAGTGTCAGCGATAATCCCAGTTAACGTCATCGTCAACACAGTCGTGGGCAAATCTGGCACCGAAAGCTTACGAGCAGTGGAATTCTGAATGCCCATAGCCGGTGCGAGCAGCACAATCAGCAGAATAATATGCAAATCAATATGCCGAGCAGTTGGGAAGTTCAGACTGGGCTGTGCCGTGCGGGCGATGGCTGAAGCATCAGTGCCACCCATCGACGGTTCAGGCGCAAACTGATTGAGCAGATAAATGCCGACGAGCGCAGCTGCCACAAAAGCCAGCTGGATTGACGTGGACACCAGCAGATGGCGCGCGCGGTTGGCGCCAAAGTAATGAATAATGCGTCCGCCGATGAACGCACCAATCATGAACGTGGCCAGCGTGAGCGCCGAAGTCCACCAGACGAAGCCCTGCGCGTGGGCGAATGCAAAACCAAGGAACACAATGTTGCCGGTCACATTGGCCACAAATACATGACCGAGTGCCAAGTAACTTAACGCATCCACCAGTCCGGCGACAAACGTGAGAATAACCAGAGCTGGGGAAAGCAGACCGTACCGATCATCCTTGCGGGGAATCAGTGTGCGTCCTGCTTCGGCAAGGTGTGAGGTCATGGTGGGAGAGGCTTTCCTTTGCTGTTTGGCGGTATTCAATAGCTGGCGCGCGGCCTTGCACATTATGAAGTGTGTGCCGGACGGTATATGTCAATGAGTCTGCGCTCGCATGCGGAGTGCGTGCAACAGTTCGCTATGAGTTCACCTGCGATTCGCTGAACGCGCATAGTTCGGTAACGCGATTTCGCTATATCTGGTCGTAATACCGATGAGGCTAGGAAAAGGAATGATTATGCAGTCAGATAACAGCCATCATGAAGCACATCAGAACGACCTGAACTACAGCAGTGAGTACCAGTACGATATGTATATGTATGCCGAGTACGGCATCGAGTGGTGATTGAGAGCCCCGAGTGAGAATTGGACTCACGACCTCTTCCTTACCAAGGAAGTGCTCTACCACTGAGCTATCGGGGCGATAATGTGCGCACGGCTTAGGGCCGTTGAACGGCTTGCACAACAATACACGCAATCGCGTATTACGCAAATCGACGGGTGTACGAGGAAGTATTCGGGTGCTCTAAGTTGTACACATGAGCGCAATATTGGCTATTTTGCGCTCATGTGGCATTCGGATGTGCCACGTAATCGCATTTTCGTGTTTTTATGCGCTGTTGTGGCACGAAAATTGTGGGAATTCGGTCGTCTCGGAATATGTGCCATGCCACGCCACTGCAAAAACAGTGAATGTGCACGATTGTGCACATATTTGGACCGCTGCGTATATGCATGTGGGTGCGGATAACAAAAGGGTTTTGACAAAAGCCAAAACCCTGATGGCGGAGGATACGAGATTCGAACTCGTGAGGCTGTTACACCAACACGCTTTCCAAGCGTGCGCCATAGACCACTAGGCGAATCCTCCATGCACTGCAGTGCTTGCTAGAAGTAAGCTCCGTAGGCAACTCGAATAAGCTACCACAGCTTTCGGATAAATGCACATTCAGTGCCGGCTGCGGCGTGTCGCTTTGTGGACAAGGACCACCAATGAGTGCCTGCGCTGATGTGCAGGTCGTTCGTACGGCGTGTGCAACAGGTGATCTCACCGGGGGATGAACCAGTGCAAATCAAGCGACTCAAGCAAGTCAGCAAACCCGAGGCAAACCAGAATGAACATGCGCATGCCATCGCGTGAATTATTGCCAGCCTCTTGCCGTGATGCAACATAGTGATTTTAGGCTATGAACCTTGGTGAAACAGTTGGTCATGCAATATGAGGGATGGGGAGTGGCCAGTCGCGGGGAGTTCATAATTCGGGAAGTCTCCCATCTGTGAGCGGGACAATATCGAATATTGAGACAATCTGCGGTAATAATTGATCGAAAAACAGTGCCTAATACCTCTTAAATCCTAAAAAATCAAGACTGTTCCTCAAAAAAGTTTTTCTTTATATTGAGTAGTTGGTTTTTGATTACTTAGCTGCGCAGAGAGAGGGATAGGCATGGTTCGTCGCGCCCAGGCTGCTCTTCGGTCCGTTGAACACACCAGCGTGAGGCAGCTGCGAGTTCTGGCTGCGATTGTATTTCTGTTCGCCATGGTCATCGCCACTGTGGCTCCTGCAGTTACGGCTCCGATGGCCTTCGCCGACAGCAGCACCAGCTCGTCCAGCGTTGACTACGCCACCTGGCCGAAGTCTCCAAGGCGATGGACAAGCAGCTGAACAGCGGTCTTAAGACGTACAAGGATGGCAACACCGCTGGCGCCACCTCCGATTTCATGGGCGCGTACAACAAGATTTACGTGGCCTCCAACTTCACCGCGGTCGTGCACGACACCATTGGCGCGGACAAGCAGCTCGCCCAACAGCAGGCATTCCAAAGCGTTCAGAATCTTTCCTACACGCCTGGCAACGACGATCAACTGGCTCAGCAGATTGATGCGTTGACCGCCGATCTTGACGCCACGGCCCAGCAGCTCGACACCAACGCCGATCTCGCCAAGCCGAAGGCGTACGCCGAAGCGCTGCAGGCGCAGCTGGCCAAAGAGCGCAAGGAGCTCGACGCCAAGAAAAAGAAGAACCCGGGCAAGGGCAATCGTTCATGGACCGACGTGGCCAACGAAATGACCCCGATTCTCGACAATGCATACAAAGCTTACGAAAAGGGTGATGGTGCCAAGGGCGCCACGCTCGTGAACAACGCGTACTACCAGTATTACGAGAAGCTCGGCTTCGAAAAGAACGTGATGAACGCCATCAGCGGCAACCGCGTCTCGCAGGTGGAATACCAGTTCAAGATGTGCCGCAAGTCCATGAACGCCGGCGTATCCCTGAAAGACACCAAGAAGCTGATCGACGACCTCAAGGCCATGCTGATCAAGGACGCCGGCATTCTTGACGGTGGTGCCGCCGATAAGGAAGACGGTTTCACCAAGCTGGTCACCAGCTCCTCCGGCCAGGCGTTCCTCGTGCTTATCCGTGAGGGTCTTGAAGCTCTGCTGGTGGTTGCAGCCATCGTCGCCTACTTGGTCAAGTCCGATAACAAGCGCTTCGTCAAGTGGATTTACTTGGGTGTGCTCGTCGGTCTGCTCGGCGCCGGCTTGGTGGCTGTGATCTTCGTGTTCGCCTTCGGCGGCTCCGGCCCGATTCAGGAGATCATGGAAGGCACCTGCGCACTGATCGCCATGGGCATGCTGCTGTGGACGAGTAACTGGATGCTGAACAAGTCCAGCGTGGAAGTGTGGAACCGTTACATTCGCAAGAAGACCGAGACTGCTGTGGCTGATGCCGCAGCCGCCGCAAGTGCCGACAACGTGACGTTGAAAACCGTGGTCTCGCTGGCTATGCTGAGCTTCCTCGCCGTGTTCCGTGAAGGCGCTGAAACCGTGATCTTCTACGAGTCCATCTACACGATGAGCCGCGATACTCGCGGTATGTGGATCGGTGGTCTGACCGCCGCGGTGGTGCTTGTCGGCATCTTCCTGCTCTTCCGCTTCACCTCCGTGAAGATTCCGATTGGTCCGTTCTTCCTGGTCACTTCGATTCTGATGTCTGTGCTGGTGGTGGTGTTCGCCGGCGGCGGCGTCCACTCGCTGATCGAGGGCGACTTGCTGCCCGCCTTCTACCTGAACGGTGTGCCGACGAACGATTGGCTTGGCCTCTACCCGTACGTCGAATGCCTAGTGGCGCAGGCCATCGCAGCCGTTGCGGTTATCGCGCTGTTCGTGGTCGGCTTCATCAAGCAGCGCAAGCTGAAGGCGCAGGCTACTGTCGAGGTCCCGGCCGTGAAGGCGTAGCCGTCTAGCTCGTCCGTTTCCTCCCATAACTGCAGACAACTGACAGACTTGCGGCACGGCCTCGGATCGATGCCAATTCCTCCAGCCCACGCCGCACTTATCTCATAACTGAATAATTGCAATTATCTAAGCGTGAATCCTAATTCACCAGAGATAGAGAAAAGGAATAACAATGATGAAGAACAAGAAACTGGCCGCTCTGCTCGGCCTGCTGCTCGCCGGTTCCATGACCGTGTCCATGGCTGCCTGCGGTTCCACCAACTCCGCATCCGACACTAAGGCTGACTCCTCCTCCCAGTCTTCCGACTCCTCTTCCTCCGATTCTTCCTCCGATTCCGGCGCCGGTTTCGAAGAGGTTCCGGTTGGCCCGTCCGGTACTGCTGAAGAGCAGGATCAGGACGCCGGCCCGCTGACCGTGGGCGCTGTGTACTTCCAGCCGATCGATATGGAGCCGTCTTCCATGGGCCTGAAGGCTGCTGACGCTTCCTTCCACCTCGAGGCCGACATCCATGCCAACCAGAAGGGCACCGAGCTCGGCTACGGCAAGGGCGACTTCGTGCCGGATCTGACCGTGAACTACACCATCATCGATAAGTCCACCGGCAAGGAAGTCGAGGGCGGCACCGCCACCTCCGGTACCTTCATGCAGATGAACGCTTCCGATGGCCCGCACTACGGCGCCAACGTCAAGCTCGACAAGGCTGGCACCTACCAGCTGAAGCTCTCCATCGAATCCCCGGCCTCCAAGGGTTGGATGCTGCACGTTGACCCGGAGACCGGCGTCAAGGGCCACTTCTGGACCGAGCCGATCGAGGTCACCTTCGACAACTGGGATTACACTCCTCGCCAGTGGTGATTGACTAAGCAGAAAGCCCCCTCGTCAGAGGGGGCTTTACGCCGCTTTAGGGAGATAATTCTTAGGACGGTCTAAAACTCCCCTCAGTCCGCTTCGCGGACAGCTCCCCTCAGAGAGGGGAGCCTAAGGTGAACAGAGAAAGGACGCGAATGCTTGAACAATTCGTGGCAGTGATGCCGGGCACTTTGGCCCCCGCATTGCTGGTGATGAGCCTGAGCGTGATGCTCACGGTCGGCGAGGGGCGAGATAAGCCGATAAGCTCGCATTGGCGTCTCATCGGCCTGATCGTCGGTCTGATCGCCGCCATCGTATTCGCCGGCCTGCGCGCCTCGGCCGTGATCAATCAGCGCACGTTCGTCAACTACCCGGTGTTGTGGTGCGCGATCATTGCCGACATCCTGACCATCGTCGTGGTGGTGTTCGCACGCCGCATCACCACCAATTGGCAGCAGCACAAGGTGTTCATGCACATCGCTAACGCCGTGGCCGCCATCGACATCGCACTCACCCTGTTCTACGCGCTGCCGGACGTGATTCTGCAGCTCACCATCTGGGTGGAACCAGGGGAGACCGCATTCACTTCGGCCATGCTGCTGCGCGCTCTTGGTTTCCTGCTTGGCGTGGCCATGTCCATTATTGTGGCCGCCATCTTCCGCACGATGCGCACCACTGCCGTGCGCTGGGCGTTCACCGTGGCCGTCGCGGCATGATGGTGATTCTGCTGATTCAACACTTCACTGGTCTTGCCCAGATTCTGCAGGCGCGAGGCTTCCCGATGAACCATACGATGTTCGTGGCGCTGGCTTGGTCCATCAACCAGAACTCCACGATGATTATGGCGCAGGCGCTGGTGTTCCTGATTCCCGCCGTGGCCTCCATCGTGGCCGGTTTCCGTATGAAAACCCATGATGTGCCGGGAGCCAACGAGGCCACGTTGCGCCGGCATAAGGTATTCCGCCGCCACGCCATCGCCGCTGCCGTGTGGAGCCTTATCGCAGCCATCGGCGTCACAGCAACCCTGACCGTGGGCGTTGCCGCGACCCATCAGACCATCACCCTTTCGCCGCCGGAAGCCTACTCGCTCAAGGACGGCGTGGCCACCATCCCCTTCAGCCAGGTCGAGGACGGCCACCTGCACCGCTTCGAATACAAGGCCAAGGACGGCACCGTCATGCGCTTCATCATCATCCGAAAGAACGGTGGCGCGTACGGCATCGGCCTGGACGCCTGCGAGAACTGCGGCGACGCTGGCTACTACGAGAAGGACGGCAAGATCATCTGCAAGAAGTGCGAGGTGGCCATCAACCTGGCGACCATCGGCTTCAAGGGTGGCTGCAACCCGATACCATTCCCGTACAAGACCGGCCACGGCAAGATCACCATTCAAACTACGGATCTGGACGCGCTGAGCGCCCACTTCCGGTGAGTCAGGCAGGAGACAAGAATCATGTTCTTTCTGCGCATGATTACTCGCTCGTTCACCCGACAGCTGCGCCGGCGCCTGCTTATCGCGCTGACCGTATGCCTGTCGGCGACCGTGTCCGTATCGATGCTGGGCGTCGTGTTCGACGTGGGCGACAAGCTCAACGCCGAGCTGTCCACCTACGGTTCGAACATCACCGTGCAGCCCAAGGCGGACGCGGTCGTTTCCGACCTGTACAACACCGAGTCGGGCGGCGCGACGTCCACCAGCGACCCGACCGCCTTTCTGAAGGAGTCGGACGCGGCCAAGATCAAGACGATCTTCTGGTCGTTCAACATCACCAGCTTCGCGCCGCAGCTCAACATCCACGCCACGGTGAACGGTACCAACGTGCCGGTCGTCGGCACGTGGTTCAACAAGAACCTCAAGATCTCCACCGGCGAGACTACCGTCGTGGGCGTGGAAGGCATGCGCTCGTGGTGGCAGCTGGACGGCAAGTGGCCCAAAGACGATTCCGACCAGGGCGTGATCGGCAAGACGCTGGCCTCCGAACTCGGCGTGACCACCGGCGACACCATCACCCTCAACAAAACCACCGCCTCAGGCAAGAAGAACGAGCAGAAAATCAAGCTCACTGGCGTCTACGATTCCGGCGACGAGGACAACGGCTCGCTCTACATCGCCTCCTCCACGGCCCAGGTGCTCGCCGACCTGCCCGATTCGGTCGACAAAATCGAGGTCAAGGCCCTGACCACGCCGGAGAACGACCTGGCCCGTAAGGCCGCCGCGAACCCGGCCGCGCTGAGCCAGGAGGAATGGGAGACCTGGTACTGCACCGCCTACCCGAGCTCGATCGCCTATCAGATCGAAGAGGTGATTCCGGGCGCGGTGGCCAAGCAGGTGCGTCAGGTGGCCGCGTTGCAGGGCAATGTGCTGCAAAAGACGCAGGCCGTGATGATTCTGATGACCGTGCTGAGCCTGATCGCCGCAGCCGTGGCCGTGGCCAACCTGATGGTCGCCTCGATCGGCGAACGGTCGGGCGAGCTGGCGTTGCTCAAGGCGCTCGGTGCCACCGATGCCGCGGTATCCCGCCTGATGCTGGCCGAAACGGCGGCAATCTCGCTGCTGGGCGCGATTGTGGGCGCGCTGCTCGGTTCCGGCGTGGCCCAGCTGATAGGCCGGGTGGTGTTCGGTTCCGGCATTACGATGCGGCCGATGGTGTTCGTGCTGGTGTTCGTGCTGCTGGCTGTCACCGTGCTGCTGGCGTCCGCCTCATCGATTCGTTCGATTCTGAATCTCAAGCCCGCGGAGGTGCTCCATGGTCGCTGAGTTTATCTACGTAGGTGTGGAAGGAGGGAACCGATGACCAACACCGGTATGTTCTTCAGAATGCTGTTCAGCGCCGTGTTCCGTCGGCGTTCGCGCGCGGTGATGGCTGTGGTGGCGTCGCTGGTCGGCGCAGCCACACTGTTCTGTCTGGCGATGATCTGCTCGCTGTGCCGCAGCAGATGAACGAGGAGATGCGTGCGTACGGCGCGAACCTGATTGTCACGCCCACCGAATCGACCAATGCTGACGGCAAGGCCGGCATCGACAAGGCGATGGTGCAGCACACCACTGAAATGGTCAAGGCCAAGGTTCCGCGAAATACGCCACCTACCGCTACGAGAACGTGCGCGTCAACGCCTCGCCGTACGTGATGGCCGGCGTGAATGCGGCGCAGGTCAAGAACCTCAACCATCACTGGGTGGTCGACGGCTCGTGGCCGACCGACGGCAAGGTGCTGGTCGGACGCGACATCGCCGACGCCATCGGCCTGAGAATCGGCTCCGCCATCACCATCGGCTACCGTGCATCCGATAACGCCAGCACCAACGGCACTTCGTCGAACTCCTCGATCGACCAGCAAACCAAAGACGGCCGTGTCTCCAGTGACATCATGGACACCTCCGGTACCGAATTCCGCGTGGCCGGCATCGTGGACACCGGCGGCAGCGAAGACTCGATCATCTACGCCACCAACGCCGACGTCAACAAGCTCACCGGCATCACGCGCGGCGTGGACGTCATCGAGTATTCGGCCGGCGCCAGCGACCTCGCAGGCCTGGTGTCCAGCATCAACGACATGACCTCCATGCACGTCAAGGCACAGCAGGTCACCAAGATCACCGCCTCCGACACCCGCATCATCACCATGCTGCAGACGCTGTTCTGGATCGTCTCGCTGGTGGTGCTGGTGCTGACGCTCGTCGGCGTCGGCACCACAATCAGCTCGATCGTCTCGCAGCGACGCAACGAGATTGGCCTGCGCAAGGCCCTCGGTGCCAGCTCGCGTGCCATCGGCACCGAGTTCTACATC
>ENA-OQIR01000467-OQIR01000467.1-human-gut-metagenome-genome-assembly--contig:-NODE-467-length-17574-cov-4.716628_pt1 | contig 17574 bp, 23 predicted proteins | sample MGYA00242580_ERZ504745 | MGnify/ENA primary metagenome ERZ504745 (study PRJEB26092, sample SAMD00036214) | human gut metagenome | host: Homo sapiens | study: EMG produced TPA metagenomics assembly of... | reverse complement strand
AAAGAAATAAGAATTTTGGAGGTTGGAGCTGGAGTTGGAGGTAGTAGACATAGAATTATTAAGTAAATACAGTCATGTAATGTAGAATATTATTTTACAGATATATCTAATTTCTTTTTCAATAAGGCAAAAGTGATTTTTTCACAATATAATGATTGGATTCGATACAAAATATATGATATTAATAAATCGAATTGGGAACAAGGATTTGAAAATGAGAAATTTGATATTATATTATGTGGAAATGTTTTGCATAATGCTGTTGATATTAAAAAAAGTCTCAATAATCTAAAAGAAATGCTTCATAATGAAGGTAGTTTATTTATTATAGAAGAAGTAAGAAAAAGATATGCACTGATGACATCTGTGGAGTTTGAGTTCGCAGAAGCGGCTGTTAAATATGAGGATGGGCGTAAAATAAGTGAAAGTATATTTATAAATTTTGATGAGTGGCAACGCATTATCAAAACTATGGAGGGTAATATTTTTATGTCATATCCTGAAAAAAACGACATTTTATATCCTGCTGGACAAGTATTGATGGGAATTCAATTTTCGTCGGAAAGTGAATTAAATATAAGAGAAATAAAAGAATATTTAAAAGGGAAAATTCCTACATATATGATTCCGAATAGAATAGTTCAGTTAAGAGAGTTGCCAATGACTAATAATGGCAAAATTGATAGGAAAAATTGTATTTACAAAAAAACAATTCTAATCAAACAGAGAAAAAAGAAGAATGCATTGATGACTTGGAAAAGCGAATTGAGAGAATATGGTGTGAAGTTATCGGTTGTCAGAACATAGGACGAAATGATGATTTCTATTCGATAGGTGGTGATTCATTACTCATTGCACAAGCGATTAGTAAAATGATTCAAAACTTACCGGAAGCAAAAAACTGGAAATGGGATGCTTTAATGATGGAGATGATGAAAATGCAACTATAAGAGGAATTGCCGAAAAATTACAAAATAATTTTGTGACAAAAAGTGAAAAAAAGGAGAATGTCCCAGAAATTTCTCCATTTATTACGTTCAAAGATGCGGAGGGAGATTGTAAAAAGGCAAGAGTACTTTTTCATGCTGGAACAGGAACATTAAGTTCCTATAAAGAACTTCTTCCATATTTAGCAAATATCAGTGCTCCTTGTGATCTGCTATGTGGCTTCAATTTTGGGAGTTTTGATAAATATTTGGAGAGAGATAAGGATAGTTTGATCATCGAAACTGCGAAAGTATATGCAGACATTTTAGAAGAGCATCCAGCAGAAGAGTATATTTTAATTGGTTATTGTGTTGGCGGATGGTTGGCTTTGGAAACGGCAAGAATTCTGGTTGAGAAAGGGAAAAATGTAAGCAGAGTAATTACAATCAGCTCAAGTCTGTGCGGTCATAATTATGATAATGAACTGCTTCTTGAAAGGGCATTTGGACTGTCTATAGGAGCGGATATAGAAAAAGCCGGATATTTGGGGAGTAATGATTTGCTACAAAAAGCACTAGAGACATACAAAGAGGAAAATGGGGATAAAGGTATATCGATAGGAGATCTATGTGCATTACATGGAGAATATGAAATTTTGGGCATGAGTTTTAGAAAATTAAATAAATTATCACAAGAAGAAAGGCTAAAAAAAATATATGAGAATGTTTCTGGTGATGAGAAAATTGATGCGGATAATGTAAGTATGTTTAAAATGTTGTTTCTTCTGTTTCGACACAGTTTCAAAGGAATCATGCACTATGAACCTTCGGTATATGTAGGAGATGTACAAGCAATGTTTGTGGAAGATGATACGAAGCATTTTTCCCTGTTAGAAATATTACCAATAAAAGTTTGTGGGAAAACATTGTGTTAGGACAATTAACTGTAGATTATATTCCAGGGGAACATATTAGCTGTCTTAAAGAACCATATGTGCGTGAAGTGGCCAAGTTAATAAAATAAACAAAAAAGAGAATAAAGTAAATACAACTATAGATGTTTACTTTATTCTCTTTGATTAAGATTATGAATTATATTAAACAAAGTAGATAGGATGAAATTAAATATGGAAAATAAATTTTATCGGGTTATAGTTTGTGGGACAAACTTTGGAAGAATATATATAGAAGGTATCACAAGAAAAACTACAAAATGTAAGTTGGTTGGGATATTATCAAAAGGGAGTCAACAATCTAGAAAGTGTGCAGAAAGTAATGGCGTTCCATTATATACAAATGTTTCACAAATAAGTAGCAGTGAAGTAGATATTGTATGTGTGGCTGTAAAATCATCTATTACTGGTGGAAAAGGAACGGAAATTGCTAAAGAGTGTTTAAAAAAAGGAATAAACGTGATTCAAGAGCAACCAGTTCATTTTACAGATGCGAAGGAATTGTATGCAATAGCAATAGCGAATAAATGCCATTATTATATTAATAATTTTTATTCAAAGCTACCGTCTGGTATGGCAGCTATTAGATATGCAAATAAAATTCTTCATTTGGCGGATCCGATTTTAGTAGAAGCAGAATGTAGTATACAAGTATTGTATCCTCTTTTGGACATTATAGGGAAAATGTTGGGAGGGATTACACCATGTAAAGTATATAAGACAGGAGAAAAAAATGGAATATTAACAATACTGGAAGGGAGCATAAACGAAATTCCGTTGATATTGAAAGTTGAAAATAGAATGGTTTCGCAAGACTCAGACAATTATGCATTATTATTTCATAGAATCGTAGTTTTTACAAAAAGCGGTCAATTAGTTATGGATAATTCCATAGGAGCTGTACTGTGGGAACCGCGATATTTTATCCCTAAGAAAGATAATATACTAGAGCTGTTTGGAGACAATGAGTATTCAAAACAAAAAGTAAGTGAAGTGTTAAACGAAGAATGCCTTCAATACACATATCAAGACATATATGAGAATATATGGCCGGAGGGAATAGCCAATGCCTTTGATGAATTTATTACTATAATTAAAGAAAAATGTGATCGACAGTTTATACAATACCAATTGAATTTATGTAAGTTATGGAATGATATTGGCACATGTATAGGACCTACACATGATATTTATCCCGATAAATTTCCGCCAATTTGTATTAAGGGGCTTTAAATTAAGGATTATTTATGTAGAACATATAATGATAATAGTAGGAGAAACAATAAAAGCCATATGAGAAAAAACAAGTATACTGTATATGAATTACAAGATGAAATAAAAAAAATATGGAGCGAAGAACTGGGAAAGGATTTGAAAATAAATGAAAATTATTTTCTGATAGGAGGAAATAGTTTAAATGCAATTCGGATAGTTGGGGAAATAAAAAAATTATTTGATAATTCCATAGATATACCATTTTCATATATTTTTTCTTATCCTACAGTAGAAAAACTAAGTAATGCCATATATGAAATTTTAAATGGTTGCTTAAAAGCAGGGTTGACATCAAAAGAATTAGAGATGGAAGTAAAATTGGATATAGATTTAAAAGGAAAGAGTGTGCCAATAAAAAAAGAAGTATGTCTATTGACGGGAGCAACAGGAAATTTAGGAAACTATCTGTTGAAAGAAATATTAAGGCAAACTAATATGGAAATATATTGCTTGATAAGGGCGAAATCAATGGAAGCTGCACAGGACAGATTAGAAGGAGTATTAAATAAAATTAATATGTCACTTTATGAAGAAGCAAGAGTTCATATCGTTTTAGGCGATTTGGGAGAACCTAATCTGGGAATGGACATGGATGTTTATGAGAAATTAGCTGAAAAAGTTGATTGTATTTATCATAATGGAGCAAAGGTACATTTTTTGAGCGATTACTATGAATTAAAGAATATAAATGTAAATGGAACAAAAGAAATAATACGGTTTGCAGGATATAAGAAAATAAAAGCAATATTTTATATTTCCACAATATCAATTTTTTCAAAATTTAGAACAAACGATAATATAATTATGGAAAATGATGATATTTCTGATCCGGGTATTTTACCTATTGGTTATACACAAAGTAAATGGGTTGCAGAGGGACTGATATGGAAAGCAAAAGAATGTGGAATCCCTGTAATGGTTTACAGATTGGGGCATGTTGTTGGGGATTCGGAAACAGGAGTATGTAATGATGGAGACTTTATTTTTAGAATAATAAAAAGTTGTTTAATTCTGGGAGTATATCCTGATATTAAAGGAAGCATAGCGCCGATTGCGATAGATGATGTCGCGAAAATTGTGGTAGGAATATCCCAAATAGAAGATCAATATGGCAAGACATATCATGTTATAAATACGAAAGAGATTAGCTTTCAAGATGCTGTAGATATTGTAGATAGGATAGGGATTTGCTTGCAACCTTTAGAAAAAAACGAATGGATAGAAATTGCGAATAATAGAGATGATTTGCCTATAACGTTATTTCTTGATTTTTTGATGATAAATATTGGAAACAAGAAAGACAGATAGAATTTTCAACAGAAAACTTACGCTCTGAATTAAAAAAAATGAATCTAGAAATTAAACCCATGACATATGAACTTATATATAAATATTATGCGTATATTAAGAATAAAGAGCAATGGAAAGAAGAAACTATTGAAGAAGGAATAATTGATTAAAGCTTATGCAAAATTTATAGGTACTTTTATAAATTATAATAATCAGAGTCACTTCCTATAATATAAGAAATGACTCTGACTTCATTTGTCATGAGTTTCTAATAAAAATATTTATTGTGAAAAATGTTAGAACCCGTCAGTTGGAAGTATTTCTCTCTAAATTTTTGCGGCGCTTAAATTCTAATGGCGAAGCGTTGAACTGCTTCTTAAATGCCGAAGAAAACTTGCTTTGATTCAAATAACCAACTTGTTCTGCAATTTCCGATACAGATAAGTTTGTAGTAGTGAGTAATTCAGCAGCTCGTTGCATACGAATTTCACGTAAATAAATTGATATATTTTGACCATAAACTCCGCGAAAGTAGTTCTTCAGGCTGGTTTCACTGACGGAAAACTGTGCAGCCAGTTCCCACGCAGGATGGTGTTGGCGCAGATCAGAAGTGATGATTTTTTCCACACGTTTTGCAATGTCTACCTGTGTTTCTGTTGAAGAATGTGCAGGATTGGGAAGGTGGTATTTCTTTCAGATTTTGAAGCAGTGAAAACAGGGCAAGGGTATAGATTTTCATTTGTGGGATTGCCAGCGGAACAGAAATATCCAGTAATGACCACAGCTTTTTTAAGACTTCTTCTATCTCAGTCGTAACCGACGCAATATAAGTACCCCCATCCGGGCAGTAAAGATCTCTGAGTCTGTGGAAATCAATATCAAATTCAGCCTCTACCCAGAAGCTTTGAGCATTTACGGTATCCATATCCACAAAAAACTCAATTCCTTCATAGATTCGGCGGGGATAAACGTATTGCTGTCTGGCGAATCGTTCGGTTAAGGATATCTCCCCATCTTTCACATACACAAAGTTCCCGTTATTCAGGATGAGTTCGCATCGCCCTGTTACACAGTAATTTAAGAGTAATGGTCCTGTTTCCATGGAGCCATTATCGTGAAAGTCTGGGGCTGTCCAGGCAGGAGAGTTCACAAAAATATAAGCCAATGTAACTCCTGGGAACAGAGGGAAAAAAGTCATGGAACCTTTCCCGTCTCTCTCCTTTAGAATGAGTTCTGCGCTAAATTCGCCTCGTTTTATAGATATACCTGGAATTTCAATGCTTTTCTTGATAATTTCATCTATCTTCATTTTCTAACTCCTGTCATTTGGTCTGTTAACCGCTCTGTTTGAGCCTTGCACTTCTATTATAAGATCACAGTCAAAGTCAGTCAACAGAAAAACTCGGTGCTGTTTGGAGCTAAAAAGATGATTGGTTGTAGAGAATCAGTCGGTACTATGCTATTCTATAAAAAAAGGTTAGAAGATGCTAACTGGAAAATGAATGTGGAGGTATTCATCATGAATAACAAGTTACAAGCAAAAGACCTCATTAACCTTGGTCTGTTCACGGTTCTTTACTTTGTCATTGGCTGCTGTGTCGCCATTCCGATTGGGTTTGTCCCGATCTTTCTTCCTGTTCTCGGAAGCCTGTGGTCGCTGATTACCGGTATCCCTTTCATGCTGTTCCTCACAAGGGTTAAGAAATTTGGCATGGTTACAATCATGGGTGTTTTGAGCGGTCTGCTGATGGGACTTACCGGCATGGGGTTTTGGGGTGTTCCTATGGGACTGATTTTCGGCCTGCTTGGGGATCTCATTTTGAAATCCGGCGACTATAAAAGCGCAAAGAAAAGCATCCTTGGTTATGCTGTATTTAGCCTGTGGATGGTAGGTACATATATTCCGATGTATTTTATGGTCGAGGACTCCTGGGCAAGCTTTGCCGCCAGCTTCGGGGAAAAATATGCCGATCGGGTAATGGCGGTTATGCCGATGTGGAGCATTATCCTTGTGGTTGCCGGGATTTTTGTCTTTGCCATTTTGGGCGGACTGCTTGGAAAAACGCTTCTGAAAAAACATTTTGCGAAAGCGGGCATCGCATAATGGAGGGGGTATCCTTTTCCACCACAACGGACAAAAGGAAAGGAATCCGGCTCGACCCGCGTACGAAGTTGATTTTGCTGTTGACGGTTACTACATTGATGTTCAGCACCAGCAACGAAGGGATTATGAATTTTGTAAAACCTGTGTTAAGCCTAATCCCCTTTGTGCTGATCCTGTCGGAACGCCGTTTCAAAACGGCAGGCAAGTACCTGCTTTTATATCTCGCCTGCTTTGCACTGGAACGCATAGCGCTGACGACATTAAGCGATCTGCTGTCCTTTGTGGTTTTGGCGATGACATCCATTATGACGCGGTTTGCCCCTGGTATTATGACGGGGGCCTGGCTGCTTTCCTCCACCTCAGTCAGTGAGTTTATCGGTTCGATGGAACGTATGCACCTGACAGAGAAAATCGTCATCCCTTTGTCTGTTATTTTTCGCTTTTTCCCTACGATCAGCGAAGAATACCAGGCAATCAGTGATGCAATGAAAATGAGGGTATCCGGTTTGGAGGGAAAAATCCATTTTTGATGGTGGAATACCGTCTTGTACCGCTGATGGTGTCTGTTGTGAAAATTGGAGATGAACTTTCCGCCGCTGCACTGACGCGGGGGCTTGGCGCTCCGGTCAAACGGACTAACGTATGTCAGATTGGTTTTCATGTTCAGGACATGATTGCGATCCTGCTCTGTGCTATATGTTTCGCTCTGTTTTTGCTGGGACAGTATTTTTCTTTTTAAGGGGGTGAGCTTATGATAAAGATTGACCATATTTCATTTTCTTATGGAGAAGAGAATGAAAATACCGGCGGTGTTCGGGATATTGATCTAAATATAGAGGATGGTCAGTTTGTTGTCCTTTGCGGTGAAAGTGGGTGTGGAAAAACTACGGTCACCCGCCTGATTAATGGACTGATCCCACATTATTATGAGGGAAAGATGACGGGAGAAGTATGGGTAAATGGAGCCAAGGTTTCCGAACAGCCCCTTTACGATACAGCTGCAGTTGTGGGCAGCGTGTTTCAAAATCCCCGGTCCCAGTTTTTCAATGTGGATACCACCAGTGAAATTACATTTGGCTGCGAAAATCTTGGACAGCCAGAAAAAGACATCCGGGAACGGTTGGCAAAAACGGTTCGGGACTTCCGGCTGGAGAAGCTGATGGATCGTAATATCTTCCACTTATCTGGCGGGGAGAAACAAAAGATTGCCTGTGCCGGGGTATCCATTATGGAACCGGATGTTCTCGTTATGGACGAACCCTCATCTAACCTGGATGCGGCTTCCATCCTTGATTTGAGAAAGATTCTTGCGTTTTGGAAATCGCAGGGGAAAACAATCATTGTATCGGAACATCGACTTTATTATCTTCGCGGTCTAGCGGATCGGTTTATCTATCTGGCAGACGGGCAGGTGAGTCATGATTATTCTGCGGCAGAATTTGAGCAGCTCACGGAGCAGCAGCGTTCCGATATGGGACTGCGCACGTTTGCTTTGGAGCGTCTCCTGCCTCCGGTTTTACCGCAGCAGGAAAAGACCGCCCTTGCGCTTCGTAATTTCCACTTTGCCTATAAAAACGAACCGGAAACCTTACATATCATGGATTGTGAAATCCCTACGAACCGGATCGTTGGAATTATCGGGAATAACGGCGCCGGGAAATCCACTTTTTCACGCTGTTTCTGTGGCTTGGAGAAGCGCTGTGGGGAGATTGTCTGGAACGGAAAGAAATACCGTCCGAAAGACCGGCTGAATACCTGCTATATGGTCATGCAGGAGGTAAATCATCAGCTTTTCACCGAGTCGGTCCTTGATGAAGTGCTGATCAGTATGGAGGAAGCAAACCAGAAGCGGGCAGAAGAAATCCTAAGTCGGTTAGATTTACTGGATTTTAAGGACAGGCATCCCATGTCCCTGTCCGGTGGCCAGAAACAAAGGGTTGCGATTGCTTCGGTAATCGCTTCAAAACGCTCGATCCTGTTTTTTGATGAACCGACCAGCGGCCTTGATTACAGGCATATGAAAGAGGTTGCAAATGTATTACGGCAGGTCAGGGATGCCGGAATCACTGTGTATGTCATTACCCATGACCTGGAACTGATTTTAGATTGCTGTACGGACATCATTCATTTTGAGGATGGTTCGATTATTGACCAGTACGGAATGGATGAAGATGGCCTCAGAAAAATAAGAGAATACTTCATAAAGGGGGTATCTGAAAAATGAAGGAAGAAAAGAAAGCGTCGCCAATAAGTGTTTTATTGGGATGGGGCAAACCGTATCACGGAAAATTCATCGGCAGTGTCGTCCTTGCGGTTTTGGGTGTTGCTTGTCAGATGGTGCCTTATTTCTGTGTGGCGCATATCGTCACAATGATGTTGGACGGGGAGCAGGATTTTTCCCGTTATGTGACAGCTTGCATGGTCGCACTTTGCGGCTACCTGGGGAAAGTGCTGTTTTCCAGTCTGTCAACGACTATTTCCCATACAGCGGCCTATTACACGCTGCGGGATATCCGGGAGAGGCTGACAGGGAAACTGGCCCGCGTTCCGATGGGAACGATCCTGGATACTCCGTCCGGTCAGTATAAAACAACGATTGTTGACCGGGTAGAAGGGATGGAATCCACGTTTGCACATCTCATCCCGGAGATGACCGCAAACATCCTGGTTCCGGTGGTAATTGTCGTGTATCTTTTCATTATGGACTGGCGCATGGCGCTGTTGTCCCTTGTTACGCTGGTAGTCGGTCTTGCCGTAATGTCTGTCGGTATGATGAGTTACCCAAAGAAATGGGAGGGTGCGGTCAAAGCCGGAAAAGATATGGCGAATGCCATTGTGGAATATATCGGCGGGATTGAAGTCGTCAAGCGTTCAGCCAGTCAGCCGGTTCCTACAAGAAATATTCGGACGCCGTGAATTACAATGCGAATTACTATGTGGAATGGATGCGGGAAAACCAGAAAACCATGAGTGCCTACAATGCGATCCTTCCCTCAGTGCTGATCTGTGTGCTGCCCTGTGGGTTTGCCTTCTGGCTGTCCGACAGCCTGGAATTATCTGCGTTCCTCTCCATTGTGATTTTCTCCCTGGGGCTTGTGGGACCGATCATGTCCGTCTTTACCTTTACGGATGACCTGGCTGTACTGGGAACCAATGTGGAGGAAATCAGCCAGCTATTGAACGCGGAAGAACTGAACCATAAAGATACGCCAGTAAATCTGGCAGATACCAGTATCGGACTCGACCATGTTTCCTTTCCTATGATGGGGAACTGAGGTGCTGCATGATGTGAGCCTTTCCATTCAGCCGGGAACCATGACCGCCCTTGTAGGACCGTCCGGTTCCGGAAAATCTACCGTGGCGAAGCTGATCGCTGGGTATTGGGATGTTACGTCCGGTAGTATTACCCTGGGCGGCCATGAACTGAAGGAGATACCGCTGTCTGAAATTGTCGCCCAGATTTCCTATGTATCGCAGGATAATTACCTGTTTAACCGCAGCATCCGGGAAAATATCCGCATGGGCAGGCCGGACGCCACAGATGCGGAGGTGGAGCAGGCAGCAAAACAAAGTGGCTGTAACACCTTTATCCGCAAGTTGGATCAAGGGTATGATACCGTTGTCGGCAGCGCCGGTTCCCATCTTTCCGGCGGTGAGCGACAGAGAATCGCCATTGCCCGCGCCATGCTGAAGGACGCCCCTGTGGTCATTTTGGACGAGGCGACAGCATATATCGATCCAGAGAATGAGGCAGTTGTGCAGAAAGCAATCTCTGCCCTGACAGTGGGTAAAACGCTGATCGTGATTGCCCATCGCCTGTCTACCATTATCGGTGCGGACAATATTGTGGTGGTCAAGGATGGAACTATCCATGCCCGGGGAACGCATGATAAGTTACTGGAAACCTGTCCCCTTTACCGGGATATGTGGCAGGCGCATATCGGCGCAAAGGATCATATGTAAGGGGGTGTTGTCAAATGTATGGAACATTGAAAAAAATTTTTGCGTTTGCTGGCAGCAAAGAGGGACTGCTGAAAAAATCCCTGCTGTTTGCGTTCCTCTCCGGCCTGTTTGCGGCTTTACAGTTTGCCGCCCTCTTTATCGTGGTGGAGGCGTTGGTATCCGATAACCGGGACAGCCGGTTTATCTGGATTTCTTTGGGCATCATGGCTGTTTCCCTGGTTGGAAGGATCATCACGACCTATTTCTCCACGATGGAGCAGACGGAAACCGGCTACTGTATGGTGGCGGAAAAGCGTATCCACATCGGAGACCGGCTGCGTTACATCCCGATGGGATATTTTAACAAGAACAGTATCGGGAACATTACCGCTATCGTTACCACCACGTTAGGGGATGTGGAAAATTCGGCGGCGCGTGTGCTGGTATCTGTGTTGGGCGGATTTTTCAATTCGGTGGCGCTTGTCATCGTTTTGGTGGTTTTTGACTGGCGGATCGGTCTGATTGCCGCAGTCGGCGTCCTGCTTTATCTTGCAGCGGCGGAACTGGCGCTCCGCAAATCTGAGCGCTTAAGCGGAGTGCGGCAGCATACACAGGAAAGCCTTGTGGAATCCGTCCTGGAGTATATCCAGGGGATGGGGATCGTGAAAGCCTTCGGTATGGAGAAGGACAGCACACAGTCCATTGACAGCGCAATCAAGGCAAGCTGCCGGGACAATTTGAAACTGACAAAAGCCAGTGTCCCCTATGATGCCCTGAAACAGGTTGTTGTCCGGGTGTTCAGTGTTTTGCTGCTCCTGGCCTCCATTTACTTCTGGCTGAACGGTTCCCTGTCATTGGCCTATGGCGTGATTTTGGTGATCGCTTCCTTTATGGTGTTCAATGATCTGGAAAACGCCGGAAACATGGCCTCCCTGCTGCAAATGCTGGCGGCTTCTATGGATACGGCAAACTCTATTGACGATACGCCGGTCATGGATGAAAAGGGCGCAGATGTGGTTCCGGCATCCTCGGAAATTATATTTGATAATGTGGACTTTTCCTATGCAGACCGAAAAATTCTGGATCATGTCAGCTTTACGATCCCTGCCGGAACGACCACTGCCATTGTCGGCCCGTCCGGTTCTGGCAAGACGACTATGTGCAACCTGATTGCCCGATTTTGGGATGTAGACGCCGGGAGAATTACGGTTGGCGGCAAAGATGTCCGGGATTTTAAACTGGACAGCCTGATGAAGAATATCGGCATGGTATTTCAGAACGTGTATCTGTTTGCCGATTCGATTGAGAACAACATCAAATTCGGCTGCCCGGATGCCACGCACGAACAGGTGTAGAGGCGGCGAAAAAGGCTTGCTGCATGAATTTATTTCCGCCCTGACCGACGGGTATGATACGGTGATCGGGGAAGGCGGAGGAACCCTGTCCGGTGGTGAGAAGCAGCGTATTTCCATTGCCCGCGCCATATTGAAAGACGCCCCGATTATCATTCTGGATGAAGCCACAAGCAGCGTTGACCCGGAAAATGAAGAAGAATTGCAGCGGGCGATTGCGGAATTGACGCACGACAAGACTATTATTATGATCGCCCACCGCCTGAAAACCGTCCGGGGTGCGGATCAGATATTGGTATTGGATGATTCCCATATCGTTCAGCGCGGCACTCATGCAGAACTGATCCAGCAGAAGGGTCTGTATGCGGACTTCGTATCCGAAAGGCAGGAAGCTATCGGCTGGAAACTGGCACAGTAAAGGAGGCGGCAATGAAGATTTATGCGTCGGGCGAGGATTATTTGGAAGCAGTCCTTGTATTGCAAAAGGAAAAAGGCATGGTTCGCTCCGTTGACCTTGCCCGACACATGGGATTCAGTAAACCGAGTATCAGCCATGCAGTAGGTGTGTTAAAGAATGGCGGTTTTCTGACCGTGGATGAAGATGGATATCTCCATCTGACCGAAGACGGGCGGGAGGTTGCTGAGAAAATTTATGAACGGCATCAGTTCTTTACGGAGCAGCTTGTAGCTGTCGGGGTTGATCGGGAAACCGCAGAAAGGGATGCCTGTCGGATAGAACATGCAATCAGCGAAGAGACTTTTCAGAAATTGAAAGCTTCGGTTGAAAAACAGAGCAATGATACAGCATAACTTGAATGAATTATTTAGCACAGAAATTTGCATCTAATCAACAGATATTATCTATATATTGTGATTGAAATGTTGACGCAAACAAAATACAGTGCTATGATAATTGCGTAAATAGTTTTATTTGGGAAATATCCTGAATAAGAAATTTCATTCTGGAGAGGTCCGGGATTTGAAAGTAGATTGTGCGAAAAGTACAGGAGAAGTCTGTTCGGACTTCTGTAATATTGATTCGGGCATCAGCCTGAAAAGACAGAAAAGACATCAAAAAGCAAAGAATTGTTTTTTGGTGTCTTTTTTTATGTTCAGGCTGGCAAAAGGAGGGAAGACAAGAACAACCTTTGATCGAATATATTTATATAATGGATTGGAATGTGGAAAAGTGGAGAACCCAAATACCTTTTACCCGAATTGTATTGTACGGTAAGGAACCTGGAAGAGAGATTTTTCAAAGAAGCGGCCGAAAGAATTACAAGGGATTGTAGGAAATAAAAGATTGGAGGAAACAGAAACGTATGGCAAATACCAGATTATTTGACAGCTGGCAGATTGGGATGGATCTGCCGGCACCTTTTGACAGGGCGATAGATGGAGGCGTGCGGTATTCAACGAAGGAAGAGGACTGTTCCTGCTACAACAAGGCGATAAGGGGGAAAAAGCAACACTCTTTCCCGTCGTGCTCCGTGCGGTGCTGAACCTGATGCGGGGAGGACTGGCCGATGGAAACATCGCTGCGGGAGCGCAGCTTGCCGCAGACCGGCAGGCTGCGTTCTACTGTATGGAGTACACGAAAGCATATCAGGGAAAAGCAGCTTTTGCGAAACAAAAGAAGCAGCAGAGGCGAGCAAGACAGAAAAAAGAAACAAGAGATAATCTGGCTAAAGAAGAAATCTTGCAAGATGACAGATTTTTCTTTATTGCCGGTTATACCTCCGGAGGTGCACCGTATGGTGTCACCTGGGAGGAAATGGGTCTGAAACCTTGGGAAGAAAATGAGTGAGTTGCAGTGCAATCTTATTGACCTCTTGTGACAGAAACGGATTCCCGTTTTGCCGGAAGTAAGTCTGAATTGATTTCCGGAGCATCGAGCAGCACAGAGAAATTTTGCTGAATGATTTCCAAGGTTTTCTGCTTTTTCTGCAATTCCTGTTTTTCCCGGACAGTAGCAGCCTGTTCAGATTCAAGATTTTCAATCAGCTTTTGGACTTTATTAGGGCTTGGGATTTTGGTAACGCGAGATCCTGAAGCTCTTTTTTTAGTGAATCGTGGAGCTGGTATTCTGCCTGATGTTTGGTGCGGTATGCTTTTGGATTTTTAGCAGATTTACAATCTTCAATTACTTTACGGCAAAGCGATAAGAATCACAGTGTTTCTGAATGACTTTCTGCGTGCTCAGTTCACTGTTGATTTGTGCTATTCTTTGGTCGGCAACTTTCACAGAAGCTTCAATGTCAGATACATGCTGCCTGAAATCGTCATAATTCAGCAAGTTATTTTCGGAAAGATAGTTGAAGGTGCGGGCCGCCTCTTTCAAATTATTGAGCTTTGCCCATCGTTCAAATCCTTCTCGATTGCCGGTTGTAACATACGTGGAGATATTGATATACAGGCGGGCTTCTCTGGACAGATGCTTTGGAGCTTTTACTTTGCTACGATTTTTTGCCAGGCGGATGCGAACATTTTCTTCGGAATAATAGCTTCCGAGAGATTTCATATAAGTGAAGTTTTTCTGCTCTGGTGCACGGAAGGACAGGTGCTTTCCTTGGCGGATTTCATATCCGGCTAACTGCATCTTTTGCAGAAATTCCTCATAGTTGATGGAAACCCAGATTGCCTTATCAACCGCAACACGTAGCTTGGCTTTCCAACTGGTGCCACGATGATATTCCATGTTCTCTTTATAGCTTTTGCCTTTTTCTCCGATTGGCATACTGGTGGTAAGTCCGTTTTCATGGCAGATACGATTACTGATCCGGCAGAGTTTATGGTAGCTCCGCTTATTGGAAACATACTTGTGATGATCAACAAAGCTTGCAGCGTTGAAGATGATGTGATTGTGAATATGATTTTTGTCAACGTGGGTGCTGATCACATACTCATATTTTCCTTTTAGTACTTCATCTGCGAATTGCTGTCCTAAGCGATGGGCTGTTTCGGCATCAACTTCTCCAGGTTTGAACGACTGGATCAGATGAAATGCCAGGTTATCACCTTTATCCATTCCATTCTTTTTTGCCATTTCTCTAGTCATAGAAAATTCAAGATCTGCAGTTTCCGGGGAACAGCCAAAACTGGAAACTAACAGTTTTTCTTCTGTTTTATCTGGATTTGTGATGTAGTCCAGAGCTTTCTTGTCTGTTACTTTAATGGGGAAGATCTTAAGATACGCCATAATTCTTTCACCATCTCTTTCAATTCTTGCATTTCTTCCGGATATAGATCTCCGGTGGTATTTACCTTTTTTGCAATCTGGTTGATATTTACACCAATCTTGTGCATTTCCTCATACTGTTTCTTCAGTGGAGTGGTATCTGTGTTGACGATGTAACCGTCGATTGCCATTTTGCGAAGATAAGCTCCCATGTTTTTGGTCTTTGATTCAATCATCTTTCTGCGGATAAGCTTCCGTTCTTCTTCTGTGACATAGAAATGGATTTCTTTGCTTCTCTTTCTTTCAGCCATTGGCGTGTTCTCCTTTCTGAGAAGGTAGTAGTATCGTTGCTTTCAGCTTTTTTCAATTTAGGGCAGGGTTCCCTAAATTGGGATTTCCCGGAAGTGTATCCTCACTTCCTGTCCTTGCTGTTTTACCCCTCTATTAGTTAAAGTCAGGAGAACCGGAAAAATGCAAAAGAATTTGGCAGGTAGTATGGGATACGAAAATGTGGTATGATTATGGGCAGGATATCAGAAAAATCAGGAGTTGAATAGATTGTGAAGAAAGAAGAAATTTTTGAATATGTGCAGAAACAGTATGGCACAATGCCGGAATATTTATGGAGTAAACTATCGGACAGTGCAGTACTTCGACATAAAAATGGGAAATGGTATGCAGTGATCATGACGGTTGAAAAATCGAAACTGGGATTAGAGGGAAATGATCTGGTTGAAATCATGGATGTAAAGTGCGATCCAGAAATGACCAGCATGATTATTCAGACTTATGGATTTTTACCAGGATACCATATGAATAAACAGCACTGGATCACGATTTTACTGGATGGTTCAGTCAGTGAAGCGAAGATATTGGACTTTTTGGATATGAGCTATGACCTGATTGACGGAGCAGACAGAAAGGAAGAAAAATGAGAACAGCGATAGTATACGCATCTGTGCATCATGGAAATACAGAAAAATTAGTAAAGAGGATCGCAGAAGAATGTCAGGTGGATTTGATTGATGCTGTGAAACAGCCAGATGCAGACCTGAGCAGTTATGATATGATTGGGTTTGCATCAGCAATCTATTTTTCAAAGTTTCATCAGTCGATATTGGAATTTGCAGAGAAGAATCTACCGGACGACAAAAAGATATTTCTGATCTGTACTTATGGCGGGAGTGCGAATTATAAAACCATAGAGCAGATTTTGGATAAAAGACATGCCAGTGTGGTTGGAAAATTTGGCTGTAAAGGGTATGACACATTCGGACCATTTAAACTGGTTGGAGGTATTGCTAAAGACCATCCGAATGAAGAAGATATGAAAAACGCAGCGGACTTCGTAAAAGGATTACACTGATTTTTGAGTAAAAGGAAAACCGGGGATTTTACTCCTCGGTTTTCTGGCAGTTGTGTTTCTAGTCTTCAACCTGAAAAATATCTTCTACAGGCACTTTCAGGTAATGTGCCAGCCGGATTGCAATCTCAAGAGAGGGATTACGTTCTCCACGTTCGATGCGGCCTATAGTCTGGCTGCAGGAACCTATGGCTTCAGCCAAATCTGCTTGAATGAGATTCCGTTCTTCACGAATATCTTTTAGTGTATTATTGATTGCCATTCAATCACTTCCTTTGCTTATTGTTATCAGCAGGATCATGAACCTGCTGTTGAAATCTAATGAAATCCCGGAATTTCTGCACCTTTGCATTTCCCGATTACTTTTCCAAAAATCTTAAAAGAGTCAGATTCCAAAACCTGGATAGGACGATATTTTTGATTTAAAGAAATCAGATAAACACCATCTGGCTCATCGTGTAATTCCTTGATGTAAGTATTACCGTTGAGATAGAAGATTCCAATTTCACCATTAGCAAGAGAATCTTTTTTCTGAATCCATGCGACATCGCCTGTGTGATAAAGTGGCTCCATACTGTCACCGGAAATCCGTACACCAAAGTCAGTCTGCTCAGGAGCAAGGTGTCCTACATCATAGGTTTCTTTTACAGAATCCTCCAGGTAATTTCCAGTACCAGCAGAAACTGGTTCCCAGGTAATTTCTACAGGATGATGGAATGGGATAATTTTTGCAGACAGTGGAGAAAACTTTTTAGAAGCTTTCAAAATATCAGCAAATTCAATCAATTTATTTCTGCCTTCTTCATTCAATCCACTCATAATGTTATATGGGTTTTCTCCAAAGAAGGATTCATATATATCTTCGATATCAAGTAACTGGCAAAGTGTCAGGAAAACATGTAAAGCTGGTTCTCGTGCATTGGTCTCCCATTTGGAGATTGCTTTTGTAGTGACCTGAATACCTTCCTGAGAAAGCAGGTCTACAAGATCTGATTGAGAGTATCCTTTCTTTTTTCTATTTTCTGCTAATATTTCCCCGAAATCACGCATTTGTTCGCCTCATTTCTATTTGAATTTTCTATATGCATTATACCGTATGTCAGAAATAAAATCAACAATAATCTCCAAAATGGAGAAAATACAACCAAGATGTTACTTGACTATCTCCGGAATGTCGATATATACTAAACA
>ENA-OQIR01000465-OQIR01000465.1-human-gut-metagenome-genome-assembly--contig:-NODE-465-length-17611-cov-2.623256_pt1 | contig 17611 bp, 22 predicted proteins | sample MGYA00242580_ERZ504745 | MGnify/ENA primary metagenome ERZ504745 (study PRJEB26092, sample SAMD00036214) | human gut metagenome | host: Homo sapiens | study: EMG produced TPA metagenomics assembly of... | reverse complement strand
CAAAAATAAAGAAAACTAATGATAGAAATAAGAAAGCAGGAGTAAAGAACTAGGCTATATTAAAAAAAGCCACACTTCGTTAGAGTGTGTTAAGTTCAATATTTAAAAATATATACTTGTTATAGTTTTTATCTATAATCAAAAAGAAAAGAATGTGATAAAATACATTCTATGAACACAAAAGAATATATACTTAATCAATTTAAATTATACCCACAACTTGAATTACAAGACCTTATGAAGTTTTTGTATCAAAGTAGTTTTGGATGTGAACACCTTGTTTCTGATTTTTCTACCGTCAAATCAAATATTGAACAAGAACTACAAAATCATCAAGATTCTTCAGATTCAATTGAAGAATTAGATGGAGACTATATTCGTCTACATTTGAATTATGGTTTAAATGTAAATACACTAAGTACCTTATTTATACGATCATGCCAACAAGAAGAAAATGGAATCAAACAACTTGAAGACAAGATTCAAACTCTTTTAGATCTTATCTTCGACAATACTCTTCCCTTTTCATTTGAACAATCTAAGGATTTACTTTTAAAATGGAAAAAGAGGGGTATCCTGCCATTCATCATTCAGATACGTTCAATCAATTGTATCATCCATCCTATCGCTTAATTCATAAAAAGTATGTTCCATTTCTAGAACTATTCCAATATATAGACAACAATCACCCTTCTATGATTTCAATTGATGGTCGTTGTGCTTCGGGTAAGACAACACTTTCAAATCTTTTAAAACTAGTATATGACTGTAACGTATTTAAAATGGACGACTTTTTCTTGCAATACCATCAAAGAACAACAGAAAGACTTACAAGTCCTGGAGAAAATGTGGATCATGAACGTTTTGAACAAGAGATATTGATTCCATTATCAAAACATGAAGATGTGAAGTTGTGTAAATTTAATTGCTCAACGATGTCTATAGAATCTGCTATCTTGATTCCATATAAACCATTCAATATTATAGAAGGCTCTTATTCTATGCATTCTAGTCTTCAAAAATATTATGATTTTTCCGTTTTCTTAACAGTCAATAAAGATGAACAAATAGAAAGACTAAGAAAAAGAAATCCAAAGATGTTGAATAATTTCATTCAACGCTGGATTCCTTTAGAAGAAGCCTATTTTAATACTTTTTCAATCCAAGACAAATGTGACATTCAAATTGATACATCAAAGGCCTGATTTCTCAGGCCCTTTTTTAATTTCTATTCAACTTGATCGTCTTCCATACTTACAATACGACCTTTTCTTTGTCCAAGATCATATTTTTCTTGATATTCAGCCAACGTTGTTTTATAATCGTCACCTTCGATCGCATATACCTTTGAATCGTGAATATGGATATCTGTATCTTTTTCACGAATCTTAATCAAGGCCACCATACTACTTGCACAATGCGTGGCAATACGGTTTAAACTATTCAATAAATCATTGAAGACTGTACCTTCTTCAAGTCCACAGTTTCCTTGTGATAAACGTTCAACGTGACGTAATTTCATTTCATCACAAAGTCCACGAATGACAATTCCAAGTGGGGATACACGTCTAGCTAACACAAGATCATCTTCTAAATAAGCATGATATGTCATATTCATAGATTCACGAACAGCTTCCATGACAAGATTTAATTCATCCATAGCCGCTTCCGACATTTCCATACGATTTTCATTGATACTCTTTGACATCTTGGCAATATCTGCAGCATGATCACCAATTCTTTCAAAGTCACTAATAGTATGAAGATATAATGAGGCTTGTCTTGTTTGTTCAGTATTTAATGCTTGTTTTGTAAGTTGCATCAAATAAGAACCTAAACGCGCTTCATATTTATCAATCAATGTTTCTTTACGATGTACTTTCTCATATTTTTCAGGTCTAAATTCATTGATCAAGTTCATTGAACGATTCACATTATTACGAACCTTTTTAGCCATACCATTCATAACACGATGACATTGTGCAATTGCTAAGGCAGGATAAGGAATCAAACGTTCTTCTAATAAATCAAAGTCAGCCTGTTCTGCTAGATCTTCTGGACTGTCTTTAATGAATACCATTAATAATTTTTCAATTTGTGGAATAAACCAGAATAAAACTAGAATCGCCCCAGAACGAAGAACGGTATTCATTAAAGCAATCGTTACAGGTGTCATGACCATATTCACAAAGGTAAAATGTATAAATGCATTCGCACCATAAAATAAAATTGACCATATAATCATACCGAAAACATCATTTAATAAATATTCAATGGCTGTTCGCTTTCCATTTTTATTTGCACTTAAGGCAGAAATCAACACAGGACAAGCGGCTCCAATTCCAACCCCTAACGTAATTGGAAAAGCAGCAGCAAACGTTAAAGAACCAGTCATAGACAAGGCTTGTAAAATACCAATGGCAGCACTTGCACTTTGTAGAACAGCTGTAAACAAAATACCAACAAGAATACCCATAATTGGATTTGAGAACATTGTAAGCATACTAATGAATGTTTCATTTGTTCTTAAAGGTGAAACAGCACCACTCATTTGTTGCATACCTGTCATTAAAATCGCAAAACCAAGCATGATATTTCCCACATTTTTATGTGTTGTACGTTTCCCAAATGTTTTTAAACAAATACCAATAAACGCAAACAATGTTGTGATCGTAGCTGTTGAAAATAAGCTAGCGATACCACTTGATCCACCAACATAAGATAAACACAATATCCAACCGGTAATACTTGTACCAATATTAGCACCCATAATAATACCGATTGCTTGTCTTAGTTTCATCATACCTGAGTTAACAAAACCAATGACCATTACTGTCGTAGCACTACTAGATTGAATAACAGAAGTAACACCTGCACCTAGGGCAACACCTTTTAGACTTGTGTTTGTCATCTTGTACAAGAATGCTTCTAACTTATTACCAGCTACGCTTTTTAGTCCATCGCCCATTAAAGACATACCGAACAAAAATAACGCAATGCCACCTAATAGGGATAAGACCATTGTAACTATTTCCATCTTGAACTCCTTTTATAAAATGAATATTTTATTTTCAATTTTTTCACGCAAAAAATTCCACATTGCGACGTCTTTATTATGCAATAAAAATAATGTCAAAACAATATTAAATTTATGTTAATTTTTAGTAAAATGTCATTTTTTTGTGAAAGCGTTTAAAAAAGATGACTTTAGAAACCTAAAATCATCTTTGCGATCATCTCAAAAAATTGAATCATATTTGAACGTAACATACCTAGTGGATAATCTAATAGACCTGTAAAAATCAAAAAGATAAATAAGATATTCATCCATGGTGCACCATCAATAAATTTATAATATTTATCGTCTGGCAAAAATGAAAATAATATTTTCGATCCATCTAGTGGTGGAACTGGAATTAAGTTAAAAATTCCAAATCCCGTAGAAATAAGTCCTGTATAGGTCAATGTGTTTGATACAAAATAACCAACACTTGTCATCATAAATTGAGGTGCAAATTTATAAAGTGCATAAAATAGGAATATACAAATAAAGCTTAAAAGAAAATTTGCGACAGGCCCCGCAAAACTTGTCCAAATAATCCCTGTTTTTGCGTCTTTATAATATCTTGCATCTATTGGAACGGGTTTTGCCCATCCAAATCCACACACCAATAGACAAACTAAGCCTAGCCAATCCACATGTTTAAAAGGATTTAGACTTAATCTTCCCTCTAATTTAGCGGTTGGATCTCCCATCCAATAAGAAACTAAGCCATGAGCTGTTTCATGAATTGACATAGATAGAATAACGGCAATCACCAAATAGACAATACTTTGTAGACTAAACATTAAATCTAAAGTGCATTACATCGCCATCTTGAACGACATAATCCTTTCCTTCTAGACGTAGACGTCCTGCTTCTTTAATAGCCAATTCACTACCCAATTCATCAATATCATCAAAGCGATATACTTCTGCTCGAATAAAGCCTTTTTTGAAATCTGTGTGGATAACACCAGCACAATCTGGTGCTTTCATACCTTTTTTTGAATGTCCATGCACGACATTCATCTTCTCCAGCCGTTAAGAATGTACATAAATCTAATACGGAATAGGCTTCTTGAATCAATTGATCTAAGCCAGAAGTTTCAACACCTAATTCTTCTAAGAACGCATCTTTTTCTTCTTTATCTAAACCAGACAATTCTTCTTCCATTTGCGCACACAAGGCAACGACTTGATTATTTTGACTTGCAGCATATTCTTTTACTTGATTGTAGTAAGCACATGAATCTGGATCCATAATACCTTCATCATCTAAGTTGGCAACATAAATCATTGGTTTTGCGGTCAATAAGTTATAACCCTTCATCAAAATTTGTTCTTCTTCATTTAATTCTAATGAACGCGCTGGTTTTCCTTCTTCTAAAACAGGTTGAAGACGATCCAATAAAGCAAGTTCATCCAATGATTCTTTATCTTTGTTTGTCTTAGCCTTACGTTCAATCTTACTTCTACGATTTTCAATCGTTTGAAGGTCAGCTAAAGTCAATTCTAAGTTGATAATTTCAATATCACGAATTGGATCCACACTATTTTCTACGTGTGTGATATCCGGATTGTCAAAACAACGAACTACGTGACAAATCGCATCTGTTAAACGAATGTTCGATAAGAATTGGTTACCCAAACCTTCACCTTGACTTGCTCCCTTTACTAATCCTGCAATATCAGTAAATTCAAATGTTGTATAAATCGTTTTTTTAGGATTGAAGATTTCAACTAAACGATCAATACGATAGTCTGGTACTTCTACAACACCTACATTTGGCTGAATTGTCGCAAATGGATAGTTTGCAGCTTCCACTTGAGATTTTGTGATAGCGTTAAATAAAGTCGATTTTCCTACGTTAGGAAGACCAACAATTCCTGCAGTTAATGGCATAATTCAATACATCCTCTCTATTCTTCTTCATGTCGAATTACTTTTTTCAATTTCTTTTCAAATTTTTGTCTAGGCATCAAAACACTTGCTCCACAACCCAAACACTTAATTCGAATATCAGCACCCATGCGAATAATTTTCCATTCTGTGGACTTATGACAAGGATGCTCTTTTTTCATTTCAACAATATCATTTAATCCATATTCCATAATTATTCTCCTTGCGTATGCATTTTATATGCATCTAGCGTATTCGATAATAACATACAAACCGTCATTGGACCAACCCCTTTTGGCACAGGACTTACATAACTTGCCTTTTTCGCAACCGATTCGAAGTCACAATCCCCAACAAGTTTTCCGTTGACACGATTGATTCCCACATCAATCACGACAGCTCCTTCTTTTACCCAATTTTCATTGACCATTTGACTAACACCCATCGCAACAATCAAAATATCCGCTTGTGAAGCAATCTGTTCAATATTTGGTGTTTTCGAATGTACAATTGTAACTGTCGCATTGCGATTTTGAAGCAATAACGCGACGGGTTTTCCAACTAAATTACTTCTTCCACAAACAACAGCACGTTTTCCCGATAAATCTTTATATCCAATCGAATCTAACATAGCCATCACCCCTTGTGGAGTACATGGAATAAAGCCTGGACGATTTGTCAATAAACACCCGGCATTCATGGGGTGTAAACCATCCACATCTTTTTGTGGATCAATCAATTCTAAGGCGGCCGTTTCATCTAAATGTTCTGGTAATGGCATTTGAACTAAAATACCATCCACTTCCGGATCTAGATTTAGCTCCATAATCACATTACTCAATTCTTCTTGCGATACATTTTCATCTAAGCGAATCGTTTTTTGAAGCATTCCTATTGAAGAACAAGCCTTTTCTTTACCACGAACATAAGACATACTTGCCGGATTATTTCCTACAAGAACTACACTTAATAAAGGTAATCTTTTTTTTGGGCACGAATGTCATCAATCTTTTGTTTCATTGAAGACTTAATACTTTCTGCCAATATATTTCCATATATAATTTCCATTAAAATAACTCCTTCGAATCCAATACAATTGTAACTGGACCATCATTCAACAATTCAATCTTCATATCGGCTCCAAAAATCCCCTTTTCTACATGCATACCTTGATCTTGTAACTTCTGATTAAATTGATCATATAATACTGTAGCTAAATCTGGCTTTCCTGCATTTGTAAAACTTGGGCGATTTCCCTTTTTACAATCGGCATATAAAGTAAATTGTGAAATAGATAGAATACTACCATTTACATCTTGAATCGATTTATTCATCTTCCCATTTTCATCTTCAAAAATACGTAAAAATAAAATTTTATGAATCATTTTATCAATGATTTCTTCTGTATCCTCATTATTAAAACCTACAAAAATACAATAGCCATGATCAATTTGTCCTGTCACTTGCCCTTCAACTGTGCATTTTGCGTTTTTTGCTCTTTGAATTACAACTCTCATCCTTTTTTCTCCAATATACAAACACTTAAACTCACTATGCCCTCTTCATTTCCTACAAAGCCTAGCTTTTCTCCTCGCGTAGCCTTAATGGAAATGTCTTCCATATCACAATGTAAAACAGCTGCAATATTTTTTCGCATAGCCATAATGTGTGGTGCCATTTTCGGTCTTTCTGCAAGATTGTCGCATCCACATTTCCAATCTGGTAACCCATTTCATTCATCATTTCATAGATATGAGCCAATAAATCTAAACTATTCGCTCCTTTATATTTAGGATCCGTATCCGGAAAATGCTTTCCTAAATCCCCTAGTGCGAGTGCGCCTAAAATACTTTCACCTACCGCATGTACTAAAACATCGGCATCTGAATGTCCTAACAAACCTTTTGAATGTTCGATTTCTACACCGCCTAGAATGAGTTTTCTACCCTCTTGAAGTTGATGAATATCTACAGCTTGTCCAATACGTATATTATGCATAAATCACCTTAGAAGTTCTTTCAGCACGCTTGTCAAGCGTATTTGCACGATAACCTAAAATACAATGGCCAATTCCTTCATAAGATTCTGGTAAGCCCCATTTTCGCTTTAATTCTTTACCAAAATCCGTTTCAAAAACTTCTTTAGCACGATGGATCCAACATGAATCGACACCTAAGGCATTAGCAGCGTTCATTAGATTTCCCATAGCTAAGGCTCCATCATATAAATATGTCGGTGCATTTGAATCCGCAAAGACAATAATCATACTTTTAGCTCCATAAAAAGGATCTGACGATGAATTCATAGCTTCTGCATTCATTCTAGATAACACTTTAACTAACTCTTCATCTTCGACAACCACAAAGGCATAAATTTGACGATTCATGCCACTAGGCGCAAATTGACCTGCATATACAATTTTTTCAATTAAGTCATGACTGACCTTTTTATCATTATATTTTCGAACACTTCTTCTCTCTAAAAGATTTTTATATGCTTCATTCATATATAATAGCCTCCAAAACTACATCATATTATACAATACAACGACATTAAAAAAAGCCTGGCAAATTGCCAAGCTTAAAATTTCAATTATCTTACTACACGAATATATTGTGGATTACCCATACCACTTTGATATGCATCAGCTATTACAGTTTTACCATTGTAGTTTCCATGTACAGCTTGTCCATTTCCAATATAGATAGCGATGTGGTCAACACCACGTCCACCATTGTTGTAGTAAATCAAGTCACCAGCTTGAGGACTATCTGTATAATATCCATATACACCTTGATATTGATCAGGCCATAATTGATATGCATCACTTACACCCGCATTAGCTAATGCTTGTTGTACAACTTGTGTACACCATAATCCATCCGTTACACCGACTAATTCTTGAGCTGATGAAGAAATACGATCACCTAGCTAGAAGCTGTTTGTTCTGGTGCAGGGGTTACAGTTTCTTCTGGAGCAGGAGCTGGAGTCTGTTCTGGAGCAGGTGTTGGATTTTGCTCTGGTGTTTGCTCTGGAGCTGCAGGAGCAGGTGTTGTATTCTGTTCTGGAGCTTGTGTTGTTGTATCAACACTAGGTGTTTCTACTGGAGCTGCAGGAGCTTCTGGAGCAGGAGTTGGATTCTGTTCTGGAGTCTGAGTTGTTGTATCAACACTAGGTGTTTCTACTGGAGCTGCAGGAGCTTCTGGAGTTTCAGTAGTATCAGTTGTTGTATCTGTAGTTGTTTCTGTTGTTTCTGTTTTAACTTCTTCAGTTTGAGCAGGTGTTTCTTCTACAACTGCTTTTTCTTCTGTTTCTTGTTTTACAGCTTCTTGACTAGCTGTTGTTACTGTTTCTTTCACTTCCCCCGTAATGTTACTTGAAACACTTGCTGTAGTGGCATTTTCAGTTTTTGAAGAGTTTACTGTACCATCTTCTGAGAAATAGTAAGATTTTCCTTCAATTTCTTGCCATCCTTTAGCTACAGTTTTATCTTCATTTACGTAACGATCGCCATGCCATCCTGGTTCTTCCTTGGCTGCAACCACTGTTGCGACAACAGGGAAAGCAGATGCTACACAAAGAATTGCTGCGACTTTTTTACCATTATTTTCTACAAAGTTCATTTTATTCTACCCCCTATTTAAAATAGTTCATGATTAGTTTATCACGAAACCACCTCACAAACAACCCTAAAATTTATTTTTGGTTAGAAACAGCTAAAAATAAAAGGCCTCAAAGAGGCCTATATAATCATCAATTATTTTGTTTTTTCAATGATTTCTGTGAAGCTATCTTCTTTCAAGCTAGCACCACCAATTAATGCACCATCGATATCTGGTTGAGCCATATATTCAACGATGTTATTAGGTTTAACACTTCCACCATATTGGATACGTACTTTTTCAGCAGCTTCTTCACCATACATAACCTTAACTTGGTCACGTACGATTTTACAGCAGTTTTCAGCAATTTCAACTGAAGCAGATTTTCCAGTTCCAATAGCCCAGATTGGTTCGTAAGCAATTACCATTTCACCAACACATTTTGGACATAAGTCAGCTAAAGAACCAGCTAATTCTTCACGAATTACTTTTTCTGAGTTTCCAGCATCATAATCAGCTTCTGTTTCACCAACACATAAGATTGGAGTGATTCCAGCTTTGATCAAACGTTTTGCTTTTTTGTTTACTGTTTCATCAGTATCACCGAACATTTCACGACGTTCTGAATGACCGATAATGCAGTATTTAACTCCCATTTCTTCTAACATAGGAACACTAACTTCACCAGTGAAAGCTCCACTATCTTCAAAGTGGCAGTTTTCAGCAGCTACAACTAAGTTTTTAGCGTGATCCAATGCAGTTCTTAAATCAGTAAATGGACATCCAATTCCATAAGTAGCATTTTCGCTAGCAGCAACACCATCAACAGCTTCGAAGAAAGCTTTTGTTTCAGCGTTGTTTTTGTTCATTTTCCAGTTTCCAACGATAATAGGTTTTCTCATTTTAAGTACATCTCCTTATTACTTTTCGCTGATAATAGCGATACCAGGTAATGTTTTACCTTCCATATATTCCAAACTAGCTCCACCACCAGTTGAAACGTGAGAGAATTTGTCTGCATATCCTAATTGTTTTGCAGCAGCAGCAGAATCTCCACCACCGATTACTGTAATAGCTTCTGGTAATTCAGAGATTGCTTTACATACTTCTTCAGTACCTTTAGCAAATTTAGGCATTTCGAATACACCCATAGGTCCATTCCATACTACAGTTTTAGCACCAGCTAAAGTTTCTTTGAACAATTCAACAGATTTAGGACCAATATCTAATCCCATCCATCCATCAGGAATTTGTCCAGCATCAGCAACACTAGTGTTAGCATCTTCACTAAATGCATCAGCGATTACGTTATCTACAGGAAGAACTAATTTGTCTCCAGCTTTTTCTAAATATTCTTTTGCTAAATCTAATTTGTCATCTTCAACTAATGAAGTACCGATTGAACCACCAACAGCTTTAGAGAATGTATAAGCCATTCCACCACCGATGATAACTTTATCAGCTTTTTTCAATAAGTTGTCAACAACATCAATCTTACTAGATACTTTAGATCCACCAATGATAGCTACGAATGGATGAGCTGGTTCATCAACAGCTTTTCCTAACATTGTAACTTCTTTTTCAACTAAGAATCCTAATCCATTTTCTTTAATATTTGTAGGGATACCTACAGTAGAAGCGTGAGCACGGTGAACAGATCCGAATGCATCTTCAACGAATACTTCACCTAAGCTAGCCCAATATGCACCTAATTCAGGATCGTTTTTGCTTTCGCCTTTTTCGTAACGAGTATTTTGCATCAATACGATTTCTCCATCAGCTAATGCATTTACAGCGTTTTCTAATTCTTCACCACGAGTTACTGGGCAGAAAGTTACTTTTACATCTGGTAACAATTCTTGTAAACGTACAGCTACGCATTCCAAGTTGTTTTTAGCTTTGTCTTCTTCAGTCTTAACTTTTCCTAAGTGAGACATCAAAATAACTTTAGCTTTGTTTTCTACTAAATATTTAATTGTAGGTAAAGCCATTACGATACGGTTATCATCAGTGATAACACCATCTTTTCTTGGCACGTTAAAATCACAACGTACGATGACCTTTTTTCCAGCTACATCAAGGTCTTTAACAGTTCTCTTTGTCATGTATATTCCTCCTACTGTCATTTTTTTGCACATCCATTATATCACTACATAAATTGATTGACTAGTTTTTCACAAGTAAAATATTTCACAAAAAGCGCTTACATCACTTACTTGTGGTAATTACGACCATTATTGATCATAAAACCACGATAAATCTGTTCCAACATCAAGACTCGCGTCATTAAATGATGTAAAAGTTAGATCCGATAATTTCCAACGATAATTCGCTCTAGAAACTAATTTTTCACTCGGTCCTAGACTTCCTGCAATCACAAAAACAATATTTGAATGCTTCATTTGCCAAGTATCCAAATTTTTCGCAAACGTCTCAGAATCAATCATTTTGCCATGAAGATCAAGCAATACTACAAAATCTTGATCTGATAATTTTTCTAGAACACGATTTCCCTCTTTTTCTTTCACCAATAAAACCTCGGCTTCTCTAGAAACATGCTCATTTGCTTCATCCTTGACTTCAATTTCACTAAACTTACAAAAAGCCGACAATCGCTTCATATATTCTTTCTCTAAAGACTGTAAAGCCTTATCTTTATTCTTTCCAATCGCAATTAATTTAATCACAATATCCCTCCTTCATTATTCTCTTGAATATCTTTCACAAAATAATCATAGCGATCCAAAAACAATTTCATCGTTTGATAGCTAGAAGTTGATTTATAATCCACTTCTTCTACCTTACCATCATCAAACGATAAGATTTGAGCATTGGGAAAGCCCAATAATATAGGTGAATGTGTCGCAATGATAAACTGACAATTTTGTTTCACACATTCCTCAATCAAATAGAGTAAAGCCAATTGATTCTGACAAGATAAAGCTGCTTCAGGTTCATCTAGAAAGTACAATCCATTCCTCTTAATTTGATCCATCATCAATGAAAAGAAACTCTGACCATGCGACTTCATATGATATTCTTTTGAAGGATGTAACGCATCTGCATATTCCATTTCCTTTGTCGCCACATTATAGAAGCTTTCTGCACGCAAGAAATACATCCAATCCGGTTTTCTATTACGCCACAAACGCATATGCTTATGCAAACTAGAATACGAATCATAAGTAGAAAAATCATAATTTCTTGTTCCACCTTCTGGATTCAATCCATTTTTAATCGCAAGAGCCTCTAATAAAGTAGACTTACCACTTCCATTTTCGCCACAAAAGAAAGTGACAGGCTTAGTAAAAGTTAATTGATCAATACTTCGAATACTTTTAATATCGGCACATAATCATCAATTTCATCCCACAAGATGTCAAATCCACTAATAAACATAAATATCACCTAAGAAAAATAGTACTCTATTCGAGTACTAAATTCCATGGTGATTCACATAATATACATAGATAAATAATCCAATCAAGAGAAACCCTAATATCCAATTAAGCATTTCGTTTTACAATTCCATAATAGATTTTTGAAGTTAATACATAAATCACTATATAGACTAGTGCAAAGGCCACAAAACAGAATATTGTCGTACGAATATAAAGCCATGAATCACTCACAAATAATAAATGAAGTAGCTTTTCAATCATTGGATACGCAAAACAAACATGAAGCCCTGCCACAAGTAATGGCATAAAGAATACCGTTAATACCTGTGAATGAATAGCCTTCTTTACATCTTGTTGTTCAAGACCTACTTTTTGCATGATCTCAAAACGATCCTTATCTTCATAGCCTTCTGTAATTTGCTTGTAGTACATAATTAGAATGGTTGCCATGATAAATAAGAAGCTTAAGAAGATTCCAATAAATAAGATGCCTGCATATAATTCAATCAAACCTTGTTTCTGATCCAATTTACTTAACCAAATAAAATCATTTATATTCTCATTCTGACCTAACTTTTTAATAACTTCACGCTCATTCGCATCACAATCAAACGAATAATAAGCACGTATTGCACTCGCATTATCGCCATACACATGTATCTGATCTTCTTGCATCTTCTCTAAAGTCTTTTCTGAATCCACAATAATATAATAATGTTCTGTCACATTGGGATTGCTCTCATCCATCTTCAAGTGGTCCAATTGTTTCTTCACAACATATTCTTTCCCAAATAAAGACAAAGTCTTTTTCTTAATCGTCTCTGCATTAGAATACACATAGATTTCATTTGGTTTTAAAGACCCCTTAATATTTTCATAATCCTGAATATCCTTTAGTGGAAGGCAATAAAATTCTTGAATCTCATTTACGGCATTCATCCCCTCATTCTGGTAATCTGTAATCAAAGTTCCATTCTTTAAATATCCAGCATAATCCAATCTCTTATACGCAAGAAGATTCTTTGGAACAATGCCCATACGAATCAATTCTTCATTCATTTCATCAAAATCAATATTGGAAGCATCCCCATATCCATTTCCCATTACACTTCTAGGATATTGTGAATCCACAATACTATCAATACTTGACCACATACTTAGTGTTGTAGACAACATGACTAAGACCATCGTTGAAAGAATACAGATATTGGCTAGTCCTACCGCATTTTGTTTCATACGATACATCATGCCAGAAACATTAATAAGTGATTCGTCTTATAATAATAATTCTTGTTTTCTTCATTATTTTTAAGAAAGTCACTGATATGGATGTAAATAATAAATATGTTCCTACAATGACAAGTACAACAGCCACAAAGAAAAAATAGAATGCCGTTAAAGGATTTTTAGTCGTAATTGATAAATAGTATCCAATACCTAGACAAAGAATACCAACAATAGATAGAAACCATTTTGCCTTAGGCTCTTTTTCACCCATATGACTCGAATGAAGCAATTCAATTGGACTTGAAATATGAATACGAATCATAGAATAGAAATAGATCAATACATAGATCAATCCAATCACAAGAACACATTGTCTCATACCTATAAAAGAGAAATAGAAACCAAGTATAATATCTGCACCAATCATTTTTGCGATGATTAAAAACATTGCTTTATCAAACAAGATACCTAAACCAATACCTAAAGCTAATGATACAAATAAAGTAATCGCAGTTTCATAAAATAAGACGCGAGCTAAGTGTTTCTTTTCCATTCCTAATATAGAGAATAACGCAAATTCTTTTTGTCTTCTTTTAATTAAAAAACTATATGTATAGAACAAGAAGATAAACGCAAAGATTTCAATAATCACAACTCCAAAGCCTAACATCTGCGTTAGTGTCATTGCCCCTAACATCTCATTTAAGTTTGGATTGTTTGCCAAAGAAACGACCATATACAACATCATTGTCGTTAAGACACTCGTTAATATATAAGGAATGATGGTACGCGCATTCTTCTTCAAATTATCTACAGCTAAATTTAAATAGAAAGCTCTACTCATGATGAACACCACCTGTAGCTAGTAATGTCAACGTATCACTAATACATTGGTACATCTGATCTAAATTCTTGTTTCCCTTATAAATTTCATGGAAGATCTTTCCATCCTTAATAAATAGAACGCGAGACGCATGACTTGCAGCCTTTGTCGAATGGGTTACCATTACAATCGTCTGTTGATTTTCATTGATGGTTCCAAATAAATGTAAAAGTTCCTCTGTACTCTTTGAATCCAAAGCCCCCGTTGCTCATCCGCCAAAATTAAATCTGGATTTGTGATGATGGCACGAGCAACAGCTACACGCTGCTTTTGTCCACCACTAATTTCATATGGAAACTTATCCAAAATATCTTCAATCCCTAATTGTTTGACGATGGGTTCCAATCTTTCTTTCATTTCTGGATATTTTTTCTTACTTAAAACTAAAGGCAAGAAAATATTATCGCGATTATTAAAATTATCTAATAAATTAAAATCTTGAAATACAAAGCCTAAGTGTTCTCTTCGAAAGTTCGCAATTTCTTTTTCTGAAATATGCGTAATATCTTTACCATGTAGTAAGACTTGTCCACTTGTTGGTTTATCTAAAGCCGCCAAGATATTTAATAGTGTTGTCTTACCCGAACCAGACTCTCCCATAATAGCTACATATTCGCCTTTATTCACACTAAAGTTTACGTTGGTCAATGCCTGTACTTGATTCTGTGTAAATCTTGTTGTATATACTTTTTTTAAATTTTTACTTCTAATAATGCCATATTCATTACCTCCATGTACACCAAAATTCTACATAGAATTCAAAAATGCAGCCATCGATTCAGCTAACACTCATCTTACAAGATTGTAAGATTACTCAATTCTTCCTTCAAAATGCGTAAGATCCAATATCACTTGAGTGCCTTTACCAACATTTGATTCAATTCGAATTTTATGATTCAACATATCTAAAATATTCTTACACAAATATAGACCTAGACCACTAGCTGTTTTATCACTACGCCATTCATGCCTGTATATCCCTTTTCAAACACGCGATTTAAATCACTTGCACTAATACCTATACCATTATCGTCAATCACTAAAATATGTTTAGACTTCATATATATAGATATCAAACCATTTTCATTGGTATATTTAAGACTATTCGAAAGAATTTGTTCCAACACAAACACAAGCCACTTTTCATCACTCAAAATAACATCCCCGGTTTCTTTAAAGCTCAACTGAATGTGTTTACGAATAAATTCTGTAGAAAAGCGACGAATCGATTGTCGAATCAAATCATCCAATTCTAATTCTTTAAATAAGAAATCGGTGTGCGTACTATGTAAGCGTAGATAGGCTAAAACCATGTCTGTATATTGGTCCATACGTAAGAGTTGCAACTTAATTTCACTACGACTTAAGTTCTCATCTTCAAGTAGTAACTTCATAGCAGCAATAGGAAGTTTAGCCTGATGCACCCACATCGTAAAATAATCTTCTAGATCATGCATTTTATTTTCCGAAGAAATAACATACTCATCATGATACCCTTTCATAGCCACTAAGATTTTATGATAGTCTTCTCCCATCAATGAAGAATCTTGAAGATCACAAGACAAAGAAACATTACTATTGGATTGAAGTGTTACTCGTGTTTGGTGTTTCTTATAATATTTGTAGTAATCAAACAAGAAACAAACCACCAACAAAACACATAAAATCATAAAGGCATATATAAAGGCTTCAAGTTCTAGATTATAGAGTTTAAATACGACATAGCATGTCAAAAGACTAAAAGTATATATAACTATAAACAAACGTCGATCTTTTAAATAATGGATAAACAATTTCATATTTTATATCCCAATCCTTTTTTTGTTTGAATAAAATCCACAATGCCAATACTCTCTAACTTTTTACGCAAACGATTCACATTCACACTTAATGCATTTTCATCCACATAAAAATCCGTCTTCCACAAATATTCCATTAAACGATCTCGAGATACAATCGTCCCCTTCTTTTCCATGAGTAGTCGAAGTATCTTCGCCTCATTCTTGCTCAGTTCAATTTGAGAAGATTGAAAACTTACTGTATTATCATCTAAATTAAAGCGTATACCTTGATATTCCAGAATATTATGATTGGATACAAAGTCATAGCTACGTCTTAATATTGCCGTAATTTAGCAGCTAAAACATTTAAATCAAAAGGCTTTACCACAAAATCATCCGCACCCTTAGAGATAGCCATCACAATACTCATATTGTCTGTAGCACTTGAAATAAAGATAATTGGAACTTTGGATTCTTCACGAATCTTTTCTGTCCACAAATATCCATTCAAATAAGGCAGTGTTATATCCATTAATACTAAGTCTGGATTAAAGGAATGAAATGCATCCAACACATTATAAAAATCAGTAACTCGACAAACTGAATAGTTCCAAGATTTAAGAAACGATTCTAACTTTTTTGAGATGAGTTCATCATCTTCTACAATCATTATTTTATACATAGTCTCACCCATTTTATTATACTGCATAAACTAAAAAATCTTTCTAACAATGGTGTAAGATAAGAACAAAAGAAAGTGATAGTATGATCTATCTTCAAATGGGAATCCTTATTCTAGAAATCGGATTATGCATATTACTAAACAATCTTTTAAAGAATAAATCCAATAAAAAAATACGATACGCCATTTGTATCGCATTACTATTAAATTGTTGGAATATGCGTACATATCAAGCCATGTGGGCTATACATACATTATTCTGTTTACTTGTATTACCAGCACTATTCAAAAAAAGAAAACCAATCATCTGCATAATCCTTTCAGCTATCATATCCACATCCATCGTTACTTTTGGCTCTGTGAATATGTATACCATCCATCAAACCACCTACAACATCACAACCACAAAAGAAATCACAAACACCAAATTTCTATCTACTTGGCAAAGACTTCGTCTATGAATCCACATCCAAAGAAGATACGGAAATCCTATTTAAACAACTCGGAAGACTTACTAAAGTAGCCCCTGTTTATGGCAATCACGAAAACAAGATAAAATTCACAAAAAATAAACTCAATCACTAAAAACAACATTACCATTCTAAATGATCAAGAAGTACATTTAAATAACATAATTCTAATTGGTAGAAAAGACTACACAAACAAAAGCCGAAAGAAAACAAAAGACTACCATCTAACAAATAAAACCTACAACATCATCTTAGACCATCAACCACAAGGAACAAAAGAAAACATTAAAAACAACGTTGACCTTCAACTCAGCGGACACACCCATAACGGACAAACGTTTCCACTCTCTTACTCTTACCATCTACAACCAGATTTTGCGGGCAATTACGAAAAAAAAAAACATTCAAGCACTGCACAAAAATCATTAGTTCAGGCCTTGTTGGTTGAGGTTTTCCCATAAGAACAGAGGGTATTTGTGAGTATGTGGTAGTTAATGTAACATCAGATAAATAAAATTAAATAATACAAATGAAAATCTCCCTTAAGAACTACCATAAGAATTTGCCAAAAAAAACAACCAAATAATACAAATAAATTCAATCCTCAAGAACCCTTACTTAT
>ENA-OQIR01000464-OQIR01000464.1-human-gut-metagenome-genome-assembly--contig:-NODE-464-length-17611-cov-4.368508_pt1 | contig 17611 bp, 10 predicted proteins | sample MGYA00242580_ERZ504745 | MGnify/ENA primary metagenome ERZ504745 (study PRJEB26092, sample SAMD00036214) | human gut metagenome | host: Homo sapiens | study: EMG produced TPA metagenomics assembly of... | reverse complement strand
AAATGAATCCGAAGATTCAGAGTCAGAAAAACGGGAGGTAGACGATGCAGATGAGCAGGAAGAACAGGAAAATGCAGGGACAGAAGTTTTGAAAGATGAAGATTTCAATGATGAGGTACTAGAAGATGAAGAAGAGGAGCAGGAGTAAATGAAATTAGTGATTGCAGAAAAGCCATCGGTTGCGATGGCACTGGCTTCCGTGCTTGGAGCCAGAACAAGAAAAGATGGCTACGTGGAGGGAAACGGTTATATCGTTTCCTGGTGCGTAGGACATCTGGTTGGATTATGTGATGCATCGGAATACGATGAAAAATATAAAAAATGGAGATATGATGATCTGCCGATTGTGCCAGAATGTTGGAAACATAAGGTATTGGAAGGTACGAAAAAGCAGTTTGGAATCTTAAAGAAACTTATGAGAGATTCCAAAGTAGATGAAGTGATCTGTGCCACTGATGCAGGACGTGAAGGTGAGCTGATCTTCCGTCTGGTGTATGAGCAGGCAGGATGTAAAAAGCCGATGAAGCGACTCTGGATCTCTTCCATGGAAGAACAGGCAATTAAAGATGGATTTGCGTCATTAAAAGACGGTTCGTGTTATGACAGTCTCTATCAGTCAGCTCTTTGCAGGGCAAAGGCTGACTGGCTGGTGGGAATCAATGCGAGCCGTCTTTTTTCTGTTCTGTATAACCAGAATCTGAAAGTTGGAAGAGTACAGACACCAACACTTGCCATGATCGTGGATCGAAATCAGAAGATCAAGGAATTTACCAAAGAGAAATATTATATGGCTCATATCAAATTTGACGATATGGATGCGGTCACAGAGAATTTTCAGAAAAAAGAAGATGCAGATAAAGTGGCTGCAGAGTGTCAGGAGCGCATGTGCGAAGTGGAGAAGGATGATGTGAAAGAGAAAACGGTCCGCCCTCCGAAGCTTTATGATCTGACCACCCTGCAGAGGGAAGCTAACAGAATGTTTGGCTATACCGCACAGCAGACATTGGATGCTGTGCAGGAGATGTATGAGCAGAAGCTTGTCACTTATCCGAGAACAGACAGCCAGTATCTGACAGATGAGATGGGAGAAAGTACAGAAACTCTGATTCAGATGTTATTTGGGAAAATGCCTTATGCTGAAGGTCTGGAATATCAACCGGACGTGAGTAAGGTATTAAATTCAAAGAAAGTATCCGATCACCATGCGATTATCCCAACCATGGAAGTAGCCAAAGCAGATATTGGTGAACTGAAAGAACGAAGCCGCAAGATTTTGTATTTGATCAGTGCCAGGGTTCTGACAGCAACTGCAGATCCTTATATTTATGAGAGTCATAAATGTCAGATTACCTGCAATTATCATACGTTTTATCTCAATGCAAAGAAAACAAAACAGGAAGGGTTCAAGACAATTGAGAAAAAACTGAAACAGTTCTTTGGAATCATTGCAGAAAAAGAAGAGCCGGAGTTGGATATCTGGGCAGGCAAGCATTATGGTCCCTGTGATTCTTTTGTATCGGAGCATTTTACACAGCCACCGAAACAGTACACAGAAGATACCCTGCTTTCTGCGATGGAACGTGCAGGGAATGAAGAGCTGACCGAAGATACAGAAAAGAAAGGACTTGGTACTCCTGCAACAAGGGCAGCAATCATTGAAAAACTGATTCAGTCTGGCTTTGTGAAAAGGGAAAAGAAAAATCTGGTGCCGACAGATGATGGAAATGTGCTGATTACGGTTCTACCGGATGAGATTAAATCTCCGAAGATGACCGCAGAGTGGGAAATGGCATTGAATCATATTGCCCAGAATACAGAGACAGCAGATGAATTCCTAAATGGGATTACAGAGCTGATGCAGGAACTGGTTGCCAGGTATCAGGGGATTTCAGAAGAGAAGAAAAATCAGTTTCAGGGAAAGGCAAAAGGAGAAGTCATTGGCAAATGTCCCCGCTGTGGAGCAGATGTCAGGGAAGGAAAAGTAAATTTTTACTGTTCTGACCGGAAATGTGCTTTTACCTTATGGAAAAATGATAAATTTCTTGCAAGCCAGGGAAAAAAGATGGATAAGGTGGCAGCAAAGAAAGTTCCTGTCTAAAGGAAAAATCCATTATAAGGATCTGGTATCAAGAAAAACAGGGAGACAGTATGAAGCAACTGTGGAGATGGTCGATCCCGGAGAGGGAAATGTACAGTTCAATCTTATTTTTCCACAACGATAAGTAGTGTATTGCAGGCAGTCTAAGGACTGTCTGTTTTAATACAAATATATGAAAGAGAGGACCTTAGCATGAAGAAAAAAGGTAATTTTAGAAAAGTAGTATCTGGCTTGTTGGCAGGCATGACAATGCTTAGTACAGTGCTATCTCCGATGACGGCATATGCAGCGGAGATCCAGCCAGAGGAGAAACCTCCACTTTATGAGGAAGTGAAAGACCTTCTGGATGAAGATGAGGTGGTGACTGCCAAAGATTATGAAATCGAAACAGGCAGTGTATTTAATGTGAAATCAGATTATACCGGACTGGAAATCAAGGATGATAACAAGGTTAAAGTCACATTTGAGGAAGCAAAGAATGATAAGAATGAGGATTTTACGACAGATCATGCGGACACTTACAAAGCGGTCTATTATGTGGAACCGGTAAATCAGGAGCATCCGAAGTACCAGATCAGCCGAAAGCTGATTGTGCGTGAGAAAGAAACAGAAGTGCAGACAGAAACTGAAGGGAGTGAAGCAGTAACCGAATCAGAAACAGCTGGCAGTGAACAGCAGACAGAGGAAACGGAGAATTCAGAAGCAGACTCGGAATTGCTTCCAACAGAGGAAGTGACGGAAAGCGAGATAGAAGAATTTGATTCTCAGGCAAGCGAACTATTACCGGATATGGAAGAAGATACTGAAAATACAACGGATTCGGAAACAGGTCTTACAGTATCGGATGCAATGGAGCAGGCGGAAGAGGAAGGAATTGATTTATACGCCATGGAAGCTGGTGAAACAGTCACTTTTATGGCAAAGACAAGTGCAAGAAGTGTACAGAAAGTATCTGTTACAAGAGGAACTCTGTATCGTTATGCGGATTATGGTTATGGTTCTTATCTTACCTATCAGTATACGGTTCAGTTTGGAAATGTATCTGCGACTGCTTACTGTGTACAGCCATCAAAACCGGGACCAGGAACAGGTAATTACACGATTAGTAAAGTCGGAGATGGAAAAACATTAGCTAAGGTATGTTATTACGGAACCAAGGCAGCAGGAGATGAAGGATTCTTTACAGAAGAGAATGGTTATGGAAATCTTAGTGCTGGAGCAAAATTCATTCTTGTTCATCTGGCGGCTTCTTATGCTAATGGAAGTGGCGACGCTTTTTCCGGAGCGAATAGTACAGCAAGAATTTAGCAATGAAATTGTATAATTATTGTGTTTCACAGCCAGAAATACCGGATGTAGCAATGTCATTTTCTGATGGAGATGTAAAAGCTTATGTGGATGGCAATTCACAGAGAACCAAAGATATTACATTCAAAGCAGATAAGCTACAGACAATTACGATGAAGCTTCCGTCTGGTGTGAAACTTCATAATCTAAGCACAGGCACAACAAGTAAAGCTGGTGCAAGTGTAGAAATTTGCGGAGGAACAAAGTTTTATCTTTCTGCACCACTGACACAGGTGAGTGACGTGGCACAGAGCTGGTCTTCTACAATGAAGGGAAGTATTACAAAAGATTACTCTGCTTATAAAATCACCACCGGATCTGACACGCAGGATCTTGCGTTGGTATTTGGTGAAGGTGTGACAGATGAAAAATATATTGATTTCAAAGTGTCTTGGATTGAACAGGCTACGATCGAAATCGTAAAGAAAGACGATACAGCGGATGTCAATCTTGCAGGTGCAGTATTCGGTGTATACAGCGATGAGGCATGTACAAAGCTGATCACTCAGATGCCGGCAACAGATAAGAATGGAAAATCCTCTGTTACGATCATCAAGACACAGGATACCGTTTATCTGAAAGAGATCACAGCGCCACAGGGATATGTAGTAAATGCAACGGCAACAAATGTGAAACTGGTAGCAAGTAAGACCTCGGCTGTGACCGTGGAAAACAAGGAGCAGCTGGCAGAGCTTACCATTTACAAAGAAGGTCAGGTTCTTATCGGTGCAGAAGTCAGTGAGAGTGGAACCGTATTCCAGTATGAGAACCGCAGACAGAAAAATGCAGTATATAACGTGTATGCCGGAGCGGATATCGTAACTGCTTATGGCACAAAAGTGTACAGCAAAGGTGACTTGGTAAAAGAAAATCTGACAACAGGTGAGAATGGTTCTGTCACACTGAAAAACCTGCATCTTGGAACCTATGTGGTAAAAGAAGCAAAAGCACCGGACAATTTCTATAACGGCAGCGAAGAAAAGCCAGTGACTCTGACCTATGCCGGACAGAATAAAGAAGTTGTATTTGCAGATGTGACTTTTAACAACGAGAGACAGAAAGCAGATGTTTCCGTAGTAAAACAGGATAAAGACATCAAGAAACCACTGAATGGCGGTATTTTTGCTCTGTATGCATCCGATGATATTAGAAATGCAGACGGAACCGTTGTTGTGAAAAAAGGAACACTGATTGAGAAAGCAACTACTGGAGCAGATGGGAATGCAAAATTCACAGCGGATCTTCCGATTGGATATTCCTATTTTGTAAAAGAAGATCAGGCACCGGAAGGCTATGTAAGAAATACAGAAGATGTGTATACGTTCAAGTTTTCTTACACCAATGATAAAGAAGCAACCGTATCATTTGCCCATACCTTCAGCAATGACCGTGTGACAGCAAAGATCAATTTATTCAAAGTTGATAAAGAAACAGGAAAAGCAGTACCGCAGGGAGATGCCACACTGAAAGGTGCAGTTTATGGTCTGTATGCCCGTGAAGATATCGTGCATCCGGACGGAGCAACTGGAACTATTTATAAAGCAGGAGAACAGGTAGCTTCTCTTACAACAGATGACAAAGGACAGGCTTCTGTAAATGGCTTGTATCTTGGCAAATATTATATCAAAGAGATTACACCTCCGACCGGATACCTGGCAGATACAGAAGAGCATGATCTTACGTGCAGTTATGAAGGAGATATGACATCAGAAGTAAAAAGAGAGTGCACTTCCAGTGAGCAGGTCATCAAGCAGCCATTCCAGATCATTAAAGCAGCCAACAATGGAAAGACCGATGCAGATCTGTTATCCGGAGCTGGATTTACAGTTTATCTGAAATCTTCCCTTACAAAGAAAGCAGATGGAAGTTATGATTTTGATTCTGCAAAACCAGTAGTGAGTGGAGAAAATGGAGCAACTGAGATTTTCACAGATGAAAAAGGGTATGCCTGCAGTATTCCATTACCATTTGGAAGCTATATCGTGCGTGAGACAACAACACCGCACAACTACAAGCCAGTCGATGATTTTGAAGTGAATATCACAGAGCATCATCCAAATGAGCCACAGATCTGGCGAGTGCTTCTGGATGAAGAGTTTAAGGCAAAACTGAAAATCGTGAAAAAAGACGATGAAACAAAGAAATCCGTCCTGATTGCAGGAACAGAATTTAAAGTGTACGACTTGGACAACAAGAAGTATGTGGAACAGGTAACAACTTACCCAGTGACAACAACCCATAAGTCCTATTTTACGGACAGCCAGGGATATCTGATCATGCCGAAGAATCTGAAGATCGGACATTACCGCATTGAGGAAGTCAACGCACCGGAAGGTACACAATCAACAAGAACTATGTAGAGATTGCGGTGGATGCAAACACAGCATACCAGATGGATTCTGAGAGCGGAGATGCCATTATTACGGTAGATTACGAGAACCATCCGGTAAAAGGAAAGCTGACGATCTATAAAAAAGGTGAAATGCTGACCGGATTCAAAAAGGATTTTGTTTATGAAGAAAGATACCTGAAGGGTGCGGAATTTAATGTCTATGCAGCTGAAAATATCTATACACCGGATTATCAGAAAGATGAAAACGGAAACAGACAGCTGATCTATGCAAAAGATGCACTGGTAACAACGGTAAAGACTGGAGAAAACGGAAAAGCAGTTGCAGAGAATCTGCCGCTTGGTTCTTACTATGTAGTAGAAAAGACTGCACCGGAAGGATTCGTACTGAACCATGACAGATCAGAAGTCGCATTTGTCTATGCCAATCAGGATACACCTGTGATCGAACAGGAAGTGACTGTTGGCGATGACCGACAGAAAGTTACAATCCAGGTAGAAAAACAGGATGCAGAAAATGTGCAACCGTAGCTGGAGCTGTCTTTGGTATCTTTAACAAAGCGGATATTAAGGCGGATGGAAAAGTGATCGTGAAAGCAGACACACTCTTACAGGAAATGACTTCTGATAACGATGGACTTGCAGCATGTACGCTGGATCTGCCACTTGGACAGTATTATGTGAAGGAGTTAAAAGCACCGGCGGGATTTGTATCCTCTGATGAAGTTCTGAATCTGGATGCTTCTTACCAGGGACAGGATGTGAAGACAGTAAAACTGAAAACTGTGAAAAAGAACCAGCCGACAACAGTAGAAATCACGAAATCTGATGTAACAACAGGTGTGGAGCTGGATGGGGCAAAACTCACCGTTCTTGATAAAGAAGGAAATGTTGTGGATCAGTGGACGTCTGTAAAGATCAGCCACATGTGATCAAACGCCTGACAGTTGGAGAGGAATACACTCTTCGTGAGGAAATGGCACCTTATGGATATCTGAAAGCAACGGATGTGAAGTTCACTCTGGAAGATACCGCAGAGATTCAGAAAGTAGAGATGAAAGATGAAGTACCGACAGGACTTCTGATCATCAACAAAAATGGAGAGTTTTTGGATAAGGTAACACTTTTGGATCATGTAAAAGGTACCGTGGAGCATCTTTTTGAGTATGTAACCGGAAGCCTTACAGATGTGACGTTCGATGTATTTGCTGCGGAAGATATCAAAGCGGCAGATGGTGTCAGTGAAGATTATTTCAAAACCGATGAAAAAGTGGGAACCATTACCACAGATTCCAATGGTATTGCACAGATGGGAGATCTCCCGGCTGGAAAATACTATGTGAAGGAAGTAAAAACAGCCCATGGTTATGTGCTGGACAAAGAGCCGAGATATGTTGACCTTTCCTACCGTGATCAGGACACACCAGTCATCACTTATGATGAGAAATGGCAGAATGCCCGTCAGAAAGTAAAGGTTACGGTTCTGAAGAAAGAAAAAGATACAGAACGTGTCCTTGCAGGTGGTGTCTTCGGTCTTTATACCAGTGAAAATATCAAAAATGCAAAGGGCGAGGTACTCCTTGAGAAAGACAGTCTGATTGAGCAGCGAGTAACGGATGAAAAAGGACAGATTACTTTTACGGCAGATCTTCCAGTAGATGGAAAATACTATGTGAAAGAAATCTTTGCGCCGGACGGATTTATTACAACAGATGAAGTACAGGAATTTACCTTTGAATATGCCGGAGAAGACCAGGCAGAAGTAAGCTACGACTTTATTTTTGAGAATCAGCCAACTACAGTGGAGCTGACCAAAACAGACCTGACAACAGGAAAAGAACTTCCAGGTGCACACCTGAAAGTAACGGATTCAGATGGCAATACAGTAGATGAATGGACTTCTACGGAAGAATCCCATGTGATCAAAGAACTGGTTGTTGGTAAGGAGTACACCATGACAGAGACAAAACCAGCAGATGGATATGTCACTGCAGAAAGTATTACTTTCACAGTAGAGAATACAGCAGAGGTTCAGAAGCATGAGATGAAAGATGATGTGACAAAAGTGCAGATCAGTAAGACGGATATCACAGGAGAAACGGAGATTCCAGGTGCAAAACTGACGGTTCTTGACAAAGACGATCAGGTAGTAGAGAGCTGGACTTCCACAGAGGAAGCACACTATATCGAAAAACTTCCAATCGGTAAATATACCTTACGTGAAGAGCAGGCACCGAAAGGATATCTTCTGACATCTGATGTAACATTTGAGGTGAAGGATACCGGAGAAATTCAGAAAGTAGCTATGAAAGATGATACTGCCAAGGGAAAAGTGATTCTCAATAAGGCAGATAAATCGTCAGGAGAACCGCTGAAAGGGGTAGAATTTGAACTCCGTGACAGCAAAGGAAAGGTTCTGGAAACCTTAAAGACAGATGCTGCCGGTCATGCAGAAAGTAAGCTGTATGAGATTGCCACATTTAAGAACGGCAAATATGATACCGCTATCAAGTATTATCTGGTGGAAACAAAGACACTGGACGGATACACGCTGGATCAGACCAAGCATGAAGTGACATTTGCTTATGCAGATGACAGTACACCGGTTGTAGAAGTTACCTTTAATCTGACAAATGAGAAACCGGAAGTTCCGGAAACACCGAACACACCGGATACACCACAGTCCCATGAAGAGACGAAGGTATCAAATGCACCGAAAACAGGTGACAGCACGAATATCTGGCTGCCGATCCTGCTTCTTGTAATCTCCACAGGAGGTATGGCAGGACTGTATATCAGCAGGAAAAGGAAATAAGGAAACTAAAACCAACGGTTATGATTGGGAGCTTCTATGTGAGGCTCCCTTTTTCATACAAAAATATCACAGAAAGGAACAGAAAACTATGATGAAAGCAATGGAAAAAAGACAGGAAGCACGAAAAAACCAGGAGAAAACTTTAAAGAGAATGATGGCTTATCAGAAGAAATCCGAGCAGATGGTCAACAGAAAAAGAATGAACCATCACATGATCAGAAAGGGGTAAAAGCGTATGATGAACAGAAAAGAATTTTATGAATATGTCAAAGACAATGTAAAGGAGTATCTGCCAGAGTCTTATAAGGACGCAGAAATTAAACTTCAGGAAGTAGAAAAAAACAATGGTTTGAAGCTGACAGGTATTACGATTCCGAATGGAGATCAGAGAATCGTACCGACAGTCTATCTGGATTCTCTCTACCAGGAATATATCCATGGAAAAGATGTAGACTCTTGTGTTGGCGATGTGGCTGATATGCGTATTGAGGCACAGGGAAAAGCAGAATTTTTTGATATGGGAGTTCCAGATATTCTGGATTATGAAAAGATGAAGGACAAATTACAGATGAGAATTTGTGATAAGGAATGGAATACCGATCTTCTTGCAGATAAAGTAGTCACAGAACACGGAGATTTTGCAGCTTATTATGCAGTAAATCTGGAGGAAAATGGAGAAGGGATCAGCAGTATTCCGGTAACTGTTTCTCTGATGAACGAGTGGGGAGTATCTGCCGAACAGATTCAAGCGGATGCGATGGTGGCAGACCGAAAACGTGGTGTCACACTTATGGATATGAATGAGATTATCAAATCTATGATTTTTGGTGAAGAACCAGAAAACCTGCTGAATGAAAAAATGGATATGGAAGCCATGGAAAACCCAATGTTCTGTCTGACAAACAAAGCTAAGATGAATGGAGCTTCCCTGTTACTGCAGGAAGATATTCGTAAACAGATTGGGGAATGCCTGGGAAGTGATTACTTTGTCATCCCATCTTCCATTCATGAAGTGCTGATTCTTCCTGATAACGGCATTTTTCAGGTTCCGGAATTAAATGCGATGGTACAGGAAGTCAATGAGACAAAGGTGGAGAGACAGGAGCAGCTTTCCGATAAAGTTCAGTTTTGTGATGGGAAAACGGCAGTTATGGAAAATGCTGAGCGTAGGGAAGCTCGTTTGGAGAAAGAAAAAGCAGCCGAAAAAGCGGAAGTAAAAGGTGGAATCCATGGAAGACTGGAGAAAGCTAAGGCAGAAATCAAGGCAAAAGAGGGAGACAAAGTGCCAAAGAATAAGTCAAAAGAGCTTGCCACAGCATTATAAAGAGTAACAACGATGATTTTAAGGGGACTGTGCTAAGCAGTCCCTGATTTTATGAAAAGGAGTAGCGCATGGCAAATAAATTATATGCAATGGAACAGCTGACGGAAGAGGTGGCAAAAGATGTAGCTGCCAGTCCGCAGGAATGGATGCGGTTCCTAAACACTGCATCCAGACTGTACAAATACACTTTTCCAGAACAGCTTTTAATTTATGCACAGCGACCGGAAGCAACTGCCGTAGCATCCATGGAAATCTGGAATCAGAAGATGTACCGCTGGATCAAAAAGGGATCCAAAGGGATTGCCTTGATTGACAATACTTCCGGACCGAAAACGAAACTTCGGTATGTATTTGATGTGCAGGACACTTATAAAGTGCGGAATCTTGGAAAGGATCCTCAGTTATGGAATCTTCCGGTGGAAGGAGAACAGCTGGTGGCAGATTATCTGCAGGAGCAGTTATCACTGGAAGATACAGAAGGAGGACTTGCTGAAAGTCTGCATCAGGCAGCGAAGGAGAGTATGCAAGAATGGCTTCCAGATGCATTGGAAGAACTGAGACTGGACGTAACAGGGACATTCTGGAAGACTGGACGAACAGAATCAGGAAGTCGAATTTCGGGAACTGATGACCAATAGTGTCTGGTATGTATTACTAAACCGGTGTGGACTGGATGCACAGGAATATCTGGATGCAGAGGATTTTCGGCATATTACGGACTTTAATCAGCTGATAGTATTAGGACATCTGGGAAGTGCAGTCAATGAGATCAGCAGACCAGTCCTGATGCAGATTGGACGATATGTGCTGAATAATCTGGAAAATGACCTGAAAACGGTTGCAAAAGAAAAAGAAGTAGTCTATAATGAATTTAACACGTTAATGCGTGAAAGTAATACAGATAACACAGAAGATAGAGAAGAAAAAAAGGAAGGAAACAGACTATGAGAGAGATCAGTTACAGCCAGAACGGAGAGTATCAGATTCCAGATATCAACCTGGAAGAGACGAGAGGAACCATCGGCAAGTACGGAATGATGCGGAAAGAGTATCTGAGAAATCACAAGGTAGCCAGGTTCAACATTCTGACACTGCAGAACCGTCTGGACAGTCATCTGATGGAGATCGACAGCCAGGCAAGACAGAGAGTAGACGACCTGATGAACGAACTTCTGGAGAAAGATCCGGCACCGGACAAAATGGCAGACGGGATGGCATGGACCAGACACATGAACCAGATCAAGGCACAGGCAGAGGAGCTGGTGATTCAGGAGATTATTTACAGTTAAGTCTGTTCCCAACAGAAGAGGAACAGTTAGGAGAAATAAGGAAAGCGGCAGCTGCATTGGAACAGCCAGCCGCTTTTCTTATTTCCGATGAAGTGGTAAATGATATTCTCCGCACGGGAAGCGGACAGAAAAATACACTGTTTCATATTACAGCAAGACTGATTGAAGGTCTGGATAATGAAGAAATGCGGAGTTTTCTGAAAGATGAATATGGAACTGGTGGCAAAGGATTTACCATAGATGGTCAGAAAATCAGTATCTGGTATGACAATGATGGTATCCGTATCCGGCGAGGGGACTCTGCCAGAAGAAACTTTGACCGCATGGTTACGTGGGAAGAAGCAGCGAACAGAATTCGGGATATGTATGAGGATGGAAATTACGTGGATAATTTGATTTCCAATAATGCCATTGAACAGGAGCAGGAAGAAATGACCAATCTTCTTGCACTTCATTTTCGGGATACTTGCAGAAACTGGGAAAAGAAACAATCATATTCAGACTGGCAGGATGTAGTGAGTGGAGCATGGACAGATCAAGAGGAAGCAGATGCGATTGTCTATCGTTTTGAATGGCTGCAGAAATATATGGATGAGAATCCGGGAGATTATCACCGCTGGGAGATTCAGCATAATCCGGAATATTTCCAACGCTTTCAGGATCTTCAGAGGGAGCGTTCCTGGGTAGACCAGAAATTTACGGTCGAACGTCCGGCACTATCCTTTATCACACAGGATGAAATTGACGCAGTGTTAAGAAGAGGCGGCATTACTGCAGGAGGACGTAACCGAATCTATGAGTATTTCATGGAACATCATGATATGAAAGATGCAGCTGAGTTCCTGAAAAATGAGTATGGAACAGGTGGTTCCTCACCCGGAATACCAGGAGCAGATGCTTCCGACGCATCCCATGATGCAAAAGGATTAAAACTTGCAAAAGGGAAAATTGGCAGTCCAGAGGTAGAAGTTTTATTAAAGTGGAACAAGGTTGCAGAACGTGTTCGCCAGTTAATCCGCACAGATGATTATTTGTCACCGGAAGAAATGGAAAAGTACGAAGAACGACAGGAAGCACAAAGACTGGCAGACCTGGAAGAAGCACAGCAGATGTTAGGAGAACAGCTGGAACAGGATACTTTTACAGCGGAAGATATAACGGATCTGCGACTAGTTGATTCAGAATATATGTCCGGTACCAGAACAAAAATCTATGATTTTGCTTGCAAAGTTAAGGGAGAAGAGAATCGACTTCAATACACATTAGAATATCATGATGATGGAGAAGGTTTCACGATTCATACGGAAAAAGATGATATTTGGGAGCGAATGTCAACACAAGAATTGGAACGTCTGGATGTAAAACTTGGACAAGAAGTACTTTATTATCATTATCACAACAAAACAGTAAATGCGGATACCTTAGATAAATTACGGGAAATCAAGGAAGAAATCATGGAGGAAGAGTCTTCCTATTTTACTGCTATTTCTAAACGTGTGTGGACAGATTATGATAAAAAAGAAAAAGAACTGTCGGGAGAAGTTGAGGTATTGGAAGAAAAAGAATCATTGGAAGAGATTAACGGAATAGCAGAACTGATTCCAGCAACGAACTTCCATATCACAGATGATGAACTTGGACAGGGAACACCGAAGGAGAAATTCCGAGACAATATTATGGCTATTCAGCTGTTAAAAAAATGTGAGGATGAGAACCGCAATGCGACACCAGAGGAACAGGAAATCTTATCCAGGTACGTCGGCTGGGGAGGTCTTGCAGATGCATTTGATGAGACAAAATCTGCATGGGAGACAGAATATTTGGAATTAAAGACCGTCCTTACACCGGAAGAATATGCTGCAGCCAGAGCTTCCACATTAAATGCTCATTATACACAGCCGATTGTGATTGAAAGTATGTATCAGGTGTTGGAGAATCTGGGATTTACAAAGGGAAATATCCTGGAGCCATCTATGGGAGTCGGGAACTTCTTTGGAAAGCTTCCAGAGAATCTAAACCAGTCCAAACTCTATGGAGTGGAACTGGACAGCATCAGTGGCAGAATTGCTAAACTTCTCTATCCAGATGCCAATATCCAGATCAAAGGCTTTGAGAAGACGGATTATCCCAATGATTTCTTTGACGTGGCAATCGGAAATGTGCCATTCGGTGCATATAAGGTCAATGACCGTCAATATGACCGCTACAATTTTATGATTCATGATTACTTTCTTGCCAAGACTATAGATCAGTTACGTCCAGGTGGTGTAGCTGCGTTGATCACAACAAAGGGAACTATGGACAAGGAATCACCGGAAGTCCGGAAATATTTGGCAGAGCGTGCAGACCTGCTGGGGGCTATCCGACTGCCGAACACAGCTTTTAAGGCAAATGCAGGAACAGAAGTCAGTGCTGATATTTTGTTTTCCAGAAGCGTGAGAGTTTCACAAAAGAGATGCCAGACTGGGTGAATTTGGAGAGTGATGCAAATGGGATTACCATTAACAAGTATTTTGTTCAGCATCCGGGATTGATTCTTGGTGAGATGAAAGAAGTGTCCGGTCCGTATGGTATGGAAACAACCTGTGCTCCAATGGAAGGAGCTGATCTGGAATTACAGTTACAAGAAGCTGTAAAACACATCAGAGGAAGCATGGTAGCGGCAGTAGATATAGAGGCAGAACTGGATGAGATGCCAGAGAGTATTCCGGCAGATCCGAATGTCCGAAATTACAGCTATACGGTGTAGATGATCAGGTATATTACCGTGTCAATTCTTTGATGAATCAGGTGAAAATGCCTGCAGTCACTGCAGAACGTGTAAAAGGCATGGTTGCAATCCGTGATACCGTTCGTGAACTGATCGCCATGCAGATGGAAGAATTTGTCACAGACGAAGAAATCCAGAAACAGCAGAAAAAACTGAATCAGGTGTATGATACCTACACAGCAAAGTATGGAGTTATTGGAAGTAATGCTAACAAACGTGCATTTTCTGATGACTCTTCTTATTGTCTGCTGTGTTCCCTGGAAGACTTGAATGAAGATGGAACATTGAAGCGGAAAGCGGACATGTTCACCAAACGAACCATTAAAAAGGCGGTCGCTGTGACAAGTGTGGAGACAGCCACAGAAGCACTTGCTCTGTCCCTAAATGAAAAGGCTAAAGTAGATCTTCCATATATGGCACAGTTGACCGGAAAGACCGAAGAGAAAATCACAGAAGAGCTGGTTGGAGTTATCTTCAAAAATCCACTGACAGACCAGTGGGAAAGCGGAGATGAATATCTGTCTGGAAACGTCAGAGATAAATTAAATACAGCGAGAACTTTTGCAGAGAATCATCCGGAATTCACACCGAATGTGCGTGCATTGGAGCAGTTCAGCCAAGAGATCTGGAAGCGTCGGAGATTGAAGTGCGTATTGGAGCCACCTGGATTGAACCTTCGGATTATCAGGATTTTATGGTGGAACTGCTTCATACGCCGAGGTATCTTGCACAGAAGGAAATACAGGTAAAATTCTCTGAGGTAAATGGTGAGTGGAGGATTACAGGAAAGAACGCCGACAGTCCAAGAAATGCGTTTGCTTATGCAACGTATGGAACGGAGAGAGCAAATGCCTACCGGATTCTGGAAGATACCTTGAATCTAAAAGATGTTAGAATCTATGATAAAGTCGTAAATGACAATGGGGATGAAGTGCGAGTTTTGAATAAAAAAGAAACTATGTTGGCATCACAAAAGCAGGATGCCTTGAAGGCTGCATTCCAAGATTGGATTTTTAAGGATCAGCAGAGGAGAGAAAGGCTGGTAAGCGTGTACAATGAGCGTTTCAATAGTATCCGTCCCCGTGAATATGATGGCAGTCACTTGAGTTTTCCAGGAATGAATCCGGAAATAGAGCTTCGTCCGCATCAGAAAAATGCAGTCGCACATCAGTTATACGGTGATAATGTGCTTCTGGCACATGTAGTAGGAGCTGGGAAGACTTACGAAATGGTAGCGGCGGCAATGGAGAGCAAACGTCTGGGATTATCTCAGAAAAACCTCTTTGTAGTTCCAAACCATTTGACGGAGCAGTGGGGAGCGGAGTTCCTGCAGTTATATCCAGGAGCAAATATTTTGGTAGCAACCAAGAAAGACTTTGAACCGGCAAACCGAAAGAAGTTCTGTGCCAGAATCGCTATGGGAAATTACGATGCTGTTATTATTGGTCATTCCCAGTTTGAGCGTATTCCAATCTCTGATGAGAAACAGGAAGCCATGCTTCAGAGGCAGATTGATGATCTGGAAATGGCAATCCAGAGTGCAAGGTATGAACAGGATGGTGGACGTTATACCGTCAAACAGATTGAAAAGACAAGAAAAACATTGCAGACAAGGCTGGAGAAACTGAATCAGAAAGAGAAAAAAGATCAGGTAGTTACGTTTGAAGAACTGGGAGTGGATCATTTATATGTAGATGAAGCACACAGTTATAAAAACGCATTTCTTTATACAAAAATGAGAAATGTAGCCGGGATTGCACAGAATGAAGCACAGAAGTCGGCGGATATGTTTAATAAATGTCAGTATCTGGATGAGATTACCGGAGGAAAAGGCATTACCTTTGCTACGGGCACACCGATTAGCAACAGCATGACGGAATTATATGTTATGCAGAGGTATCTGCAGAACAGCAAATTACAAAATATGGGACTTGGACTGTTTGATTCCTGGGCCTCCACCTTTGGCGAGGTAGTCACGAGCATTGAGCTTGCACCAGAAGGAACAGGCTACCGTGCAAAGTCAAGATTTGCAAGATTTTATAATATTCCGGAACTGATGAATATGTTTAAGGAGATTGCAGATATCAAGACTTCCGATCAGTTAAAGCTTCCTGTGCCAGAGGCGGAATATGAAACAGTGGTGCTGAAACCAACGGAACAGCAGAAAGAAATCGTAGAAAGTCTGGGGGAACGTGCAGAAGTTGTCAGAAACGGAGGGGTAGATGCTTCGGTTGATAATATGCTGAAAATTACCAATGATGGAAGAAAATTGGCATTGGATCAGCGTTTGGTGAACGAATTATTGCCAGATAATCCAGAAAGCAAAATATCAGTCTGTGCAGAGAAAAGTTATGAGATCTGGAAAGACACGGCAGCACAGAAATCTGCACAATTGATTTTCTGTGACTTGAGCACACCGAAAGGTGATGGCAGTTTCAATGTTTATGATGACTTGAAGCAGAAACTGATAGCGAAAGGTGTACCGGAAAAAGAGATTGCTTTTATTCATGATGCAAATACAGAAGCAAAGAAGACGGAGCTGTTTGGAAAAGTGAAATCCGGGCAGGTTCGTTTTTTGATTGGCTCAACAGCAAAGATGGGTGCCGGGACCAACGTGCAGGACCGTCTGATTGCGTTGCACCATCTGGATATTGGCTGGAAACCATCTGATTTGGAACAGAGGGAAGGGCGTATTATCCGTCAGGGAAATCATAATAAAAAGGTTCATATCTTCCGGTATGTAACTGAATCCACATTTGACAGCTACATGTGGCAGTTGGTTGAGAACAAGCAGAAATTCATTTCTCAGATTATGACCAGCAAAGCACCTGTGCGAAGCTGTGAAGATGTGGACGAAGCGGCACTTTCCTATGCAGAGGTCAAAGCTCTTGCAACCGGAAATCCAGCAGTAAAAGAGAAGATGGCATTGGATGTTGATGTGGCAAAATTAAAACTTTTAAAAGCCAACCACATGAATAACCAGTACCGCCTGGAAGATGATATTGCAAGGAATTTTCCACAACAGATTGCAAAACTGACAGAAATCATTGACAGCTACAAGGCAGACATCGCTCATTACTCAGAGCATAAAATCACAGATCCAGAGCAGTTTACTATGGAGATTGGCGGCAAAGAGTTCACAGAAAAGAAAGAGGCAGGAGCAGCACTTCTGGCGGTATGTAAAGATATTAAAGCTGTAGATGCTGCGATGGATATCGGAAACTATCAGGGATTCAATATGAGGATTCAGTTTGATGGATGGAGTAAAGAATTTATTCTATCTGTCAAACATGAGGCTGTCTCGAAAGTTCATCTTGGAGCAGATGCACTTGGAAATATTACTCGTATCAACAATCTGTTGGACAGTTATCCAGAGAAGCTTTCAGAAGCACAACAAAGACTGGAAACAGTATATGAACAGCTTGCAAATGCAAAAGAAGAGGTTGGAAAGCCATTTCCAAAAGAAGAGGAGTTGAACCAGAAACTGGAGCGACTGTCAGAATTAAATGCATTGCTCAATATGGATGAACGGGAAGATGCAGAAACAGAGGTGTCTGAATCAGATGAGAAAGAAGAAAGACCGACACGTGGTTCTATCCATGAAAAACTGCAGACTTA
>ENA-OQIR01000462-OQIR01000462.1-human-gut-metagenome-genome-assembly--contig:-NODE-462-length-17656-cov-3.485995_pt1 | contig 17656 bp, 25 predicted proteins | sample MGYA00242580_ERZ504745 | MGnify/ENA primary metagenome ERZ504745 (study PRJEB26092, sample SAMD00036214) | human gut metagenome | host: Homo sapiens | study: EMG produced TPA metagenomics assembly of... | reverse complement strand
TAATATAGGGGCGATGATATTTATAAGGGAACTTTTAAAACCCCTTCCGGCAACGGAAAGGTCTTTACTGGAGGCAAAGTCCCTCCTGTAAAGCGTAGAACCTCATGTGTTTATGCAGATCTGAAGGAAACTCCAATTCAGAAATGGAACTCTTAAAAGCAGCATAGATACAGGCAGATATACAGCGGACTACCTGTAATGTGGGAACCTGCCATATCTGGCATGGGAAATGCGCATAACTGCGTACCTAAGTTACAGGCGTATCCGCCGATATTCAGTCTGACGCCTAAAGCGTCTGGAAGCACGTGACTTCAGTCATGTGAGGTTTACGATGATGTTTTCATTTTTATTACATATCACAAAGAAGAAGTCAGGATGAAAAAAACTATGTAGATGGAAAACCTGATTATGCGGATGCTTTTGAGGATGATCTGATTTTTAAGTGGGACTCTCAGATTGGGAAAGGCTTGGATAGTTCATATATGAAAGATGTACTTGAAGCTGAAAGAAAGCACTTGCTTGTGAAAAGTCAGATGCGGAAACAAGCTTTTATTACATGGGACAATTCACTGTGGTGGAAGCCAGAAATACCCGGAAAGAAGATAATCGCGGACGTATGCAGCCGATCACGAAAGTAACGATGAAAATGCAGCATCCAGTGAGAGAAGATTTATTACGGTATTTACAGTCAAATATTACAGCATAAATGATTTGAGGTACGAAACAAATGAAGACAATAAAAGTAGTTGCAGCAGTTATCTGCGACAATATGAAAGAAAAGAATAAAATTTTTGCAACGGCTCGTGGTTACGGTGAGCTAAAAGGTGGCTGGGAGTTTCCTGGAGGAAAAATCGAAGCAGGTGAAACATCTCAGGAAGCATTAAAGCGAGAAATCATGGAAGAACTGGATACAGAAATTAAGGTAGGGGATTTGATTGACACTATAGAGTATGACTATCCCACTTTTCACCTTTCCATGGACTGCTTCTGGGCAGAGGTCACAGCCGGTCACCTGGAACTGAAAGAAGCGGAAGCTGCAAAATGGCTTACGAAGGATCAACTGGACAGCGTTGCCTGGTTACCAACAGATGTAACTTTGATAGAGAAAATTCGAAGGAACATGGAGAACTAATTTTTAATATTATTTTCAGAGGAATAGTTATGATATACACAGTAAAACGAATTGATGAAGACCTGGACTTCGGTTGTGAAGAGCGACCGAAAGGCATGCCAGTCATGGCGATAGTGACGCTTATGAATTCTTCAGGAGAAGAAATAAAGATAAAAGCAGAGGATGCCATGCTCTATGAATGTAACATCAATGAAGGGGACAAGGTTTGCTTTGATGTGAATAATAAGTTGGAAAAAGTGGCACTTCCGAATTGATGGGAGTGCCGTTAAATGTTATTGATTATCGTTGTTTTTGGAAAGCTGTTTCTGCAATGCAGAAAGCTGAATATCAGGTTAATTCCACAATCATTGAATAGAGGAAAAGCTGTTCCAGGCGGTGTATGTGGATTCTGGGGAGCATTGGTGGACCAAGATGGTGTAAAAGAGATTCTTATATGGCCATAATCTCAGCGATTGACTATGTGGCAGAGAATTTCAATATACAAATGGAAAAGCCTGTTATAAAGTGTATTCATTCTGATAAGAACAATCAATGTATTAAGGAGAGGTGCCCATTTCATGAATAAGAAAAAAGTCGCATTTATCTGTGTTCATAACTCATGCCGTAGTCAGATAGCAGAGGCATTGGGAAAACATCTGGCATCAGATATATTTGAAAGCTATTCGGCCGGAACAGAGACAAAGCCTCAGATTAATCAGGATGCCGTTCGTATTATGAAAGAGATTTATGGAATTGATATGGAAGCAAATGGTCAGTATAGTAAGCTGATTGCTGATATCCCAGATGTTGATATCGCAATATCAATGGGCTGTAATGTGGGATGTCCTTTTATTGGAAGGGCGTTTGATGATAACTGGGGACTTGATGATCCAACGGGGAAATCAGATGATGATTTTAAGGCTATAATACAGCGGATTGAGGAGAATATCTTTGAGTTAAAGAAAAAGTTGAGCGAGAACAAATAGAATACCTGCAGAACAAAATGGCAGCTTATCAGCTTTATGACACAGGATTTACTGTGACAAAGGAAGATAAGCTGCTTTCCTTATCTATCTGCAAGTATTCCGGTAGGATTTCTGTTCTGGGACGAATGTCCGGAAGGTGGGTAACCACTTCCAGTCTTGGAATTTATGGATCCGGATGAAAGAAGAGAAGCGCTGGAAGATGCAGGATTGGATCCGGATGAGTTTGATTTTGAAACGGACTGATTATAAAGATCAGATAAATAATGAGGATAATGGTAGAAAAAGGTGATTTATGAGCAGAAAAAGTATTTCATGCACTACAGGGGTTATATCTATGTTATACTTGAGGTGATATTGAAAGTGAAAAACTTACCAAAAGCTACATAACAATATGAATAATTCTTAAAGGTTGACACTTGAGGAGGACTATAGAAATTATGGAAATATCAAAAGCAGATTGGAAGTTATATCGTGAACGTGTTTCAGATTGGCAGGAACATTATATGGAGCAGCTTACCAAGGAATATGTCGAATTGCTTACATCCCCAGGAAACGCTTCGGATCATTTTTGGGAACTTGAAAAGAGAATAAAACAGGATAAGAAACATCCAGGTGTTTTGATTGAACTTCGTAAGTCGACAGCATTATGGGATATTGCGTATTTTGTCAGAGATAAGGTAATAACGATGAATGAGCTTGAAGGATTCAGTGAGGATCTGATTGATGCTGTAAAATTAATCTTGAGCCGATGAGAAAGATTTCCGGTCAGGATAAATAAGAATTAGAAATAAAATATAGGAGAAAATAAATGGTAAAGCAAATAGTAAGAGACATTTTCTTTTTAGGCCAGCCATCCAAGCCAGCCACAAAAGCAGATATCCAGATTGGGAAGGATCTGCAGGACACACTGCAGGCGAACCGGGAACGGTGCGTTGGTATGGCTGCAAATATGATTGGTGTAAGGAAGAATATCATCATTGTGAATATGGGATTTATAGATGTTGTTATGTTTAACCCGGTGATTGTTTCAAAGCATGATATGTATGAGACGGAAGAAGGCTGTCTGTCCCTGGATGGTGTTCGTAAGACGACCAGATATCAGGAAATTGAAGTAGAATATTATGACTTCAACTGGAAAAAACAGCGGCAGAAGCTGTCTGGATGGACGGCACAGATCTGTCAACATGAAATTGATCATTTGTCTGGGAAGATCATATAATCGAATGCGGATTGCGAGGTGGCCGGTATGTTAAAGAATGTACTGATGGTGGTGGATGATATAGAAAAATCCATAGAATTTTATAGGGACTTATTTGGACTGCAAGTGATTCTTAAGAATGAAGGTAATGTGATCTTATCGGAGGGACTTGTTTTGCAGGATGCCGACATATGGGGGAAAACATTGAATGAAACTTCTACGCCGTTCAATAACATGATGGAATTGTATTTCGAGGATTCTGATATAGATGGATTGCTTGCGAAATATGAATCTGGTAAGTATTCCGTTCGATATGCCACAGAACTGACAGAACTTGCAGGTGGGCAGAAGCTTGTAAGACTGTATGATCCCAGTGGTAATCTTATTGAGGTTCGCACTCCGTTCAGGTGTAATTAAAGGAGGGAATATGCAGATTTTGGTTGATGCAGATGCCTGTCCGGTAGTCAGTATCGTTGAAAGAGTTGCAAAAGAGCATAATCTTTCGGTAACGTTGTTGTGTGATACCAATCATGTGTTATCATCTGATTACAGTGAAGTGATCGTAGTTGGAGCCGGAGCAGATGCAGTGGATTATAAACTGATTCAGCATTTGCCATAGGGGCGATATTGTTGTATCACAGGATTATAGAGTGGCAGCAATGGCACTTGGAAAAGCTGCGTATGCGATTCACCAATCCGTGAAATGGTATACTAATGAAAATATTGACCAGATGCTTATGGAGCGTCACTTGAACAAGAAAGCACGAAGGGAATCCGGAAAGAATCACCTAAAAGGACCAAGAAAACGAACAGCAGAGGATGATGAGCATTTCAGGGAATCCTTCGAGAAAATGATACATATGGTGATGGATAAGGAGAAATAATCACAAACGGAACACAGGAGAATCGGGAGGTGTAGAATGATGGAAAAGAAAAGAACCTATATTGCAATCGATCTTAAGTCATTCTACGCATCTGTGGAATGTAAAGAACGAAATAGGGATCCTTTGACGACCAATCTTGTGGTTGCGGATAAAAGCAGAACAGAAAAAACGATTTGTCTTGCGGTATCTCCAGCTTTAAAGTGTTATGGGATACCCGGAAGGGCTCGTTTATTTGAGGTTGTTCAAAAAGTAAAAGAAGCCAACAGCGCTCGCAGGTGGAAAGCACCGAACAGAACATTTATTGGTTCTTCTGATGACAGTACAGAATTAAATATCAATCCTGCACTGGAGATTGATTATATTGTTGCGCCTCCCCGGATGGCTCTCTATCTGGAATACAGCGCCAGAATTTACAGCATATATCTGAAATATATTGCACCGGAAGATATTTTTCCGTATTCGATTGATGAAGTATTTATGGATGTAACGGATTATCTGCATACCTATAATATGACAGCAAGGGAACTTGCAATGACCATGATACAGGATGTGCTGAAAACGACAGGTATAACGGCAACTGCAGGAATCGGAACAAATATGTATCTGTGTAAGATTGCGATGGATATCGTGGCGAAGCATATTAAAGCAGATAAAGGTGGTGTACGAATTGCGGAACTGGATGAAATGTCATACCGAAGGAAACTCTGGAGCCACAGACCTCTTACTGATTTCTGGAGAGTCGGAAAGGGATATGCAAAGAAGTTGGAAGAATATGGCCTTTATACGATGGGTGATATTGCCAGATGTTCCATCGGAAAAGAGAATGAATTATATAACGAAGATTTGCTATATAAACTGTTTGGCGTTAATGCAGAGCTTCTGATCGATCATGCCTGGGATATGAGCCTGTACCATGGAAATGGTCAAGTCTTACAAACCGGAAACGAACAGTGTTTGTTCCGGGCAGGTACTTCATTGTCCTTATGACTTTGAAAAAGCAAAATTAGTCGTCAAAGAGATGACGGACCAGATGGTTTTGGATCTGGTGGATAAGAAGCTTGTGACGGACCAGATTGTATTGACGGTTGGTTATGATATTGAGAATCTGAATAATGCCGACAGGAAAAAGCAGTATCATGGAGAGGTTACAATCGACCGTTATGGAAGAAGAATTCCGAAACACGCACATGGAACGACCAATCTGAAACGGCAGACTTCCTCAACAAAACTGATAATGGATGCAGTAATAGAGCTATATGACAGGATCGTTGACAGAAACCTGCTTATCAGAAGAATCAATATCACAGCGAACAGGCTTGTGGATGAAAGCTCTGTAGAGAGAGAAGAAGTGTATGAGCAGTTGGATCTTTTTACGGATTATGAGGCGCAAAGGAAAAAGCAGGAAGAGGAAGAGGCTGCGCTGGATCGTGAGAAACGTATGCAGGAGGCAATGCTCAGTATCAAGAAGAAATTTGGAAAAAACGCTGTACTGAAGGGAATGAATCTTCAGGAAGGTGCAACCGCCAAGGACAGAAATGAACAAATTGGCGGACATAAGGCATAAAGGAGTTGGAAGAGGATGAAAAATAATTCTTATGATGATATCATCAATTTACCCCATCCGGTCTCTAAGAATCATCCGCAAATGCCACTTCAGGATCGGGCAGCGCAATTTGCTCCTTTTGCAGCCTTGACTGGACATGATGCTGCGATAAAAGAAACAGCAAGATTAACAGATGAAAGATTGGAACTGAGCGAGGAAGTGATTGCTCAGCTGAATGAAAAAATCAATATAATCAGAAATAATATCGGTATAGAACAGAAAGTATCGATAACTTATTTTATTCCCGATGCAAAAAAAGCCGGCGGATCCTATGTTACGTGCTCCGGTATTGTAAAAAAGGTAGACGAATACGAGCATACCATAATTATGACGGATCAAACGGTCATTCCAATCGAACAGATAAGTGATATTAAATGTGAAGAGTGGTAAATGCGAAAACAGATACAAAGAATATAGAATGTTTCACTAGTACAGCGAAAATTAAGTTTCTGCTATATTGACGCAGGATTTCACACTCTGATGGGCTGGATTAAGATGCATTATTTTAGAGGATTGCTATAGTTCTGGCAGTAGAGGACACAAGGTTGGAGAAATCAGACCGGGATTCTTTGGCGGAACGAAACCATGTTATAAGAAGAATTGTATTTTGAGAGGAGGCTCTTATAAATGTTGAACATTATTTATGGAGATGTGAAAAACAGTATTTATAATACAAATGTTTATTTTAAAAACAGTTATGAACCAGAATGGATTGATGCAGAACTGGCGAAAAAGATGATTAAAGATATTGATGATTCAGAAGTATTGAGTGGTGAATGCATTAATAGTCCGGTATTGGGACAGATTCCTCCTGAAAGACTGTCAGGAGGAGTGAAAACATTGTTGCTGATTTTAAATGAACCGAATCGGATTTTCAATGCCTCGACCTGTGGCGATAACTGTGCAAAATGGATATTGGAAATTGGCAGAATTAAAGATGTTACCATTAATCTCAGACATATGATGAGTTTTGGAAAAGAAACAAAATTTGAGATAAAAGTCCAAAATGGAGGAGAAACGGTCCATTCAATGAAGGAACTTGTTCCTATAGCAAATAAGTATTTAAATGAAATGAAACAGGAGTAGTGATTATGAAAGGTTCACATAGAATCATTGTAGAATCCAGAAAAGTGAAATATGATTTTGTAATTCATAGGAATATTACAATCATTACTGGTGACAGTGGATCAGGTAAGACTGTTTTAATTGATCTTATACATGATTATGGAAGATATGGTGCGGACAGCGGTGTATTTCTTTCCTGTGACTGCCCCTGTAAAGTGATTGATAGTGAGGATTGGGAAAGAAAGATAGAAGAAACAACAGGAAGCATTATTTTTATTGATGAAGGAAATCGCTTCCTAGTTCAAAGAAGTTTGCACAGCTTGTGCAGGGATCTGATAATTACTTTGTACTGGCTACGAGAGAAAAGCTTCCGGCATTGCCATATAGTGTAAGTGAAATATATGGATTTCGCAAATCTGGAAAATTTCATGATGCGAAACAGAAATATAATGAGATTTATCATTTGTACGGTGAAATATCAGAGGAAAAGAATATCAATCCGAAACTTGTAATAACAGAGGATTCCAATTCTGGATTTGAATTTTTTAAAGAAATGTCCAGACAGAAGGGTGTGAACTGTTTTTCTGCTAGTGGGAAGTCAAATATCATCAGACAGTTGGAACAGAGAACGAATGAAGAGGGTACAATTTTGGTCATCGTAGATGGAGCTGCATTTGGTTCAGAGATGAAAGATATCAGTGAATGCATTAAAACACAGGGAAACATTGTACTCTATGCACCAGAATCTTTTGAGTGGTTGTTACTTTCAACAAAGGAAATACCGGAAGTAAAAGTAGAAACAATACTTCAGAATCCAGAAGAATATATAGACAGTAAAGAGTATGTCAGTTGGGAACGATATTTTACAGATTTATTGATAGAAAGTACCAGTAAGAATTTTATATGGGCATATTCGAAGAAAAGGCTTACAAAGGCGTACTTTGCTCCAAGAATAGTGAATGCGGTAAAAACAATCATGAAATTGGTAGACTGGGAAAAATCATTCTGAAAAGTCAGAAAAAACCTTTTCTATTATCGTATTACATGGTATACTGAATACCGAAATGAATGATATGCAAAATAGGATTTTATGCGTCAAGTGTTCGGTGAATGGGGAGTTGTCACTGAAACGAAAAGTGCGTCTTACGGTATATTATCCGCACCCGTTGCAAACAATATAAGAGGATATCTCATATTGTGTTAGGGAATGTTTTCGACATACATTCTATCACAATTGGAGATATCCTTTTTAACCGAATCAAGTAAGTCCCCTGCTTCAATTGCGAAAAGCAATAAGCAGTGGGTGAGGACTTGCTTGTATCAGGAGGAGTGCAAGCTCCTTCTGATAAACTGCGGAGCAGCTATTCGGTTATGAGCAAGTAGCAAAGCGGATTGCGAATATCCGCTTGACTTTGGTCAAAAGGATAATCTCCATTTCAAAAATACAAAGGAGGTTATTTTTTTATGGTTGACAAAGTGAAAATTGAGCAGGCAGTCCGTCTGCTTCTGGAAGGTATCGGTGAAGATATCACACGGGAAGGTCTGATCGATACTCCTGACAGGATTGCCCGCATGTGTGAAGAAATTTACGGAGGTCTTGGCCATGAGGCGGACCAGCATCTGTTAAAGCAGTTTCCTGTAGAAAATAATGAAATCGTGCTGGAAAAAGACATCACCTTTTACTCCATGTGTGAGCATCATCTGATGCCTTTTTATGGAAAAGCTCATCTTGCATACATCCCCAACGGCAAAGTTACCGGTTTAAGCAAACTGGCACGTACAGTAGAGGTTTATTCCAGAAGACCACAGATCCAGGAACGGCTTACTGTTCAGATTGCAGATGCTTTGGAGCGTACTCTGGATCCAAAAGGAATTATGGTAATGCTGGAAGCGGAACATACCTGTATGACCATGCGCGGAATAAAAAAACCAGGTAGTAAAACGATCACTACTGTAACCCGTGGTGCATTTACAGAAGATAAGGAACTGCAGAAAATGTTCCTTTCTATGGTAAAAGGATGAATAACAATTTTTTAGATATGGGTCGTGTCAATCAGATCTGGAGGCACCCGGTTTATCAGGAACACTATAAAAAAATACAGGAACTTGAGAGTGAACGGATCTTCTGCCGTCATACGCCTGAACATTTTCTGGATGTTGCACGGCTGATGTACATTTATGCACTGGAGGAACATCTGGAGCTGTCCAAAGAGCTTATCTATGCAGCAGCACTTCTTCATGATATCGGACGTGCACAGCAATATCAGTACAACATTCCCCATGATATTGCAGGAGTAGAAATCGCACGGGAAATCCTGACAGATCTGCACTTTACAGAACAGGAAAAAGAACTGATTCTGTCTTCCATTGGACATCACCGAAAAGGAGATTCCTGCAGTACGTTGGCAGCACTTCTTTATAAAGCGGATAAGCAGTCCAGAAATTGTTTTTTATGTTTTGCTGCCTCTGAATGCTATTGGTCTGATGATAAAAAAAATATGAAAATTGAATACTGATCTTCTTCATAAGCACAAAAGAAAGGATGGGCTCTGCTCATGAAAATTGGAAACCGTTTTTTTGATACTAAGAATCATACTTACATAATGGGAATTCTAAATGTTACCCCTGATTCCTTTTCTGACGGCGGCAAATGGAATCATATGGATGAAGCTTTGAAACATACAGAGGCAATGATTGCTGATGGTGCAGATATTATTGATATCGGAGGCGAATCTACACGTCCCGGTCATACTCCTGTCAGTGCTGATGAGGAAGCACAGAGAGTTCTTCCTGTTATTGAAGCGGTCAAAAAACATTTTGACATTCCTGTTTCTGTAGATACTTTTAAGAGCAGTGTTGCTGAAAGTTCTATTCAGGCAGGAGCTGACCTAGTTAACGATATCTGGGGATTAAAATATGATCCGAAAATGGCAGCTGTGATCGCAAAATATGATGTGGCCTGTTGTCTGATGCACAACAAATCTAATACAGAATATCAAAACTTTCTCATTGATATGCTCGCCGAAACACAGGAATGTGTCAATCTTGCAAGACAGGCCGGCATTAAAGATGAAAAAATCATGCTTGATCCGGGAATTGGTTTTGGAAAAACATTTGAAATGAATCTGGAAGCAATGAATCACCTGGAGCTTTTTCAGAATCTGGGATTTCCGGTTCTCCTTGGTACATCCCGCAAATCCATGATCGGACTGGCGTTGGATCTTCCTGTAGATCAGCGAGTAGAGGGGACTTTGGCTACCAGTGTAATTGGCGTAATGAAGGGATGTTCTTTTGTCCGTGTCCACGATGTTAAAGAAAACAAGCGTGTGATCCAGATGACAGAAGCAATCTTAGGATGCAAATAAATTACTGGCACAAAACAGATGGTAAATATAAATAACATACAGAAAGGATTTGCTGTTATGGATGAGACCAGATTAGACAAAATAGAAATTAAAGAGCTGGAGGTTTTTGCAAACCATGGTGTATATCCCGAGGAAAATGTTCTGGGACAGAAATTTGTTATTTCTGCCACTCTTTTTACCAGAACACGTCTGGCGGGATTAACTGATGAGTTGTCTGCTTCCATAAACTATGGAGAAGTCAGCCATATGATTACTGATTTCACCAGAAAACATACTTATAAACTTCTGGAATCTCTTGCAGAGAATCTTGCAGAAATGCTTCTTTGCTCTCTTTCCGGACTTGAAAAAATCACTCTGAAGATCGAAAAGCCCTGGGCACCGGTTGGTCTTCCTCTGAAAACTGTATCTGTGGAAATTACACGGAAATGGCATACTGCTTACATTGCTTTTGGCTCTAATATGGGTGATAAAAAGATGTATATAGATAATGGGATCCGTGGTCTGGCAGAGACAAAAGGATGCCGTATAGAGGCAATTTCCGATTATCTTATCACAGAACCTTACGGAGTTACTGAGCAGGATGAATTTTTAAATGGAGTTCTGAAAATGCGGACACTTCTTACTCCTGGAGAATTGCTTGTGCGACTGCATCAGTTAGAACAGGCGGCAAACAGGGAACGTATCATTCACTGGGGACCAAGGACACTGGATCTGGATATCCTGTTTTATGATCAGGAAATTATTGATATGCCAGATCTTCATATTCCTCATATTGATCTGCACAACCGCGATTTCGTTCTTGTACCAATGAATCAGATTGCTCCGTATCTGCGACATCCTGTGTTAAATCAAACCATTTCGCAGCTTCTGGACAGCCTTCGGAACAAATCTGAAAATACTGCAAAATAAAGTGAACAGTAACCAGTAACGATATTTTGTTGAATGTTCCATTGATATTTACTTTGCTATTTTTTACAAACAGTGCTATGATATATTCAATGGAAATTCTATAAAAGAGAAAACACCTACAGGAGGGCAAAAAATTATGAAAATCAGACGCGAAGAACACATGCAGGTGGAAATGGTCACGTAATTATCAAAGAAATCCTTGATGCAGAACAGTTGAATGGTAAATGTGGACTGTATGCACAGGTAACCCTGGAGCCGGGATGTTCACTGGGATATCATGAACATCATGGAGAAAGTGAAACCTATTATATTTTACAGGGACAGGGCGAATACAATGACAACGGTACCTATCGCCCGGTAAAAGCAGGAGATATTACATTCACACCGGACAATCATGGACATGCACTTGCAAATACAGGAAATACAGATCTGGTTTTTATGGCTCTGATCATTAAAGACTGATATAAAAGCAGCAGCACATATTTCTTATGGAAATAATGACTGCTGTTTTTATTACCAGGACAGACTGATTATAATAAAAATAGTATAAATCAAGTATCATTTCATAATCATTCAAATCATTCAAATGGAGAATCAAACTATGTACAGAAAAACAGCAAAGAAGTTACTGAAATTCATAGAGAAAAGCCCCACTGCATTTCAGGCAGTGACGGAGATGACCAAAAGGCTTGACAAAGAAGGCTTTGAAGAATTGAAAGAGGAGGATCACTGGAAGCTTAAAAAAGGCGGAAATTATTATGTGACCAGAAATCATTCTGCAATCATAGCTTTTTCCATTCCGCAGAAGCCTGTGTGGAAGTTTCATATTATGGCAAGCCACAGTGATTCCCCTTCTCTTAAGATCAAGGAGAATCCTGAGATAGAGGTGGAGAATGCTTATATCAAACTAAATGTGGAGCGTTACGGTGGAATGATTCTGTCTCCATGGTTTGACAGACCTCTGTCAGTGGCAGGAAGGCTGATCGTCCGCAGGATGGAAAAATCAGAGAGAAGATGGTGGCTGTGGACAGAGATCTGCTGGTCATTCCCAATCTTGCCATTCATATGAACAGGGAAGTAAATGACGGATATAAATATAATGTGCAGAAGGATATGCTGCCTCTTTTCAGCGATAAGGAAGGAAAGGGCAGATTTATGGAAACTGTGGCTGAGGCTGCAGAAGTAAAGAAAGAAGATATTCTTGGGACATGATCTGTTTCTTTATGACAGAACTCCGGGTACTCTGTGGGGAGTAAATGAGGGATTTGTCTCTGCACCTAGACTGGATGATCTGCAGTGTGCATTCTCTTCTATGGAGGGATTCCTGCAGGGAAATCGTGAAGAAAGCATTTCTGTACATTGTGTGCTGGATAATGAAGAAGTGGGAAGCAGTACAAGACAGGGGGCTGCCTCCACATTCCTTAAGGATACTCTGATGCGGATCAATATGGGACTGGGACGTACCCAGGAGGAATATTATATGGCACTTGCAGACAGTTTTATGATTTCTGCAGATAATGCCCATGCTCTCCATCCAAACTATACGGATAAGACAGATCCGGTAAACCGTCCGGTGCTGAACGGGGGAATCGTGATCAAGTACAATGCAAACCAGAAATATTGTACAGACGGAGTGTCCGCTGCAATTTTCAAGGATATCTGTGACAGGGCAAAGGTGCCGTACCAAACCTTTGTGAACCGTTCGGATATGGCAGGCGGATCCACGCTGGGAAATATTTCCAATACCCAGGTTCCTGTGAAAACAGTGGATATCGGTCTGGCACAGCTTGCTATGCACTCTGTATATGAAACCACAGGTGCGAAAGATACAGAGAGCCTGGTTAAGGCAGCGACAGTATTTTTTGCATAGCTTGTCGGCACACTGGAAGATAAAAAGTATATATGAAAATCAGGAGATAAGAAAGTGAACAGAAAAGCAGTGTTTTTTGATGCAGACGGAACACTCTGCGATATGGAAAAGGGTGTACCCCAGAGCACAAAGGAGGCATTGAAGAAATTAAGAGAAAACGGCCATGACGCATGGCTTTGCACAGGCAGGAGCAGGGCCTTTGTTTCCCGGTATCTGGAAGAGCTTCCGTTTACCGGTATGATCAGTGCCTGCGGGGCTACCATTGAAAAGGATGGAGAACGTCTTTTTAATAAAGAGATGCCCCCGGAAGTTGCAAAAAAGTCAGTGGAAATCCTGCGCAGATATGGTCTGGTCCCGGTTATGGAAGGTGCAGATTTCATGTATTATGATAAGGATGAATATAATACAGATGTGAACTGGTATACGGATCTGATCACAGAATCTTTAGGACCTAAATGGCGTCCCATCAGGGGAAATGAAGACTGTATGCGCATTAATAAGATTAGTGCAAAGATGATAAAAGGCTGTGATGCAGAAGCTGCCTGCAGGGAACTGAGTGAGTATTATGACATTATCCGTCATGAGAGTGGTTCAGGGATTGCGGGAACCACCATTGAACTTGTCCCAAAGGGCTTTAACAAGGCAGTGGGGATCTCGGCAGTGTGCAGACTCTTTGATATTCCGTGGGAGGATACCATTGTGTTTGGAGACAGCAATAATGATCTCGCCATGTTTGAATATGCGGCGGTGAAGGTTGCCATGGGAAATGGTTCGGAGAAAATAAAAGCTCTGGCTGATCATATTACACAGGATATGTTCCATTATGGAATCAGAAACGGACTGGAATATCTGAAGCTGATATAAACATAAAAAGCCTGGGATCAGATGAGTCCCAGGCTTTTGCATATATAGAGCCAGATTGTCATGGTAAAGGAGCTTAACAGAGTGGTAGTCATAACCACACCGGAAGTAAAATCGCCGTCATAATCCATGTTTTTGGCCATGATATAACAGCTTACAGTAGTGGCAGAGCCAAGCATGATAATGATCGCAACCAGCATATCATGGGAAAATCCCAGAAGCACAGCCAGTGGAAGAAATACAGCTTCATATCCCACAAGCTTCAGAAAGCTACATGCGATCAGTGGTTTCGGCCTTGCGAATGCCTTGCCGAATTTCAGTGCGCCACCCATGGCCATCAGCCCAAGAGGAGTCGCTGTTTTTCCGAGATTATCTACGGCAGTATTCAGAATTGTTGGCATTGGCAGATGAAGCAGCGACCATACCATACCTGTCAGGATACCAAGGATAATAGGGTTCGTGGCGATTCCTTTCAGGGTTCGGATAAGCTTTGCGGTATCAAGTTTACCGCCGCCGGGAGCGAACAGTGACAGTGTTATAACTGCCATCACATTATAAAGCGGCACACTTCCGATGATCATAAGCGGTGCCATTCCTGCGTTTCCGTAAAGATTCTGGATAATTGCAATTCCAAGGATCGCAGCGCTGCTCCGGTAAGAAGCCTGGATAAATTCGCCCTGGATATTTCGCGGCTTCAGCAGATAGGAAAGTCCTGTGGAAATTCCGATACTGATCAGTGTGACAAAGAAGCAGAACAATACAAATTTCGTATTCCATACACTGTAGAAATCTGACTTTGCAATATCCAGAAACAAAAGCGCAGGCAGAGCTGCATTAAATACGAACTTATTCAGACGGCTGACAAAGGTGTCATCAAAGAGTCCGATCTTCCGAAAAAAGAGCCCGAGCATCAGGGTGAGAAAAATCGGGATTGTAGCATTAAGACAGAAAATAAGATTCTCCATTTTCATAAATCCTTTCAAAAAAATGATTTCTGTACAAAAAGTACGGTTCATAAGGTGACTGCTATATCACAATAACACCATGATTATAAACGTTTGACAGGAATTGTCAAATTCCGATTTCTGTGTTATTCTGAAAAAAATGGTTGCTGTTCAGTATGCCTTGCAGATTGCGGGAATGATTTTTCAGACACGCTCTAAGAGCAGAGTGAACAGTAATAAAATTGCAGACAGTGGAGTGGTGGATCATGAAGTATGGAAAGATAAGGATAGAAGATGGATTTCTGGTTTTACCAGACATATGATGATAAACAATCTTCCATGTAAAGACATTGTATGGGCATATATGCGAAAAGAGGGAGCAGATGAAGGTGATGACAGACAGCTGAGTGTAAATTATCTTGTAATTGTTACCAGACGTAAGAAGAGATACAAGTTCGATATGACAGAAAAAGAGATTCATGAGTGTATCCGCATTCTTAAGATATTAAACCCGGATATGGCAACAGGTTTCCCGAAGGGCGCAGGATATCTCTTTATAGTCTGCCGAATACCAGAGATCTGGGTGCGATTGTTACAGCTGATGACAGACACATCCTGCCGAGGAGGCTTCTGAGAAGCGGGGAACTTTATCACATTTCAGAGAGCGATAAGAACAGACTTAGAGAAGAATACAATCTGAAGACGGTGATCGACCTGCGTTCGGCAGAGGAGAGAAAATGTAAACCGGATACTATTATAGCAGAAGTAGAATACTACCATGTACCGGTTGTGGATGAGGATGTGCAGGTTATCAGCAACAGAGAACAGTTTGTGAAAATGCTTGCAGGACTCCCGGATGATATGGAAGAATATATGATCAGACAGTACAGGAATTTATGCATGGATCAGCTGGTGTTGAAACAGTATGCGAAGTTTATCGATATTCTTTTCAGGCAGGAAAAAGGTGCTGTTTTGTGGCATTGCGGAACTGGAAAGGACCGTACAGGGATCGGGACTGCTTTTCTGCTCAGTCTGCTGGGGGTGGAGGAAGATGTGATATATGAAGACTATCTGCGCACAAACCGTTATATGGAGCCCAAACTGGTATATATGCAGAGACTTGTACAGACCTGGCCGGAGGCAGATGAGAAAATGACCGAGAAGCTTCCAATTATATATAATGTAAAAGAGGAGTATCTGGCTGCTGTTTTTGAAACAGTGAAAAAGACTTATGGTTCTATGGAAAAGTTTTTCCAGACCGTATTTTATCTGAAACCGAAAATGATTGAAGAGTTCAGAAATAAATATCTGATATAGGCAGTTAATTTGATGTTTTTACAAAAGCTGTCACAGAAAGACATTTGTTTTTGTGCGAAAAATTTATTGACAAAATCACGATTATTGATATAATGGTAACCATACGAGCTATTTATTATATTAACGTGGTGAAAATGTACACGTTGAAAGCAGGTGGGACATGCAGAAGAGAGTATTATCCCTGTTAGTAGATAATACTGCAGGTGTAACAACCAGAGTATCTGGATTATTCAGCCGCAGAGGCTATAACATCGACAGCATTACCGGAGGTGTAACAGCGGACGAGCGTTTTTCCAGAATTACCGTTGTGTGCAGCGGGGATGAACTGATTCTGGAGCAGATCACGAATCAGCTTGCCAAGCTTGTAGATGTAAGAGATATTAAGATCCTGGAGCCGGACAACAGCGTATGCCATGAATTAATGATGATCAAGGTGGCTGCGAAACCGGAGCAGAGACAGGGACTCATTTCCATAGCGGATGTTTTCCATGCGAAAGTTGCAGACGTAAGTGTGGATTCCATGATATTGGAGATGACAGGCAACCATAATAAATTGGAAGCATTTCTTGAGCTGATGGGTGATTATGAGATTCTCGAACTTGCACGTACAGGAATGACCGGTTTATCAAGAGGTTCGCAGGATGTAACCTATTTCTGATGAAAGACCGGAAGGCTTTTCGGAACGCAGGAAATTGAAAAATATCTCAGAAACAGTACATATTATAGTTTGCTAGGGGAGCATCCCTTAACGATAAATTTTTTTACGATTAGCAGGAGGAAAATAAAATGGCTAACAAGATTTTTTATCAGGAAGATTGTAATTTAAGCTTACTGGATGGTAAAAAAATTGCAATTATTGGATACGGAAGCCAGGGACATGCACATGCTCTGAACTTAAAGGATTCCGGATGTGATGTCATTATCGGTCTTTATGAAGGCAGCAAATCCTGGAAGAGAGCTGAAGAGCAGGGCTTTAAGGTATATACAGCAGCTGAAGCAGCTAAACAGGCAGATATCATCATGATTCTTATCAATGATGAATTACAGGCTAAACTTTACAAAGAATCCATCGAGCCAAACCTTGAAGAAGGCAACATGTTAATGTTTGCTCATGGTTTCAATATCCATTTCGGATGCATCAAACCACCAAAGAATGTTGATGTTACAATGATCGCTCCTAAAGCACCTGGTCACACAGTAAGAAGTGAGTATCAGGCTGGAAAAGGAACACCTTGTCTTATCGCTGTAGAGCAGGATTACACAGGAAAAGCTCAGGATCTTGCACTGGCATATGGTCTTGGAATCGGCGGAGCAAGAGCTGGTCTTCTTGAAACTACATTCCGTGTAGAGACAGAGACAGACCTCTTTGGTGAGCAGGCTGTACTTTGCGGTGGTGTTTGCGCACTTATGCAGGCAGGTTTCGAAACACTTGTTGAAGCTGGTTATGATCCAAGAAATGCATACTTTGAATGTATTCATGAAATGAAGCTGATCGTAGACCTGATTTATCAGTCAGGATTCGCAGGAATGAGATATTCTATCT
>ENA-OQIR01000461-OQIR01000461.1-human-gut-metagenome-genome-assembly--contig:-NODE-461-length-17681-cov-2.337359_pt1 | contig 17681 bp, 15 predicted proteins | sample MGYA00242580_ERZ504745 | MGnify/ENA primary metagenome ERZ504745 (study PRJEB26092, sample SAMD00036214) | human gut metagenome | host: Homo sapiens | study: EMG produced TPA metagenomics assembly of... | reverse complement strand
ATCGCTGGTCCATCAGTATCCTTTCCGTTTCCGTACAGGATACGTCTTTGGGTGGGGAATCCCCATTCATCGATTCATACCTTCTGTCGTATTCCCCGGTAGCGATTCGGGTAAGCTGTCCGTGTCTGTCCTCTTCGCCGTAGCTGTATACACAGGTTCCGTCGTCCAGATACACTCCGGTCAAGGTTCCGTTTCTGTAAACCAGCTGTTCAGTACAGAGTTTTCCGTACTGTGAAGAATAGGAGATGGTAGAAAGCATTCCGTCTTCTGTATATCCGTATGTCTTCTCCAGCCGGTATCCGTCGGGTGCTTCTTCCCTGACACTTTCCACCCTTCCGTATGCATCGTAGGTGTAGTAGGTGGCAGTACCGTTGTCGGAAACGGCGGAGAGAAGCAGGTCTTCGTCTTCGGCATAGGTATATACAGTGGTAAAGTCGGGGTGTACCAGTCTGGTGATACGTCCGTATCGGTCATATTCCCTTACCACCTGTCTTCCGTCGGCATCGGTTTCCCTGCATACGTTTCCTTCCTTATCGTATTCGGTTCTTCGTATTCCTGCACTCGGATCCTTGATGGCAGTCCGTCTTCCATATATGTCGTAGTAGAATCTTGTCTGTACACTGTCTGCTGCCACTATTACGAGCGGCTGTCCGTCTGCGCGGTAGAAGTAGGCAATGCTTCCCCCTTCATCGGCTGTGCCTGTCATCAGTCCGTCTGCACTGTACTGTCGGATGTGTCGTATTCCGTTTTCCGTGAGGGTATCTGTCAAGGCTCCGTATGCACACGAGTCCACTTTTCCGGATGCATAACGTGTAGAGGTTTTCCGGTCGTATCGGTCGTAGGTATACTGGTTCCACAAGGTAGGAATACTGTCCTTGTCCGGCAGGGATTCTTTGACAAGCAGTCCTGTTTTCGTGTCATATACCTTGTCAGTCTTCAGTTCCTTTCCGTCGAAACGTGTGGTTGCGGTGCGTACCTCCCGTTTCAGTGCATCGTAGTAGGTCTTGACAAGCGGATTTCCTGTTTCTGCTGCGGTTATGCGGAACAGTCCGGGTTCTTCGGGGCTGCTCCATGCGGTTGCGGTCTGTTTCTTTCTGCCGTCCGGATAGGTGGTCTTCAGAAGGTTTCCCCATTCATCATATTCATACCGTGTGGTTCTTCCCTTGTGGTCTGTATCGCTTAGGGGCAGTCCGGTTGTTTCATCGTAGCGGTGTGTTACGTGAAATCCCATCGGGTCTGTTTCCTTGACGAGTTGTCCGAGGTCGTTGTATTCAAACTGTGTCTTCAGCCATTGGTCGGATTCATAGTTGCACTGTGAATGGGCTGTCATTTGCCAGTTTGCATTGTATTCAAACTTTTCCTGTAGGGATTTCTTTCCGTTGATACGCTCGGTTCTGCTTACGGGCAGGTATCGGTCGTCGTAATCGATATGGATTGTTTCTACGAAAAGAGAATCATCCCGCATCTTTCGGGTTTCCACAGAATCCTGGACTCCTAACAGATACAACGAACCGTCATCTACGTTCCGGTAGCTGTACGTTGCCTGTTCGGTATAATGTCCGGACGAAACGGAAGAGTGCAGTATCTGTCCATAGTCGTTATATTCATATTTTCCTATCGTAGTAGTTTCGTTCAGAACATTTTCTGTGGTTTCCTGCTTCAGGGTCAGCAATGCGATTCTGTTGGATTCCCTTTTCAGATCATAGATTCGCTTAATGGTATCTGTGGGAGTGGATTTTTCCAATTCACTTCCCAGTAGCTCTATATCGTAGGTCGAAGTCATGGTACGGTCGTTGACCATATCTTCCGTCTCTATTTGCTGAAAGCCTCTGAATCCCATTCCGGTACGGTGAAACACTGCATTGGTGTATTTATAGTATTCCCACGACAATGTTTGGTTGTTTTCGGTATTTTTGATCCATGCCGGTACAAACAGATGAGGATTCATGATGGTATAAGGATATCCTACATATTGGATAGCTCCCGGATTTTGGACGTACCGGGTGGCATTGGTCGTCATGATATCCACATAGGCATGATTGGAATTACTCCATAGCTGTCAGTCAGGTTGTGCAGCATTCTTGCTTCCTGTTCATTGTGGGAGTAGTTATACACATGCAGTTTCTCGTTGTCCACACAAATCAGTCCTCCCGACCAATAATAGGACTGGGCTACATTGGCCACAGCAAACTGAGCTGTCAGATTATCTAAATATTGGGTGGAACGCATATTGGGAGTCTGGCTGATTTTGCCGTTCTCGTTCAGATATACATCCACTTTTCCTCGCTGGTTGCGCAACAGGTCGGGAAGTCCGTCGCTGTCTACATCCACCAGCATGAAGTTCAGCCCACCGTTTCATGGAAACAATAGAACAGTTCTTCTGTGTGTACTTTAAATCCGGGGTTTTCTGCACTGTACGAAGAGTTTCCTGTCGACATAAGGAAAAGCCACTGTTTACCATTTTCCACATTCCAGTCGAATGTAATCAGAGCACGATCCGGTGTATGGGGGTCAATATGACATACATTACCCGAAGCATCTTCGTAATATTTGTATCCGCTGGCACTGGTACTTTTCAGGTTGTTTTCATTGTTGCAGCTCCATAACAGATTCCGTCGCCAAAATGCTTGTATCCTTCCTTGCAGTGTACCCGGCGAGGACCTAAGATGATATCAATGTTTCCGTCTGCATTCATATCAGCCAACATCAATTCCCTGTCTTTGCTATTAATTTCTTCAAAATTGAAGTACATGATGTTAAGGGCATTGGAGTAGGCCAGTTGCTTGAAACCGTTACCAGTAAACTCGTAAACATAAGTACCGTTGATATTAATCAAGCAGATATCCGTCTTGCCGTCTCCATTGTAATCCATTGGAATCAAGCGGTCGGCATGTCTTACTTTAGAAGTATCAATAGGATATAGGGTAAAATCAAAGCACTCGTTGTCATAAAGAGTCTTTCTGTTATCCAAATCGACTAACAAGGCACGGGAGGGATATTTGTCATGGTCTGAATTGTAGCAACTCGAAATAGCCAGGAGTTCTGCTTTTCCATCACCGTTGAAATCACCGAAAACACATTGCCGTTCGTGTACATATCCGTCTTGCTCCGGATAGATATAATCTGTATGGCATGCAGGATTTATTTGACTATCATAAATGGTTACTTTCAGTGTATCCTCTCGTATGAATAAAATTTTTTTCGTGATATAGTTGATTTTTACCGGTACATCAATACCGTCTCCATTTATATCAATGGCTTCCAACTGTTTGAATCCTTTCCCGGCAGTAAAGACTACAGGTTCGATAGACATATCACTCAGGTCTTTGTAGACCAGCAGCTCTTGTTTTTCATTATATTCGCCTTGATTAGGTATGGGGTAAGTTATCAGTCCGTCGCTATTGGAAGCCTTGCTGAATTTTCCTCTTGATATGGCAAGAGAAGAATAGCCGGTTTGTCCTTGTTGCGAATTGTAGTAGTATTTGGACAGATAATGCGTGTTATCGTTCAAGAACTCAATGCTGCGTTCGTTTCCATAGCTGAAGCGTAGGGGATTCAGGCGATGGTTGGAAGTTTCGCATTCCAAGCTGTCCGGTAAATAGACTCCCCTATTTTGATAGCTAATCCGATATCGGCGTCAGAGATTGCCTTTGTAAAATGAAGAAACATTTTCCAATAATTTGCTGTATTTAAATGGCTTTCCATCTGCATAACGTGTGATACCGGACGGTATATCACGGTAATTAAATACAATGGAGTCATTGTATACCCCCTGAGTTTCTCCATACCGGATTGTCCGGATGTAGGCAGATTGTCTGCTTGCATGTAGGTGTACAGTATCGAACGTCCTTTACGATTAGTGTACGAAGTCATTACATAACTGAACGGCGCTTGTGGGGAATTTTCAAATACGGCTGTATTTCCATCCGGATAGTACACTTTCAGGCGGTTTTCCGATTCTCTGTTTACCCGTATGAATCCCTGTTCACTTTGCCAAGTGTCGGTACCGGTCTTGATTAGTCGCATACCGTCCAGCATCAGTTTGTCGTCTTTCAAGGAGAGAGGAGTAGCTTTCCCGTCGTAGTAGATGCTGCCAGCTACGTGGGTAATGCCTGATAGTCCACGGATATTCCATCCATATCCTAATGCGGTTTCGTGCTGTTGACTATTGTACATAAAGGACAGACGGGGTTGGAACCCTTCTGTATCAGGGTGCACATCGATAGGGATGGTATAACTGACCGCACCGCTTGGAGTGAGGCTGTATTCTATTGGTATTTCACCGACATCGCAGTTCTTGTTGCCGTTACTCGATACAACTGCCACTTGTGCCTTACCGGAGAGGCTAAGCAGAAAGGCGGTTGCATGATTATTATTTTTTGTGTTATCTGATACATATTCATTTATTTTTTATGATAGTTTTTACTCTATTTCCCGAGTTATCGTATTGGTATTGTATCGGACTGTAATTCGGGCTTTCGGGCTTTAGATTGGGTTCATCAGGGATGCTGGGTACTAAATCAGCGATTACGGTTGTTTGGATGGTCCCATTGGGGATAGAACCGTTGGAATACTTGTAACCTGCCGTAACGATATAATAGGAGCCCGTAGACAGATTGGGAATACTTAGGTAGGCTTGACCTATGGAAGCCCCTTCTGGCATACCCAGACTGATAGGGTCAAAGTTTGGATTCAAAAAATCATGTTCTTCGAATGTGGCAACCCATTTGAACGAGAGTTCTCCCTCCGACCAGTCCCCGGCTTCTCCTTCTTGTGCTTTCTTCAGTACATAGAGGGTAGTATAACCCGGTCCTGCTGAATAGTCTGTTTTCCAATTATGGATAATGAGATTCCCCGGTGAGGATAGGTCGAGCTGATAATATACAGCCTTTCCTTGCGTATAGCGATACTCATTTCCTTGAGGGGGAATATAACGGAAGTTGTAATAATAGTATGCCCCAGGTGGCTTTTCGCCTGTATTACGTTTGTCAGTAAATATAGACCTGTTACCAGATAAGACAACCGGAATGGCATCATCGAAGAACGTGCCGTATTTTTCTATTGTTTGTGCTTGCATTGTCAGTCCGTAAAATAGGGTCAGTACAATGAGTTGCACTCGCTTGAAAATAATGTGTAGTGTCATATTCTATTTTCTTTTACTTGAACTGATTAGTCTATGCCATGCTTCCCGAAGGAAGCAATGCATAGTACTTGTTTGACTCAATTTTGTTGTTCGCTTACATCGCACTTCCGCCCAATGCGCCTAACACGGCAGATGCCACTGCGATGATTACTTTCAAAATGGTGTCCCATATACCTTTCTTCATTGCCATAATTTGCTCCTTTCTTTAAATGGTGAATAAATGTGTTCGTTCTGTCGTTTCAAGCTTGATGACAGTGCAAAGGTAAATTATTTGTTTTATTTTTGTGTATCATGTTTACAAAACCGTTAAACCTATTTCTATTTTAAACAGATACATCGTTATTGCCGAAGTCGCGGTATTCGGATTCCTGTATCTTTTTCCGCTTCCGCAGGACACTAGCGCGTATCTTTCCCAATGCACGTAGGATAAGTTCCATGCGTAGAAGGGAATCGTCTATTTCAGTAATAATAAGCCGTTTCCTATTTTTTCCGGTATGCCTGCATTCTTTCCGATACTGCCTGCTCCGCTTCTTGCGGCACTCCTTGCAGTATTTGTCAAAAATTCGTGTACGGTGATTGTAGTAAAAGTTCTCGGAGGAAAGCTCGCGCTTGCAGCATGCACAAATGCGGGCAGAAGTAGCTGTGGTATTCATAGTGATGGATTGATTATTTCTTGAAAACAATTTGATTTATTAAAACAATAAGCTATATTTGTCGAGGCAAATATAATTATGTTTTCAATTATAAAACAATTAAATTTATAGTTTAACCCCAAAAAAGATGGATGCACTGTTCAATGTAACTGATATAGTGAAGCGAGCCAAAGAAGTTATGGCTTCAAGACGGATGTGGAACTCGCCAATTATTTAGGAGTATCGCGTTCTACATTAAGTAACTGGTGTGCAAGAAATAGTATCGACTTTCCACTGCTGTTGGAGAAGATGAAAGAGGTAGATTACAACTGGCTGCTGGTAGGGAAGGGAACTCCTCACCGCGATACACACCTCTGCCAGTTGGGAAGGTATACGGGAGAGGTGGAAACTATATACATTCCGAAAACACCGGAGATGAAGGACGACCGCTATGTACAACTATATGATGTGTCGGCAGCTGCAACCTGCGTACCATGCTGATGAACCGCAACCAATATGTGTTGGGAAAGATTGTTATTCCTAATATATCTTCGTGCGACGGAGCGGTATATGTAAGCGGAGACAGTATGTATCCACTGCTGAAATCGGGTGACATTATTGGTTTCAAGGAAATCAGCGATTTTCATCATCTTATCTATGGAGAAATGTATCTGGTATCGTTCTGTCTGGATGGTGATGATTACTTGGTGGTGAAATATGTTAACCGGTCAGAGAATCCGGGATGTATTCTGCTGGTAAGCTACAATCCACATCATCAGCCGATGGATTTGCCAATAGAGAATATTCAGGCAATGGCTATCGTGAAGTTCTCTATCCGCAAGAATATGATGTAAAAATGCTTTCATTCATAAGTTTGTCAAATCGGAAGTACATCCCATGATAGTCGCTGCAAGGTTTCAATTTCACTCGAGACACAAAAAGGAAGAAAAGAATCGAGTAGGAGGAACGGGATTAATTCCCGTTCCGACCTCTCACACCACCGTACGTGCCGTTCGGCATACGGCGGTTCCCTAATTAACCTTTAAACACAGGATGATAGTACATCTTAAAAGTAGGGTAACCAGCTCGAAGCAAACGCTCATCCGACAAAGCCGCTTGTACAGTGGGATGACTTGCCATTCGCCAGTATTTCTTACGACAAAAGGCAGCCATTCGCACACGGCTCTCATCGGGAATAAGCTTCTTCAGATTTCGATACCGGGTTCGGACTCGTTTCCAAGACTTCCAAATACACATCCGTATGCGATGACGGAGCCAACCGTCCCATTCCTTTATCCTACTTTTGAGACCTGCAAACTTAAAATAGTTGAGCCAACCACGGATATACCAAGTCAAACGTTGTTTACGATATTCGGAGCTCCAGCCGTTATTACGGCTGGTGAGTTCACGTATCTTAATCTTCATCTTCTTGATACTATCGACATGGATGTAGAATTGGCATTTGCCATTTCTACGACCAAAGGCATAGGAAAGGAATTTGATGTCACGCATATAAGCAACATGGGTCTTATCCTTATTCACCTTTAGAAAAAGTTTCGTTTCAATAAAGGGAAGCAGATTATCCAATGTGCGTTGGGCGGAACGACGGCTTTTACAAAAGATGACCAAGTCATCAGCATACCGAACGAACAAATGCCCACGTCTCTCCAGTTCCTTGTCCAACTCATTAAGCATTATATTGCTTAATAAGGGGCTCAATGGACCACCTTGAGGAACTCCGACCGGACTGTCCTCTTTCTTGCCTCCTATAAGTACACCGGAGTTCAGATATTTATGAATCAGAGAAATGACACGACCGTCTTTGATGGTACGTGACAGGATTGCTATCAACTTACTATGGCAGACTGTATCAAAGAATTTCTCCAAATCCATATCAACCGTGAACACATAACCGGCAGAGATATATTCGCCACATTTTAATAACGCATCATGAGCACTACGATGAGGGCGGAAACCATAGCTGGCTGGTGAAAATTGAGGTTCATAAAGAGGTTGAAGCACTTGTGAGATGGCTTGCTGAATCAAACGGTCAACAACCGTGGGGATACCCAAGTTACGTGTCTTCCCATTCGACTTGGGAATCTCCACACGACGCACGGGGTTCGGATGGTAGTTACCATCATAAATGGAAGTTATTAGCTTATCCTTGTGGCAACGAAGATAAGGAAGCAACTCGTCCACTTCCATACGGTCAATGCCGCCACTACCCTTGTTACTCTTTACCTGTTTATAAGCAAGGTTTAGATTAGAAGGGGAAAGAATGTATTCCAATAACTCTCCTTTTTCATGTTTAATGGCTGTAAGATGATTTTCAGTTATCCCAATGAAAGTCTGCATACCAATCAGCACTTCAGGTTCCACCCTCTGCGCCGATTGGTCGGATAGAGTTTCTATGTTCTGCTTTCTTCCCATCATAAGGTAACATTCAGGTATCTTACATAATTAAGGTTCAGCCCTTCCCCATTATGGTGAGTAACAGGTACTATGGCTTCGGCTGACTTCTCACGACAAATCTTGTTTCAACCAGATACAGTTGTGGTGCATCTGTACGTGAGACCTCCCCAGATAAGAACGTACGCTTTCATCTCATATACCCTCTGATTCTACTACATAGGGATTCGGATAGTTATAGGACTTTATTTTGTTTAGCAAACTTGTCCTCCAAATGTAGCCTTATAATCAGTTTCTGTTCGTAGAGCCGAGAGTTTGCCGCCAGCTTCCTTCAGATTCCTCCTCGCGAAGGACACCCTTGCCTTGGGCTAACGATTCCCACTATCAGGCTCGTTCGGGACTTACACCCTATAGCGCACGCCCATGCTGGGCGTACTAAAAAAGTCCGGCTTCTTTACAGAAACCGGACTTCCACACATAGTCAGCCTATATTAATTCAAAATAATTTCGTCTACAAATAAGTATCCCGGATTACCTTTTCCACCATGCCATGCTGGAATACTCTTTTCCGACAAAGCTTTTACTTTGACATAACGTGTCTTTACCGGAGTAAAGTTCAAGGTATGTACGTAAATCTGGTTCGGATCAGTTTCCTTCATTGCCGGATAAGACTCTGAAGCGACCTGTTTGAATGCCTTATTATCATCCGAAACCTCAACAGAAATACCTCTGGCATCGAATATCCAGTCACCTTTTTCTACACAGGCACGCAATGTCATCGAACTGATTTCTGTTGCTTCTTTCAAGTCGATAACTGCCTCCATATCATTCTTATAAAACGCAATCCAATGACCAGTCTTATAATTGCGGTTACCAGTCATACCATCTACCAAGGTAGGCGCCCCATTAAATTCATATGCTTTATTAATGGCTGAAGCATAGAAATAGGTTTGGCAGTCGATTTACTGAAAGAAATAGTATCACAAGTAATACGTGAATTGCCTTCCGGACGCACTGCTGTCATACGCAATACACAAGCCTGGTCAATTGACAGTCCATCTTCATATTTCAAAGAGGCTGCTGTCGGTTCTGTCCCGTCGAGTGTATAGTATATCGGAGCATTGTCAACGGTATATGCACTGACATCCAACTTACCTGTTTCCTGATTTGGAGCAATATTGACTTTCACATCCAAAATATGAGTAGCATAGTTCCAGCCCTTCAGCTTGTAAATATCCATCAGGCGCACTGTACGCTTCAAGAATCCCTCGTAATCTTTCTTCTTATCAGGAGCACTCCACTGAGTTTCGCAAAGAGCAGCCATACGTGGCAATACCATATACTGTGCCTGTGCAAAAGTAGGTATATATTCTGTCCACAGATTAGCCTGTACACCGGTAATGTATTTCTGTTCTTCCGGAGTCAAGGCAGACGGCATTGGCTCGTAGCTATATACTCTTTCCATAGGCAAATAACCTCCGATAGCCAACGGTTCTGTTTCTGTATCCTTAGCCTGATAATAGTCAAATACAAGTATGTATTCGGAGTCATGATAACATTATGCTTCTGGCGTGCAGTCAATACCTCCGGATTCACCTCTCCATGACATAACAGTTGCATTAGGAGCCAGACCACCTTCCAAGATTTCGTCCCATCCGATAATGTTACGTCCATGTTCATTCAAGAACTTTTCTGCTTCTCTTATCACATAACTTTGCAGGTATTCTTCTTTTGAATGTTTGCTGTCGCCTTTGATACCCAAAGCCTTGATTCTAGCCTGACATTTCGGACAAGTTTTCCATTTATCTTTCGGACATTCATCTCCACCTACATGAATATATTCTGACGGGAAGATTTCAATAATTTCAGCCTAATATCATACTTCAATGAATTTCAATGGTTCCATCATTTCCTGCGCAAAGCACATCTTCTGATACCCCCAGATTTTCCATACTTCTACGGACTACCGAGTACAGCCTAAGTTAGGATATGCAGCCAAAGCAGCCTGCATGTGTCCCGGCATATCGATTTCGGGAATAACCGTAATGTGCCGGTCGGCAGCATAAGCTACGATTTCTTTTGCTTCTTCCTGAGTATAGAAACCACCGTAAGGCTTTCCATCGTATTTTCCCGAGTTACGTCCTATAACAGTTTCACTACGTTTTGAACCGATTTCTGTCAGTTTCGGATATTTCTTTATTTCGATACGCCAGCCTTGGTCTTCAGAAAGATGCCAGTGTAAACGGTTGATATTATGCAGTGCAAGCATATCAATATACGTTTGATTTCATCCATCGTAAACATATGACGGCCAACATCAAGCATCATTCCGCGATAGCTGAAACGCGGTGTATCGTTTATTTCTACAGCAGGAAGTTCGATTGCACCACCTCCTTCATGAACAGAAACAGATTTACGCAATGTCTGGATTCCATAAAATACACCAGCTTCTGAAGGAGCCTCAATGACAACCTTTCCTCCGTCGACAGTCAGATGGTAAGCCTCTGGAGAAGTTGCCTCCAGTCCTAATTTCAATACGATTCCGCTTTCTTTATCACCCTCCTGTACTTTCAGTTCAATACCGGTCTGTTCTTTAATAAAAGAAGCCAGGAATTCGGCATTTTTCTTCATTTTTTCATTACCGGCAGTGTAATAAATAGTTTCTCCACTCTTCAGCAAAAATCCACTTTGTTGAGGTGTGGTAATTTCAAGAGGCATAGGCACAATCTGATAATCAGCGAAAGCCGTTGGCTTATCCGTACACGATGTAATCATCATTCCGGCAAACGCCAGCCCAGACAGTTAAATTTCGAAAATGGTTTCATGATAATAATATTAAAGTTAGTAATTAGAATGACACAATATCGCTCAATTGATGCAAGCTTACGGAAATATCTTCCAAAGGTGTTCCGTCAGCCGAAGTAACCAAAATCTTCTTAGGTACTCCAGGCAGCAGGTCGAAGAAATTATCAGAGAAACGTACTCCTTGAACAGATATTTCTACAAATACATCACGAGCCAGTTGTTTGGATTTTAATGTCAGTTCATAAGCTCCATCTTTCTTTCGTATCTTACAACTTATTTCAGGATGGGGCAAATGTTGCTTTTTGGCAAACACCGGATAATATACTTCGTCTGAAAGTACCCTCCGGTCAACATCACTACGTAAAGTCATATGTATAAATGAAGTGGTCGTATCACAAGCTGCGAATGCTTTATTCCAGTCTTCTTCATAAAAGACAGCAGAAGCATTAGCTGGCAACGTACCTTCTACCTGATGCCTGCGATACACTTTTCCATTAAAATCCATAAGTTCAATCTGCAATATTGCTTTTTCGCTCTTCAATACATCCGAAAGCACATAATAGCGCAGTTTATCACCTTCACGAATTGCATCTATCAATACCGGAGCAAAAGCCCGGCGAGTCTGGTAATGCATAGCCTTCCAGTTTCCATAATAATCGATACCCGACCATGAAACAACCGGCCAGCTGTCATTTAGTTGCCAGAGCAAACTACCCATACAATAAGGTCGGTTTCTGCGATGTGCCTCCATTCGTGACGCATTCCATGTCCCTGCAGAACAAGTCCCATATAAACTAAATCCTCAAACTTTTCCGGAACATGATAATAAATACCCATTGTTTTCTTAATCAGGAAATTGCCAATCGTACTTTTCTGATGGGCATTCATAACCGCTGACTCCAGATCGTAGTCTGCCGGCGAAGCAAATGTACGTATCGTCTTCATCTCCGGAAAAGACTGAAAACCAAACTCACTCATAAAACGCGGAATCTCTGTATCCAGCGTTTCAAAAGGTTTCTGTCCATACCAGGTTCCCCAATTATGACTATCGCCAATCTTCCAGCTTTCAGGCCGTCCCCAATTGGCTTCATAAGGCGATCCTTCCAGATAAAAGCGTCCCGGATCGAACTCCTTTACTTTCTCGGGCAAAAGCCGGCGGAACAATACGTCATATCCATCCAACATTTGCTGATATATCTCAGGAGCATATTTTTTCTTCCAGCCCCAATAACGCAAGCCCTCATATATTTCATTATTACCACACCACATTGCCAAAGAAGCATGATTCCGTAAACGCTTGATATTATATACTGCTTCTTCCGAAACTCGCTTCAAAAAAGCCGGGTCATGCGGATAAGGTGTACAAGCAAACATAAAATCCTGCCAGACAAGAATACCTCTTTTATCAGCTTCCTCAAAAAAGGCATCGTCTTCATAGATTCCCCCACCCCATACGCGTATCATATTCATATGCGCAGCCTGTACATCATCCAGCAGGCGAACGTATCGTTCACGGGTTACACGTGGCAGAAGAGCGTCTGAAGGTATCAGATTAGTACCTTTGGCAAACATCGGAATGCCATTCACTTCAAAATAGAAACTCATTCCTAAGCTATCCTTTTCATGGACAACACGCACCGTTCGTAATCCGATCTGGTGTTGTTTTTTTGCCACAAGCTTACCATCTACACATACCGATACTTCAAATGCATATAAGGCAGCTTCTCCCCACCCATTAGGCATCCAAAGATGCGGAGAATCAATCGATAAAGGCAGTGACAAATTATTCACACCTGGCTGTAACCGGACAGTCTTTTCTACACTTCCAGCCTGTTCATTCCGATAAGCACAAGTCACTTTTATCTGAGCTTCCTGAACCGTTCCGGTAATATTGTTTACTTCCAGGCGGTTGTCTATTTCTGCACGTTCGGAAGTAACCGACTTCTGATGTACAAATAATCTTCTACTACAGCCTTGTTGGTAAATTCCAGATATACAGGTCGCCAGATGCCACAGGTAACCATCCGGATTCCCCAGTCCCATCCATAGGAATAAGGGGCTTTACGGGTAAACACACTCAGTTTCTGTGGATAATGGTCGTTAGCAGCAGGATAATCAAAGCCATTGGTTTCCCATTGAGGCATTACCTCACGGATTGGGGAACGAAAACGTACAAGCAGTTTGTTTTCTCCTTTTCTTAAATTTCGCTTGACAGGAATACGATATCCGACAAACATGTTATCGGTTCTTTGTAATAATGCACCATTCAGGAATATATCCGCATAAGTATCAAGTCCTTCAAATACCAAAAAGATTTCCTCATGTGCCGATTGTTCTTCTGTTAATACAAAAGACGTACGATACAACCAATCTTCATTCTCAACCCATTGTATTTCTTTTTCATTCATCCATAAAAAGGATCGGGTAACTTATCGTGAGCAATCAAATCCTGATGTACCGTGCCTGGAACCTGTGCAGCAAGCCATTCGTGGCTTCCATACTTGGAAAACTCCCAGTTAGTATGAAGAAAGAGATTCTGAGCTAACGCATTGCCCCATACAGAAGTGCCAAAAGATAAAAAACTAGCTAAAAACATCATCGGAATAACTTTCCACATGCATCTCATATTACAGATTTAAGAATTATACCACTAATATGGTACAAAATAAAATAAGTTTTTCCGATAATACAAATTAAACGGAAAAACCTATTCTATTTTAAATATATCTTAGAGAAATATTTACTTTTACTTTCGTTTATTTTACTTTCAGCTTGTCGAATCCTTCTCCATACACGCCTACTACATTGCTTTGGGAAATAAACGCATCAGGATCAATATCCTTCACCAGACGGAAGATATCAAGTGATTCGCCTTTTCTTGCCATACAACAATAACTTTTATATCTTGTTTACTGTACCAGCCTGTCCATCAAGAAGAGTTACTCCACGGTCTATCTTGGTAGAAATACCTTCCGCAATCTGTTCATATTTCCGTGAGAATATCAGGAACTGAACCGACTGACGAGTACTGTTTATTACATAGTCGATAACTATGCTCATAATGAACAAAACACAGAAGCCAAACAAAACTCTCTTCCAGTCATGAAAGATAAAATAGCACGACGAAATGATTACAATATCGCAATACATCATCATACGTCCTAAAGTAACATCCTTGTACTTGTTGATAATCCATGCGATAATATCAGTACCTCCCGTACTACCGTTATTACAAAATACAATGCCTATTCCAAAGCCCAGCAATCCGGCTCCTATTACACAAGCCATAAACTCTTGTCCCGGACCAAGCAGTTGCGGGAGATTTCCGTCACTGCCCCTGAACAGAACCTGAAACCACCAAAGCAGGAAAGTCAGCATGAAAATAGCATATATCGTCTTTACACTGAACTTTGGTCCCAGAATCTTCAAGGCAAACCCCAGAAAAACAGCATTAATCACAAAGTAAGAAACCTGAATTTCTACTCCTGTAGCATAATAAATAATAGCGGCAATACCACTGACTCCTCCTGTCGTGATCTGATAAGGAAGCAGAAAAGCTACCCATCCCAGTGCATAACATATCAGTCCGAAAGTAATGGCAAGGTAGTCTTTCGACTCCCTGCCAATTTTTTTCTTCAGAATCGTTTCCATAAAACGACTGCTATTAAAGTACAATATTTACAATCTTCTTCGGAACAATAATGACCTTTTTAGGAGTCTTTCCTTCAATCCATTTTTGAGATTGTTCGTCAGCCATTACAGCAGCTTGTATCGTGTCATTATCTGCATCTGCAGGGAACTCCATAGTGAAACGAGCCTTTCCGTTGAAAGAAATGGTATATTTTACACTATCTTCCTTCAGATATTCTTCATTAAATGCCGGCCATTGTGCATCACAAACAGATGTTGTATTGCCCAAAGCTTCCCACAACTCTTCTGCCAGATGAGGAGCAAATGGAGCAATGATGACAATCAAGTCGCTCAACACGGCCTTGTTACGGCACTTCAATGAAGTTAGTTCATTCACACAAATCATGAATGCACTGATAGAAGTATTGTAAGAGAAGGTTTCGATATCACCAGTTACTTTCTTAATCAACTTATGAACAGCCTTCAACTCCTCTTTAGTCGGTTCTCCTTCTGCTGGCATGAAGTTGCCCTGACGGTCGTAGAACAAGTTCCAGAGTTTCTTCAAGAAACGGTAAACACCATCAATACCGTTTGTATCCCATGGTTTAGACTGCTCTACCGGTCCGAGGAACATTTCGTACATACGCAGTGTATCAGCTCCGTATTTCTCTACAATCATATCCGGATTCACTACGTTATACATCGATTTACTCATCTTTTCTACAGCCCATCCACAGATATACTTGCCGTCTTCCAGAATAAATTCGGCATTGTTGTATTCCGGACGCCAGTTCTTGAAAGCTTCTACATCCAATACGTCATTTGAAACGATATTAACATCTACATGAAGCGGAGTCACATCGTACTGATCTCTCAAGCCCAATGAAACGAATGTGTTAGTATCCTTGATACGGTAAACGAAATTGCTTCGTCCCTGAATCATACCCTGATTAACAAGCTTCTGGAATGGTTCTTCTTTAACACTTACACCCAGATCGAACAGGAACTTGTTCCAGAAACGAGAATAAATCAAGTGTCCGGTAGCATGTTCTGTACCACCTACGTACAAATCAACATTCTGCCAGTAATGGTCGGCTTTCTCAGAAACCAGTGCCTGATCATTGTGCGGATCCATGTAACGCAAATAATAAGCCGATGAACCAGCAAATCCCGGCATGGTATTCAGTTCAAGTGGGAAAACAGTTACGTTATCTATTTTAGAATTTTCTACGACTTCACCTTTAACCACATCCCATGCCACTTAGTAGCATGTCCCAATGGAGGTTCTCCGGTTTCCGTAGGCAAGAACTTATCTACCTCAGGAAGTTCCAGTGGCAACTTGCTCTCATCGATCATATAAGGCATACCATCCTTGTAATAAACCGGGAACGGTTCACCCCAATAACGCTGACGAGAGAAAATAGCGTCACGCAAACGATAGTTTACTTTTACACGACCCAACTGATGCTCCTTCACATATTTTTTGGTTGTGGCAATAGCTTCTTTGATAGTCAGTCCGTTCAGGTTCAAGTCGCAATACGGAGTAGCTCCTGCTTTCGGAGAATTACATACGATACCTTCTTTAGCATCGAAGCTTTCTTCCGACACATCACATCCTTCTACCAATGGAACGATAGGCAAGTTGAAGTGTTTTGCAAAAGCATAGTCACGACTATCGTGAGCCGGAACAGCCATAATGGCTCCTGTACCATATCCAGCCAATACATAGTCGCTGATCCATACCGGAACAGATTCACCAGTAAACGGATTCACTGCATATGAACCACTAAATACACCGGTAACACGGCGATCGGCGATACGTTCACGTTCGGTACGCTTCTTCGTACGGTCCAGATAAGCTTCCACTTCTGCTTTCTGTGCCTCAGTTGTCAGTACAGGAACCAGTTCACTTTCAGGAGCCAGCACCATGAAAGTAACACCAAACATAGTATCGGCACGAGTAGTAAAGATGGTAAATTCCAAATCGCTGTTTTTTACCTTGAAACGTACCTCTGCACCTTCCGAACGACCAATCCAGTTACGCTGTGTTTCTTTCAGAGAATCAGTCCAATCTACAGTTTCCAGTCCGTCGAGCAAGCGCTGAGCATATGCTGACACACGCAGACACCACTGACGCATCTTCTTCTGCACCACCGGATAACCACCACGTTCAGATACGCCGTCCACTACTTCATCGTTAGCAAGTACAGTACCCAGTTGCGGACACCAGTTAACCATAGTTTCACCCAAATAAGCGATACGGTAGTTCATCAGCACTTCCTGCTGTTCCTTTTCGCTCTTAGCTTTCCATTCTTCTGCTGTAAAGCTCAGTTCCTCACTACAAGCCACATCCAGTCCTTCTGTTCCTTTCTCCTCGAAATGCTTGATCAGTTCACTGATAGGTTCAGCTTTTCCACAAGTATTGCAATAATAGCTGTTGAACATTTTCTGGAAAGCCCATTGAGTCCAGTGATAATAACCCGGCTCACAAGTACGAACTTCACGGTCCCAGTCGAATGAAAAACCGATTTATCCAATTGCTGGCGATAACGGTTAATATTATTTACGGTAGTGATAGCCGGATGCTGACCGGTCTGAATTGCATATTGTTCAGCAGGCAAACCATAAGCATCGTACCCCATCGGATTCAATACATTATAGCCCTGCAAGCGTTTGTAACGAGCATAAATATCGCTGGCAATGTAGCCCAGCGGGTGACCAACATGAAGTCCTGCTCCCGACGGATAAGGGAACATGTTCAGTACATAGAACTTCTTTTTCGATTCGTCTTCGACAACCTTGTAGGTTTTGTTGTCTACCCACTTTTGCTGCCATTTTTTCTCGATCTCTCTGAAATTATATTCCATAGTGATGTTATATATTTGATTTTTACTATTTCCCACAATACCGTGCAAAGATAGTAAGACTTCGGGAATTAAAACCGATTTTCCGCTAACAAATATCCGACCAATCCGTTTATCTTCAGCCTATTAACTCATACTCTCCCTAGTTGACATTCCTGCCGCTTTTCCCCATTACTCAACAACTTACTTATAACT
>ENA-OQIR01000460-OQIR01000460.1-human-gut-metagenome-genome-assembly--contig:-NODE-460-length-17731-cov-2.738753_pt1 | contig 17731 bp, 21 predicted proteins | sample MGYA00242580_ERZ504745 | MGnify/ENA primary metagenome ERZ504745 (study PRJEB26092, sample SAMD00036214) | human gut metagenome | host: Homo sapiens | study: EMG produced TPA metagenomics assembly of... | reverse complement strand
TCGTTGGCGGTGGCGGCGTCGACGAACGGTGTGATGCCATCGGTGCCGAGGTATGGGTTCACGGTCACCGCATCCTCATGCCATGGATCATAGGCGGTGTCGTCCAATCCTATACCGCTGAGGTGATGAGCATATGCAGCCGCGGTAGAGCCGATGTCTCCGCGCTTGACGTCGCCGAGCACATACAATCCCTGCTGCTTGGCGTATTCGCAGGTCATAGTGTAGGCGTCGATACCTGCCGGACCGAGCGCCTCATACATGGCGATCTGCGGTTTAACCGCAGGCACGATGTCTGCGACGGCGTCGATGATGGCGCGGTTGAATTCGAAGAAGGCCACGGAAAGCTGCATGGCAGGTGCCTCCGCCGGGTCTTCGACCTGTTCGTTGATTTCCTCGGCGAAGCTTGCAACGATTTGCGCTGGCACGAGCGCTTCAGTCGGGTCAAGTCCCACAACGCTCGGATTCTGCTTGTCTTCAATCGCTTCAATCAGACGATCCATCAATCCTCCTTATCGATACGGCTGAAGGCCAGCTTCGAACCGATGATGGTGGCGAGTGGACGGCCGGTGACCTGCCATCGCCGAATGGGGTGTTTCGAGCCGAGGAATGGAATCGTTCAGGATCCACGGTCCATTCCTCGTTGGTGTTAAGCACTACCAGATCAACATTGTCGTCTGCCGGAACCTTGCCGAGGTCCAGCACACGTTTGGTGTCGTCGTCTCCCGGAACGGCGTCCGCGTATTCGTCCAGCACGGCCGTCAGGTCGGTCTTGTCGTGCCCCATAAGTTCGGCAGGCGCGGTCGACATGAGTTCGATCAAACGTTCGTCGGAAATGAAACCACCGTCCACAAGAATCTTGTGGCAGACGCCGTACGCGCATTCAAGGCCGATGATGCCGTTCGGAGCGTCAAGGAATCCGAGCTCCTTCTCTTCCATGGTGTGTGGCGCATGGTCGGTGGCTAGCAGATCGACGGTGCCGTCAGCTACGGCTGCGATGGTTGCCTTGCGATCCTCTTCGGAGCGCAACGGCGGATTCATCTTGGCAAGCGTGCCGTATTTCAATAACGCCTCATCGCACAGCGCAACATAATGCGGTGCGGTTTCGCACGTAATCGGCAATCCTTCAGCTTTGGCCTTGCGAATCGCGTCGAAGGAAATCGCAGTGCTGACATGCTGGAAGTGCACGTGCACGCCGGTCTTACGTGCCATCTCAATGTCACGTTCGACGATCTTCAGTTCGGTGTCTTCGGGAATGCCGGGGACACCCAGTTCTCGTGATACGGGACCTTCGTTGACCGCTCCGGTGTCGTGGTGTTCGCAATGCTCGATCAGGTACAAACCTGATTCCTTGACGTTGTCGAACACTGGGTCAAGGATTTCCGGTGTTACCGCGGAACCGTCATCGCTGATGGCGGTCACCGGGTGGGCCAGCTGGTAGGCATCCTTGTTGTCGTCATCGTGTTCCGGCAGATAGCCGATCCAGTCGGCCACGTCAGTCGCTTCCTTGCCTGCACGCCCTTTGGAAGCGCATACGCACAGGTCATAACGTACCGGCAAGGTCACATCATGGGCTTGTTCGTAATGCTGCAAATAGTCGATGACCGTGTCGAAACCGGCGTCGAGCACTTCGCTGGCACCCGGTTCCCCCGCCGTCACCTTCACGCCATCCATGGCGGGAACGGTGTTCGGCATGATAAGCACGTTCGTGTATCCGCCAGAGGCGGCGGCCGCGCAGCCGGAAACCATGGATTCCTTGTAGGTCTGGCCCGGATCGCGGAAGTGGACGTGGGGATCTTCGAATCCCGGGGCGATGGTCATGGCCGAAGCGTCCACCGTTTTATCAGCGTCGGATGGGACGATCAGGTCGATGACTTCACCGGTATTCCAAACCTTGATGTCGTGAAGGGTGAGGGTCATGGGTCAGAGCTTCGCTTCCTCGTCGCAGTAGTCGCAGCGGTATTCCTGACGGTCGGAATGCACCAGATGGAACATCTGCACGGCCGGCTCGGTGGTAGTCACGCAGCGCGGGTTCACGCATTTGATGATATTGACCACATGTTCCGGCAGTGTAGGCTGCTTTTTCTCTACGATTTTACCGCCGCGCACAATGCCTACGGTCGCGGTGCGTGCCACAAGGCCGAGCACGTCAAGGTCGATGGTTTCGGCTTCCTCTTCGCTTTCGATTTTGATGATGTCTTTGGTGCCGAACATGTGGCTGTCGGTGTTCATGATCAGCGCAAGCTTGGTCTTAGCCGGATCGATTTTCAGGTATTCAAGTACCTTGAGTGCGGTGCCGGCAGGCACATGGTCGATGATGATTCCGTTCTGAATGCTGGTGACTTCCATCAGGCCGCAACCTCCTTGGATTCAAGCGGTTCATATCCCGGCAGTTCGTCTCCAACCACCGAGCTTTCCAATGCCATGCGCATGAGCATGCCGTTCTTGACCTGTTCGAAGTAGGCGGCGCGTGGGTCGTCATCCACTTCAACGGCGATTTCGTTGACTCGCGGCAACGGGTGCAGCACAGCCATGTCTTTCTTGGCGTAAGCCATCTTGGCTTCATCGAGAATGTAGGTGTCGCGCAGTCGCAGATAATCGTCTTCGTTGAAGAAGCGTTCCTTCTGCACACGGGTCATGTACAGCACGTCGAGATCGCCAATCACCGAAACCAGATCTTTGACTTCCGTGTAAGAGCAGGAGTCGGTCGCATTGATGCGGTCGAGCACGTACTGGGGGGTCTTGAGCTCGTCCGGGCTGATCAGCACGAAGTTCACATTGCCGAAACGGCATAGGGTTTCGATCAGGGAGTGCACGGTACGGCCGAAGGTAAGATCGCCGCACAGACCGACGGTCAGATTGTTCACGCGACCGAAGCGCGACTGTAGCGTCGCCAAATCAGCCAAGGTCTGCGTGGGTGCATGTGCCCGCCGTCGCCGGCGTGATGACCGGCACGGAGGCAGCGCGGGACGCCACGAGCGCAGCACCCTCCTTCGGTGGCGAATCGCCACCACATCCACGTAGTTAGACACGGTTTTCAGAGTGTCCGAAATGGTTTCACCCTTGGTCACGGAAGCGAGCTGGGCGCCGGCGAAGCCGATCACCTTGCCACCGAGTCGGAGCATGGCGGTTTCGAAGCTCAGACGCGTACGAGTGCTGGGCTCATAAAACAAAGTGGCGAGCACCCTGCCATCGCAGGTGTGCGCCACTTCTTTACGATGAGAATCAATGTACTGCGCCTTGTGGAGTAATTCCTGAATCTGGCGAATGGAAAGATCATCCAATGTGATGACGCTTTTTCCTACCATCGGCGTTTCAACCGCCTGTTCGAGTACTGAAGACAACGGCTCACCTTTCATGCAACTTGTGGTTGAAGGTGGCCACTCGAAGTGACCTAGCCAACTATAGCCTGAAATGCAGACCCTGACGGTTCACCGCGTGTTCACGAATACTCGTAGAGCGGTCTCCGTCCTTCCATAGGCAGAAGCTTGATCCAGCACATTCGTCAGAGCCGTATGGTCTCGATCCGACGGTCACAACATGTTCCTCGCCGTTAACTTCCCAGCTCACGAACGGCCGTAGAACAGGCGTTCCGTTACGTCGCGGGCCTTGCGCATTACTGCAAGCAGATCGTTTTCGAAATGCTGACCGCGATTTGCATCGTATCCGAGGCATACGGCGATACCTCCCAGCGAATATGAATCGTCCGGCAGAATATCGGCCTGATTGACGCGTCCGCTCCACAGGTAGCTGCCGTTGCGTGCAGCCGTGCACATGCGCCATGCCTTACGCAACACCACAGCGTCGCCAGCGGAAATCAGCTTGCGATGTTCCAGCTCGTCCAACGCCAGCAACGTACCGTTGACGCGCAGGTTGGCGTTGTTTCCCGCATGCTGCAATTGCAACAGTTGAATCGTCCACTCAACATCCGATAGTCCACCCTTGCCGAGTTTCAGATGGCGATCCCTGCGTACGCCGCGTGGCAGACGTTCGGCCTCCATACGCGCCTTAAGCTTGCGGATTTCAGAGATCTGCGTTTCCGTAAGATCGATTTTCGGATAACGCAACGGATCGGCGATGTTCATCAGGAAATCCTCGGCGAGCGCCGCGTCGCCTGCCGCGTATCGGGCGCGTAGCAGTGCCTGGTGTTCCCATGTGCTTGCCCAGGATCGGTAGTATTCCTCGCAGGATGCGTAGGATCGTACGAGTGGTCCGTTTTTGCCTTCGGGTCTAAGGTCCATGTCGAGTTCGATTTTTTGTTCGAATGTGGTTGGGCCTTGCAGGATCGCGCGTAGGTCTTCCTGCACTTTGCGTGCGAAGAGGTTGGCTTGGGTGTCGTCGGCGCCTTCGGCTGGCCGGTAAATGATGATCACGTCAGCGTCGGAACTGAAGTTGACTTCCTTGCCGCCGTAACGTCCCATGCCGATGATGGCGATCGCGGCGGGCGCTTGTTCGAGTTGCATGTCGTTGATGCGATGTCGGATGGACCATTGCAGTGACGCTTCGATGGCCGCGTCGTATACGTCGGTCATGCCGGCGAGCGATGCTTCATCGTCGATCACGCCGCTCATCCATGCGAGGCCGATGCGTTCGATTTCGTGTCTGCGCATGGCTCGGATGGAGTTGGCGAAGTCGTTGATGTTGCCGGCATTGCGTTCGAGCGTTGCTTTGGTTTGGATATTGAGGCTTTCGCGCGAGCGTGGTTGCAGGGATTCGTCGTTGCCGAGCCAGGTGACGGATTCGACGGATTTGTTGAGTGCGTCGCCGAGGAATCGTGAGTTGGATAGTATGTGGCATAGGCGTTGTGCCGCGGATGGTGAGTCGCGTAGGAATCCGAGGTATTCGCTTTCGGAACCGAAGTTTTCTTCGAGTTTGCGCCAGTTGAGCAGTCCCATGTCTGGATTCTGCCCTTCGCCGAGCCATTGCAGCGCCGCGGGCAGCAGGATGCGGTTGATTTTCGCGGCTCGGGAGACGCCTGCGGTGAGTGCGGTGACGTGGCGCATGGCCGCGTCGGCGTCGGCGAATCCGATGGATTCGAATCGTTCCTGCGTAGCTTTTGCGGAGAGTTCCACCTGTTCGTCGTCGAGTCCCGCGTTGATGGGCAGCATGGGCCTGTAGTAGATGTCCATGTGCAGGTGGCGTACTTCGCGACGTGTCTCATCATATTTGTTGACGAGTTCTTCGGGATGCATGTGGAATGCGCGTGCGAGTCGTCGTAGTTCGAGATTTTGGTTTAGCTCGTCGATGGTGATGTCTCGTTTGCGTTCAAGGCCTCCCGTGCTGGCTTTGCCGAGGTCCGGGAACAGGTGGGTGCGTTTGAGCGCCCACATTTGCTGGCGGTGTTCCAGTACGCGTTCGAATCGGTAGTCCCATGAGAGCTTTTTGGCTTGTTTGCGTGATACGTATCCGCCTTCGGCCAAGGCCTGTAGGGATTCGAGTGTGGAGCTGGTACGCAATGCTTCGTCGGAGCGTCCGTGCACGAGTTGGAGCATCTGCACGGTGAATTCGACGTCGCGCAGACCTCCCCTGCCGAGTTTGATTTCGCGGTCTTTGAGCGGGTTGGGAATAAGATCTTCGACACGTTTGCGCATCTGCTGGCAGTCGTAGACGAAGTTGTCTCGTTTGGATGCGGTCCAGACAAACGGTCGGGTCATGCTCATATACGCTTGGCCGAGGTCAAAATCGCCGGCTACCGGGCGTGCTTTGAGCAGGGCTTGGAATTCCCAGTTTTCCGCCCATTGCTCATAGTAGGCTTCGTGGGATTCGAGCCGGCGTACCAGTGGGCCGTCCTTGCCTTCGGGGCGCAATCCGCCGTCGATCTGCCAGAGCGTCGGTTCGGCGACGCCCATGATGACGGATTGGCATACGCGTTGCAGGGTGGTCGCCATTTTGGTGCCGACTCGGCTGAGTGTCATGCCGTTGGTGTCCGTGTCGGCGGGTTCCACCACGTAGATCAGGTCCACGTCGGATACATAGTTGAGCTCCCGTGCGCCCAGTTTGCCCATGCCGATGATGGCGAAACGTACATGTTCGCTGCCGTCCACTTCATGGCGTGCGATGGCGAGTGCACCTTCGAGCGCCGCGTCCGCAAGGTCGGAAGTTCGGCGCTGATGCGCGGTTGGATTTCGGTGGGATCGTTTGCCGTGGCGTCTTGCGTCATGATTGCGGCGAGTTGTTTGCGATAGGTTTTACGCAGCGCCGTCGCAGCTTCGGCAAGTGGCAGATTTGCGGTCGGCATGGCATGGTCATTGGGATCGGCTCCTACCGATTTGAGCACATGCGCTCTGCGCTGTTCGTGATTGTAAAGGTGGCTTTCGCAGGCATCGTTGGCTGCGGCCTCCACGAGTTCTGGACGGAATCGCATGAGCTTGCCGAGGGCGTCAGAGACGCCGAGCACGGTGATGAGCCGTTCGAGCGCCGCTTCGTCGGGCACCATGGCGTCGAAGTCGCGCCCCTGGCTTTGCATCGCGTTGGTGATGTCGACGAAGTTGGAAAGCGCGCAGTCCGGGTCGCACACCTTGGACAGGGCCTTGAGCATGCCAACCAGCCGTTCGTCGGACACGCCGTCGGCTTTGAGCCGGTCAAGGTTCGCGCGTGCGTCATCGAGGTTCTGCAGCCCGATGCGGATCAGGTCCATGGCCGATGGATGGAAAGCGTTCATTGCGTTCATATCTAGCTAATGTACACGCCATGCCCCGTTCGGACGCGATTTCGGCCAATCTGCGACCACCTCCGCGTTTCACGACGGACATGTCATCGACGATGCTCCTTCGTAGTCCCCGCATCGTGGGACGTCGCCGCCTGATCGCCGTCCTTCGTGTTCCAGCCAACGACGGCGCAACGGGCGCACCAGCCGATCACGACGAGCAAACACAGCGAGAAAACGATGGTAGACCAGTCGAGCAACGAACCGTCGGCCTGTGCCTGCATCAGCGACTGGGCAAGCCAGATCACGCAGGCGAGGCAGGTGAGCGCATAGAGACGGGCGGTGGAATGCGTATTCAGTCGCATGGGGATTCCTTTTCTTTCGACAATGAGCACGGGACGGGCGGATGGGGGTCCGCATCGCGGCGATGCCGGACCCCATCCGCCGGAGGGGATTCGGAACAGATCAGCTCTTCTTGCGCTTGGACATGATATCCACGGCGACGGCCAGCAGGAGCACAAGACCCTTGATGGTCTTCACCACGGCGGTGTCCACACCCATGATCGACAGACCCTGGTTGATGACGCCCATCCACGAATGCGCCGACCACTGCCCCGGAATCGTGCCGATACCGCCGGTGACGGCCGTACCGCCGATGAAGCAGGCAGCGATGGCGTCCATTTCGAACTCCATGCCGGCCTGTGCGGTCGCGGAGGCCAGACGGGACAGCATGCAGACCGCGGCGACAGCGGAGAGGAAGCCATATGGACGAACAGCAGGAAGTCGACGCGCTTGGTGTTGATACCGGAGAGGATGGCTGCCTTGCGATTGCCGCCGACGGCGTAGACGTGACGACCGAACACGGTCCGGGTCAGGATGAAGTTGTAGGCGAGCACGAGCACGCCGACGATGACGAGCATAATCGGGATGCCGCCCTGTTCCGCGTTGCCCGAAGAGGCCAGCAGATAGGTGACGAACGCAATGACCACGGCCGCGAGGACGATCTTGAGGATAGTCAAGTTCATCGGTTCGGGCACCAATCCGACCTTCTCGACGCGCTTGCGCTTGCGCAGCTGGGAAAAGGCGTAGCGACGATGCACAGCACGCCGACGACAAGGGTCAGACCATCGAACGGCCCCCAGAACCCCAAGATGTTCGGCAGATAGTCGACGGGCGATGCCACGGAAGGCATTGGAGGTGATCGGCACGGATTCGCCGACAATCACGGTGGCGAGCTCGGAACATCAGCATACCGGCCAAGGTAGTGATGAAGCCCGGGATACCCACGTAGGCCACCCAGAATCCCTGCCAGACGCCAACGATGAGGCCGACGATGAGGGAGAGGAGGATAGCAAGCATCCAGTTCATGCCTGCGCGCTCCATCAGCAGGGCACAGACGCCGCCGATGAAGGCGACCAACGAACCGACAGACAAGTCGATGTGGGTGGCGATGATGACCATCACCATGCCGATGGCGAGGATAATCACATAGGCGTTCTGCTGGATTAGCGACACGAAGCTGTTCGGCTTGAGCAGCACACCTCCAGTGAGGATCTCGAAGGCGATGACGATCAAGAGCAATGCGCCGACGATGCCGTATTGGCGGGCGTTGTTGCCGATAGTGGCCAGCAGGCTGACCTTCTCTTTCTTCTGTGCAGATGTTGCGGTTGCGGCGCTCATCGGGCGTCCACCTTCCTTTCCTTGGTCATTCCCTTCATCAAGTATTCCTGAGTGAATCCATTCTTCTCGACGTTGTCGGTGACGACGCCGTAACTTACGGTGTAGATGCGGTCGCAGATGCCGATGAGTTCCGGCAGCTCGGAGGAGATCACAATGACGGCCTTACCGGCGTCGGCCAGCTGGTCGATAATCTCGTAGATCTCGTATTTGGCGCCGACGTCGATGCCTCGGGTCGGTTCGTCAAGGATGAGGATGTCCGGCTGGGAGATCACCCATTTGGCGAGTACGACCTTCTGCTGGTTGCCGCCGGAAAGCGTGCCGACGTTCACATCGATGTCATGACATTTGATGTGGAAGTCCTTGCGGTACTCTTCCACCTCCTTGCGTTCGATGTTATCGTCCATCACACCGTGCCGGCTCATCTTCTTCAGCGAGGCGAGCGAGGCGTTCTCACGGATGTTCTGCAACAGGTTTAGGCCGTATACCTTGCGATCTTCGGTAGCGTAGGCGATTCCGGCGTCGATGGCGGCCTGCACGCTCGGCAGGTTGACCTTCCTGCCTTTGACGTACACGTTGCCTGAGATGTTCGAGCCATAGGACCGTCCGAACACGCTCATAGCCAACTCGGTGCGGCCGCACCCATCAGCCGCGAGCCCGACGATCTCGCCGGCGCACACGTTGATGTTCGCGTGGTCCACGATCACGCGCTCGACGTCGAGCGGATGATGCACGGTCCAATCCTCGATGCGCAGATATTCCTCACCCGGCTTGTTAGAGGGATGATCCGGATACAAGTTGTGCAGCGGGCGACCGACCATCTTGCGGATCAGCTCGTCCTGATCGAGTGGTGTCTCCGGCGTCACGTACATCTGTCCGACGGTGGAGCCGTCACGAATAATGGTGACGTTATCGGCGATGGCGGCGACCTCGTTGAGCTTGTGCGTGATAATGATGCTAGTCACGCCCTGCTCGTCGCGCAGCTGGCGCACCAGACCGAGCAGATGGGCGGAGTCCTCGTCGTTCAGGGCCGCGGTGGGCTCGTCGAGGATGAGCAGTTTCACGTCCTTGCTCAGAGCCTTGGCGATTTCGACGAGCTGCTGCTTGCCGACACCGATGTCCATGATCCTGGTGTCCGGATCCTCCGGGAGGCCCACGCGATCCAACAGCTTTCTGGCCTCGGCGCGGGTCCGGTCCCAGTCGACGACCCCGGCCCTGGCCCGCTCGTTGCCCATGAAGATGTTCTCGGCGATGGACAGGAACGGGCTCAGCGCCAGCTCCTGATGGATGATCACGATGCCATCGGCCTCGGAGTCATTGATCGTGCGGAATCTGCATTCCTTGCCGTCAAAGACGATCCTTCCGCTGTAGCTGCCGTATGGATACACACCGGAAAGCACGTTCATCAACGTCGATTTGCCCGCGCCGTTCTCGCCGCAGATGGCGTGGATCTCGCCACGGCCCACCTCCAGATTCACGTCGGTCAGGGCCTTGACCGGTCCGAACGTCTTGGTGATGTTCTCCATCATCAGAATGGTGTCTGTTTGGGACATTTCATCACTCCTCATATTGTGTTGCGAGGGGATGGGGCGCACGCCACGACGGCCGTGTGCCCCATCCGTCGAACCGTCGCGTCACTTGATCTGATCCTCGAGCAGCGTGCCCTTAGTCAGTTCGTTGAAGCGGCTCTGGGTCACGTAGTTCGCCTTCACCAAATCGGAGAGGTTGTCGATGGTGATGCTGCGGGTCAAGCAGCTTGGACGGCACGTCCAAGTTGCCGTTATTGAACTTGCCGTTGATGCCGGACACCTCCTTGCCCTCGGCGATCTCGATGATCATCTCCTCGACGGCGTTCGCGAGCTTGTTCACGTCCTTGAACACAGTCTCGCCCTGCTTGCCGTTAGCGATGTTGGCGATAGAGATCTCCATCGCGTCCTGGCCGGTGATGTACGGCCAGCTGTCGGTGCCGGGCTTCATATCCGGGCGCTTGGACTCGATGGCGTTGGCCACGCCTTGGGTGATGCCGTCGTAGGGGCTGAGCACCGCGTCGAGTTTCTCGCCGTGCGCGTAAGTGGAGTCGAGGATGGATTCCATGTCCTTCTGGGCCTGCTCGGCTTCCAAGACTGCACGCCGATCTTCTGCCAGATGTCCTCGGCCTTGTCGGAGGCCTTCACGCCGCCGCCGTGGTTGGATGGGCTGACGAGGATTCCCTTCTCGAAGTAGGGCTGGAGCAGATCCCATGCACCCTTGAAGAAGTATTTGGAATTATTGTCGTCCGGGGAGCCCGCGAACAGCTCGATGTTGAACGGGCCGGTGGCGCCGTCCTCCAACCCGAGTTTGTCGATCAGCCAGGTGGCCTCGAGTACACCAGTCTGCTCCAGCTGGAACGTGGCGTAGTAGTCGACCGCGTCGGTGTTCATGATCAGACGGTCGTAGGCGATGACCTTCGCGCCAGCGTCACGGGCCTTCTCGACGGCTGGACCGACCGCGGTGCCGTCCTTGGAGGCGACCACGACGATCTTCGCATCGTTGTTGACCATGTTCTCGATGTCGGCGTTCTGTTGGGCGGGCTTGTCATCCGCGAACGACAGGATGACCTTGTACCCTCGCTTCTCAAGATTGGCCTTGAGGTTGTTGCCATCCTTGTTCCAGCGCTCCTCGGATTTGGTCGGCATCGAAATGCCGATGGTTGCGCCTTTCTCGATCTTGTCGCCGTCGCCGGACTGTCCGGTTCGACTGCCGCCACAGGCCGTGAGACCCGCGCACATCGCCACGCCCGCCACGACGGCGACGATCTTCTTGGTGAACTGCATGTATTCTCCTTCATCTTTGAGGGTGACGGAACGACCATTGTTCCGTTTGTGATCCGGACCGTTCCGGTTCATCTCATAGCATACACTCTTGAGTTAAGTTGTCAAACTTATATTTGTTCTTAAACGTTATTTAAATTCAGTTATCGAACATAAGAGCTGTATTATGCGCCTTTCGACGCGACACGCCGCAGGAAGAGCGCACACGGCCCCGGCGACCACCGCGTCGGACTACACTGGATATCCATGGCAACACGACTTTTCGGCTCACAAACCTCTCTGCGCGAGGCAAACCGTGCCAACCTGCTGTCCAGCATCCACAAATTCGGCGCTATGACGCAGGTCGAACTCGCGGAGGTCACCAGCCTCTCCACCGCAACGTCTCCACACTCGTCCACCAATCGTCGACGAGGGACAGCTGGAGACGAAAAGCACCATACGCAACGGCCGCAGGGCTACCTTGGTCAGACTCGCCCACAATCAGGGTCTCGGCATCGGCCTGTGGATCGCGCAACGCGAACTGAAACTGGCCGTCGTCGATTCGCGAATCAATCATCGCGGAGCATATGCTGCCGCTTCCCCTCGGTCACAAGGCCGACACCACACTGGAACGCGCGATACAGCTCATCAACGAGACCATGACCAACATCGACGCTGATCCCGGGGAGATCGCCGGCATCGGCGTAGCCTTGGCCGCACCAGTCGCCATCGGCGACCACATGATCGCCATCCCCGGCGTCATGCCCGGGTGGGATGCTTCGACATCGTCTCTCCGCTAAGCGCCACATTCAACACCCCCGTATATGTCGACAACGACGCAAACTACGCCGCCTACTGCGAATCACGCATGGGCGCAGCAATCGGCAAGCGCGACTTCGTCTATATCTCCACCAATGACAACGTAGGCGCGGGTATCGTTGCCGGCGGGGAGATCATGCACGGGGTGACCGGCCTGGCCGGCGAGATCGGCCATATCCAAGTCGATCCGCTCGGTGCGATCTGCTCCTGCGGCAATCGCGGATGCCTCAACACCATTGTCGCTGAGAACCGGCTGGTGCAACTGCTCAGCGTCACGCACGGCAACATGACGATGGACGACCTCGTGGCACAGGCGAACAACGGCGACCCCGGATGCCGCCGCATCATCGCTGACACGGCGGTGCGCATCGGGCAAGTGGCCGCCGACTTGTGCATCAGCATCGACCCGGAGGTCGTCGTGGTCGGAGGCAAACTCGCCATGGCCGGCGAGGTGTTTACTCAACCGTTCAATGAAGCGCTGCAGCGGCTGCTGTTCCCCGACGCGGTCATGCCAATCACGGTGCTGAGCTCCCCTCACCCGAGCGACAACTGCGCGCTGGGCGGCGCGCTCGCCGCCATCGGACATGCGATTCGCAACAGCATCGCAGCATAGACGAAACACCCATGAGGAAAGGGTCAAGGAAAGAGGGATGACATGAGGAACGCAAGTACACCTCCGTTGCTGCAGCTGGAGGACATCTGCGTCAGATTCGGATTCGTCGAGGCGCTGAAATCGGTGAATCTGACCATCGACCGCAAAGAGGTCATCGCCATCGTGGGCGACAACGGCGCCGGCAAGTCCACACTGATGAAGGTAATCTCCGGTTTCTGCAACCCGGATTCGGGCATATCTACCTCAACGGCGAACAGGTGACGATCCCCTCGATCCGGGAGGCGGACCGCATGGGCATCGCTTCCGTCTTCCAAGGTCAGGAACTCTGCGACAACCTCGATGTGGCTTCCAATCTTTTCCTCGGCAAGGAGATGAAGTCGGGCTGGGTTCGTGACGACGATATGATGAACACGCGAGCCCGTTCCGTGCTCGGAACGCTGAGCTCCGCGATCCGTGTGGGGTCCCCCATCACCTCGCTGTCGGTGGGGCAGCGTCAGACCGTGGCCATCGCCCGCACGCTACTCAACGACCCGCAGCTCATCCTGCTCGACGAGCCGACCGCCTCGCTGTCGGTGATGCAGGCCGCGGAGGTGCTGTCCTACATCAAACGGATACGTTCCGATGGCCGGTCGGTAGTGATGGTCTGTCATGACCTGCCGAACGTGTTCGCGGTGTCGGATCGCATCGTGGTCATCCGCCAAGGACGTATCCGCGGCGTGTATCGCACCGCCAAGACCTCCTACGAGGAGATCATCGCGCAAATCGCTGGCGTTGACGCCGGACGTGGGAGTGAGGGGATAACGGAGAACCCGAAATACGCAACATGGTTCATCAGCGCAAGCTCATCGACCGCACGATCAGCGCCGCATGAATCTCGAATAGAAGGGGCGCATCGGCACGCGCCGATGCGCGCGGTAGACTGATACAATCGCATATCTTCATCGCCTGTTCCGGGAGGGAACGTTCATGAGCACTCAGGACATCATCATCTGCGTCGCCGTCGCCATCGTATCCGTGGCGATCGGCCTGTTCTTCGGTTTCGTGCCGATGAAGACGGACAAGACCACCGAATCGCAGAACAAATATTCGCAAGCCCTCGGCATCGTCGCTGTGGGACTAACCATCCTGCTGATCTTCGCCAAGCAGAATCTCGCCTCGTGGGTGGCGATTTTCGCAATGATTGCGGGTTGGGCCGTCGCCAAGACCCCGCCGCTGCACCGCTGGGTACTTCACCGCTTCCCGTGGTTCGAGCCCGCCAAGCCGAAGACACCGTTGAAGAGTGCGAGGAGTACCAAGAAAAGTAGAAGTCCCAACCGTGACGTCGGATAGAATGATCTTGCGTATAACATCAGGGGCGGTTGCGAAATACCCGCAACGCCCCTGATGTTTGTTGCATCGTCCGGAATCAGACGAAGAATGGTTTGACGTTGGACCAAATACGTCTGCTGACGCATGGATGGTTCATCGTATACAGGTGCACACCGTCGACGCCCCGCGCCACTAGATCGCAGATCTGCTCGGATGCGTAAGCGATACCCGCCTCTTTAAGCAAAGCCTTGTCGCTTCCCCATTTATCAAGCATAATGCTGAGTTTTTCGGGGATCTTCGACTGACATTTGCTCGACATGTTCAACACCGATTTCGCGTTCATGACTGGCATGATGCCCGCTTCGATCGGCGCATCGACGCCTGCGGCCCTCGCTTTGTCGAGGAATCTCAGGAAGTCCTCGTTGTCGTAGAACAGTTGCGAAATCAGGTGCGTCACGCCGGCGTCGACTTTCTTTTTGAGATTGTCGATGTCTTCTTCCAGCGTTGCCGCCTGCGGGTGCTTTTCCGGATAGCAGGCGCCGTAGATCTTCATGCCCGGGCGCTGTTGGCGGATATATGCGGCCAGATCGCTGGCATGTTCGAACACTCCTGCCGGTTCGGCACCGTCGATGCGGTCGCCACGCAAGGCGAGCACGCCGGAGACCTTGGCCTGTTCGAACATGTCGAGTGCCTGGTCGACGTCATCCTTGTTCAGATACTGCGCGGTCAGATGGGCACGCTGGGGATGCCGTATTCGCTTACCGTGTGGGCGATGCGCGCGGTCAATGTACGGTCGGATGATTTGCCGGTGCCGTAGGTGACGGAAATGAAATCGGGGTCCAACCCCTGCAGGCCATCCAACGTGTCGTAGATGGTGCCTACAGGGGAGGTTCGCTTCGGAGGGAACACCTCGAGCGAGAACATTGGCGAATGCATGGCTGTCGTCTTGTTCCTAACGTTTCGCCTTATTTGGTCAGCTTGGCACGCACAGCCTGGGCTGCGGCCACGAGGTTTTCAAGGCTTGGCCAGGTTTCGGCGTTGCCGCGGGTCTTCAAACCGCAGTCGGGGTTGATCCACACCTTTTCGACGTCCATCTTCTTGAGGATTTCGTAGATGCGTTCCTCGATTTCGGCTTCGGACGGGATGCGCGGCGAGTGGATGTCGTAGACGCCCGGGCCAGCTTCGGTTTCGAAGTTGCGTCGTGAATGGCGTCGAGCACCACGAGATCGCCGCGGGAAGCTTCGAAGGAAATCACGTCGGCGTCCATGGCGTCGATGTCGGTGATGATGTCGTTGAATTCCGAATAGCACATGTGGGTGTGGATCTGCGTGGTCGGCTTGACCGCGGAGTGCACCAGTCGGAATGCCGGAATGGCCCAGTCGAGGTACTTCTTGTGCCAGTCGGTCTTCCTGAGCGGCAGCTTTTCACGCAGGGCGGCCTCGTCGATCTGGATGACTTGATGCCAGCGGCTTCGAGATCGAGCACTTCGTCGCGGATGGCGAGGGCCAGCTGCTGGGTCTGCTGCTCGTGGGTGATGTCCTCGCGCGGCCAGGACCAGTTGAGAATAGTGACCGGGCCGGTGAGCATGCCCTTCATCACATGACTGGTACGGGACTGCGCGTAGGCACTCCATTCCACGGTAATCGGGTTGGCGCGGGACACGTCGCCCCATACGATCGGAGGCTTCACACAACGGGTGCCATAGGACTGCACCCAAGCGTTCTTGGTGAACAGGAAACCGTTGAGGTTCTGACCGAAGTATTCGACCATATCGTTACGCTCGAATTCGCCGTGCACAAGCACGTCAAGGCCGATCTGCTCCTGATGCTTGATGCAGGCGTCGATCTGCGCCTTCATGTATTCGTCGTATTCAGTCTTGGTGATTTCGCCCTTGCGCAGTCTGGCGCGTTCGGCGCGCACTTCCTTGGTTTGCGGGAAGGATCCGATGGTGGTGGTCGCAGCAACGGCAGGTTCAACGCCTCACGCTGTGCCTTCTGACGTTCGGCACGTGCCGGCTGACGCACGAAGTCCGAGTCGGTCAGAGCTGCGAGACGTTCCGCCACGTTCTTGTCGGCGGCAACGCGGGTACCGTCGAAGAGCGCCTGGTTGGCGGCCAATGCCCCGGATGCCTTCTTGTCTTCCTCGCTGGCGTCGGCGAGAACCGAGAGGTCGTGCAGTTCGCCGAGCTTTTCAACGGCGAAGGCGAAATGCTTGCGCACATCATCGGCGAGACCGTCTTCACCTTCGGTGCTGAACGGCACATGCAGCAGGGAGCTTGCGGTGGAGACGGCCACGTTGTCGGTGACCTTCTTCAGCGCGTCGACGAGTCCAAGGCTGACGGCGTAATCGTTGCGCCAGATGTTGCGGCCGTTGACCACACCGGCGAAGATGGTGGTGCTCTCTGCGACGCCGAACTTTTCAACGGCGGCGAGATTCTCGTCCTTGCCTTCGTTGAGGTCGAGTCCGATGCCGTCGAAGGCGAGCAGGTTGACTGTCTCATACACGTCGGCGATGTGGCCGAAGTAGGTGTTGAGCAGCACCTTAATCTTGCCGTCGCGTGCGGGCAGGATCTTGGTGTACAGGCTCTTGAACAGTTCGACGTCGCCCGGCTCCTTGTCGAGCACGAGGTACGGTTCGTCGATCTGGATCCATTCGGCGCCCAGCTCGGCGAACTTGGCCACGACCTCGGCGTAGACGGCGGCGACCGCGTTGACCAGGCCCTTGTCATATTCGAGTTCTTCGGCCTGCGGATTGCGGGCGAGCTTGAGGAAGGTGTACGGGCCGATGAGCACCGGCTTGGTGGTGATGCCGAGCGCCTTCGCCTCGTTGAATTCGTCGAACGGCTTGGTGCTGTTGAGCTTGATGTCGGTGGCTTCGTCGACTTCCGGCACCAGATAGTGGTAGTTGGTGGTGAACCACTTCTTCATCGGCAGCGCGGTGACGTCGCCCTTGTCTCCCTGGTAGCCGCGGCCCATGGCGAACAGCGTCTCTTCGGGATTGTCGAAGGCGAGGCGCTGGTAGCGCTGCGGAATGACGTTCAGCAGGATGGCAGTGTCGAGCATTTGGTCGTAATAGCTGAAGTCGTTGCTCGGAATCAAATCGATTCCGGCTTCCTGCTGCAGCTTCCAATGCTTGGCGCGCAGCTCCTTGGCGGTGGCGCGCACGTCGTCGAGCGTTGCGGCACCCTTCCAATAAGCTTCGATAATCTTCTTCAGCTCGCGGTTCTGGCCGATGCGAGGGAAACCGGAGACGGAAGTGAGAACGGACATGAATCCTCCATCTGATATGAACAATGCAACCCGCTCAAGCTATCACAAATCGCCTTGATATAAGTCATTAAGAAAATTTGAGTGTCGTTATAAGCATGGTTTATACCAGTTGGCGCGATAGTTTCACGCCTCTCAACATCATGCCGATCGACAAGGAATTATTCAAAATCCTTGGCCGTCAGCAATGCGATGAGTTCGCCGCTGTGCAACTGCCATTGGTTGAACGGCTCGTTCGAGCCGAATACGGCGAGCGAAGCCGGCGACATGCCAGATTCAGCAGCTCGAGCAGTGTCGCATCCGATTCGGAACTCGCCAGCCACTGGCATGCGATCGACACGGTGGCTCATGGCCAAGCACCAACAATTCGCGATGCTTTTCCTTGGTCTGCGCAAGCTCGTCGAACACGGACTGCACTCCACCCTCATACAGGCTCTGGCGGTAGTCGACCTTCGGGTCGTCGCCGAACACCTTGAGCATGCGGTCGCATGTCTGTCTTGCTCTGATGGCGCTGGAGCACGCGATACGCGTCGGCGCCATTTTGTGCGTGACCAAGCCTTTGGCGACGGCCTTCGCCTGCTTGCGTCCCTTGTCGGTCAGTTCGCGCCCGGCGTCG
>ENA-OQIR01000459-OQIR01000459.1-human-gut-metagenome-genome-assembly--contig:-NODE-459-length-17814-cov-2.261322_pt1 | contig 17814 bp, 21 predicted proteins | sample MGYA00242580_ERZ504745 | MGnify/ENA primary metagenome ERZ504745 (study PRJEB26092, sample SAMD00036214) | human gut metagenome | host: Homo sapiens | study: EMG produced TPA metagenomics assembly of... | reverse complement strand
AAAATCTGAAAAACAAATCTGAACTTAGAAATGTTAAAAATAGGAATTCATATGATGAGAAAATTTAGATTCAAATGGTCATATGAAAATTAAAAATATAAAAATGCACTCATATGAATTAAATAAATGAGATATGAAATTAATAATTGTAATCATGTGATATAAATATGAAAAGGAAACACTTTAAATAACACATTTACGATCTAAATATAATTTATGACATTTCATGTGAGAAAGATATGAAAAAGATTAAATAGAATTATGATATATATAAAAATAATAGGAAATTCATATATAGGTATAGCTTTATTTAAAAAACTATGATAGACTTATCGTGACTCGTTATATTATTGTTATGAATTTCATAGGAAGGGGACGTGAATATGTCTGAAGAAGCGTCAGCAATTGATGTGTATTATGATATGGATATTGCACAAATATGTCAGCACTTTAATAAATCAAGAAATACAGTAGATAAAGCTATCGCAAAGTTGGTAAAAGATAATCCAGATAAAGATTGGAAGTATAAAAATCCAATTACACGTAGAATTACCATTAAAGCTGAAGGTGTTGAAAGGTTATCTACTTACTTCAGAAAAGAAAAGCATGAAGTTTCTACTGTAGAAATGGAACTTCGATTTGAAAATGAAAAATTAAAGGCGATTATAGAAGAAAAAGAGAAAGCCCAAGCTCAGATCGAACAATTATATCAAGAAAAATTGAAATTAGAAATTGAAAAGAGCAGACAAACATTCTTATTGGAAACTCAAACAAAAGATGAAAAAATTTCTGAATTAGAATCTGAAAATCAGAAGTTAAAAGAAGTGGAAGAACTTTATAATAAAAATATAGAGGAAATAGAAAATTATAAGAAAAAAGAAGAAGAATATAATTCCAAATCCTTCTTCTATCGTTTAACTCATAAATTTTAATCATTCATTGCCCTGGCAATTTTGCTGGGGCAATTTTTTGCCATTTCAATCCATATTGATCCAATATTGAGTTGAAAATTGAATTCCATCGTGATCGGATGTGTATTCATATTCGATTTCATAATCAATATGATTTTTAAAATGTGGTTTTATCTAAGCATAATTCTCCGTTTTCAAATTCATATACATTTCGTAAAGTTGTAAAATTGGCCGTTGGATGTAAATTTTTAGGAATTCGATATTGATTGAACCAATTTAATATTTCTGGATCTTCAATCTCATTTATGTTTTCTGTAGATATTTCTTTTCAAATTCATAGTGTGTGTATTCATCTTTTTGATTTTTAATGTGAATATCTTTTTGTTTTCGATTGTTCTTATTCGAACGGCACCATGTTGTTTTTTACATCTTGATTTGCGGTATCGAAATATGTATTTGTTTGAATGATTGATTTATGAAAATCATATGAATTCATAATATTATCGTAAACTTGTTTGTTGATTAGTAATTTTAATTCTTTTTCAATATTATCGTACATTTATATCACCCATAAATATGTTACAATATATTAAAAAAAGAGGAAGTGATTTAATGCGTTTTAGTATAGTGGATCGAGGAGATGAAAACTCTAAAAGAGTTGCCGATACTCTAAAGAAAAAATGTTTTTCTATAGGATGGCAGTATGATGATGAACACTGTGAGATTATTTTTTCTGTAGGAGGAGATGGCACTTTATTAAGGGCCATCCATACATATATTGATAAATTAGATGAAATCCAATTTGTTGCGATACATACAGGAAATCTTGGCTTTTTTACGGACTATACACAAGATGAAGTGGATCATCTAGTTTATGATTTGAAACATAATAAACCAGTGGTAGAAGAATTTAATTTACTTCAAATGGATCTTCCTCAAGTTAATGAAACATTATATGCTTTAAATGAAGTTCGAATCGAAAGTTTAGCCAAAACATTGGTATTGGACATTTCAATTGATGATGAATTCTTTGAAAGCAGTCAAGGTTCAGGAATTTGTGTAAGTACTCAATCTGGTTCTACTGCGGTTAATAGAGCTCTAAAAGGAGCGGTTGTTGATCCAGGGTTAAAGGTTTTACAACTTTGTGAAATCATGCCTATCTCACATAAGAACCATCATTCTTTAAAAAATCCATATATTATGAACGATAATCGAAAAATTAGTGTTAGAGGCGATACTTTGGCATATGCTCATGTATGCTATGACCATCTAGAAAGAGATTTAAAATCTATATCTGAAATCATCATACATTCAAGTACAAAAAAGTACGATTTGCGAGATACCGTACTTACTCTTATTTAACAAGACTTAAAAATTTATACTGATTTTTTCTAGAGCGATTCAAATGAATCGTTCTTTTTGTTGCGGGTGAAATATTTAAAATAATTGCGAAAGATATAAAATATGAAAGAATACTACTACCACCATAAGATATAAGTGGTAATGTGATTCCTGTAATCGGAAGTAAGCCAACAATCATACCTGTATTTTGAAGTTGTTGATATAGAAGCATGGCAATAATACCAACAACGATAAATCGGTCTTTTTATCTTTTGTAGCATAAGCAACTTTACACAAATAAATATCAAGTAATAGACAAAGAATTAGAATAAATGTTGTTCCGATAAAACCGAAACACTGACCGAATGCTGCAAAGATAAAGTCGGTATGTGCTTCTGGAATAGAAATGATATTTGCCTGTAAACCATAGCCTGTTAGACCAGCGCTTCCTAATGACAATAATGCGGTATATAGCTGGTTTGAACTGCCTCGAATATTACTTTCTGGTTCTAGCCATGCATCAATTCTTTGTAGTTTATATGAAGATATAAATGATGAAAGGATTTCGGGATATTCAAAATATAAAAACAAGAATGTTCCTACTACAATAGCTAAAAAGGCAAAAATTCCGATGACATATTCTTTTCGAATACCACTACAACATACTAAAATAAAAATATTGAAGACAATAATAATACATACACCAGTATCTGGCTGCATCATGATTAAAAATAACGGTGGAAATAGCACTTTTGCGATTTGCCAAAGTAATAATAAATCATCTTTATGTGTTGGGTTTGGATGTTCATTTTGATGCTCAACAATAATTTGTGAAACTAAAACAATTAAAACGATTTTGATAAATTCACTTGGCTGAAAACTACCAATCAACGGCAATTGAAACCAGGAGATGGCACCATTGACTTCACTTGCGAAAGGAAGTGAAATTCCAACAAAGTTAAATAACATACGGGATAAAAACAAATAAATAAGACATAACATTAAAATCTTATAGGCTATATCCATATAAGAATATATTTTTTTATTTTGGAGAATTGTAAGAAAGAACATTGCGATGAAACCTACAACGAACCAAAATAATTGGCGCAATAAATATGAATATCCACTTCCGGATTTAATTAAATTGAAAGAATTATATAACGCAAAACAACTAGTTAAACCAAAAAGGATTAGAATTAGAATCAAACCAATATCAATTTGAATGGACTTGTTTTTCCATTGAATCGTTTGTTTCATTAGTAAAAACCTCCTTATTCAGTGTTTTTAATTATAACATATTTATTTTGAAATTTTGGTATAATAGTCATGTTAGGATGATGATTTATGGCAGAAAAAAAATATACACCAATGATGCAACATTATTTAAAAATGAAAGAAGAAAATCCAGATGCGATTTTATTTTATCGCTTAGGGGATTTTTATGAAATGTTCTTTGACGATGCAAAATTGGTATCCCAAGAATTAGATTTAGTGTTAACTGGAAGAAGCGCAGGCGTAGAAGAAAAAGTTCCGATGTGCGGTGTTCCTTTTCATGCAGCTAATTCATATATTTCTCGTTTAGTAAAAAAAGGATATAAAGTAGCAATTTGTGAACAATTAGAAGACCCTTCTAATGCGAAAGGATTAGTGGATCGAGGAATTGTAAAAATTGTTACACCAGGAACTTATATGGATTCAACTATGGATGCCAAAACTACAAACTACATGGCATCGTGTGATATTTCTAGTTTTGAAATAACAGTGGTTTATTGTGAATTAAGTACGGGTGAATTGAAATATCAAACTCTACAACGATCATTAGTTGCTTTACAAAAAGCACTGTTAGAACAAAATGTAAGTGAACTTGTTTGTCCGATGGCAATGGACAAAAAATGGATGAGTGCACTAGAAGAAATGGAAACAATACTTATTTCGAAACATAAAAAGTCAAGTGTTGATTCACAAGATCTACCGTTATTAAATGGAATTGAATCTGAGTCATTAAAAGAGGCATTTGCACTTTTAATGGCCTATTTAAAAGATACACAAAAACAACATATTGATCATTTCTTGCCGATTGAATCGATGGACAAAGATAAAGTGCTAGTTATGGATTATGAAACCAAGAATCATTTAGAATTGGTTTCAAGTCAATCAACAAATGCTAAGGCAGAAAGCTTATGGTCTTTTATGGATAAATGCCAAAGCGCAATGGATCAAGACTATTAAAAAGATGGATTGAATATCCGTTAATTGATGCAAATAAAATAGCTAAAAGACAAGCTGCAATCAAAGATTTAAAAGAAAACTTCATGTTAAGAGAAAATCTAAAAGAACATTTAGTATATGTATATGATATGGAAAGACTTGCAAGTCGTATGGCTTATGGTAGTGCTAGTCCTAGAGATGTTTTACAACTTGTTGCTACACTAGAACATGCAAAACCTATATTAGATTTAGCTGTTTCTTTGAATTCATATCCAGAGTTTTCTCAAGTTCCAGATTGCCAGGGATTATATAATGAAATTAAAAATGCAATTATAGAAAATCCGCCACTAACACTAAAAGAAGGTGGTGTATTTAATGATGGTTACAATCAAGAATTGGATGAAGTAAGAAGAATTGCAAAAAAGGGAAAGATTTTATTTTAGAACTTGAGGCTAAAGAACGTGAAAGAACGGGTGTAAAATCATTGAAAGTCGGATACAATCGTATTTTTGGTTATTTTATCGAAGTTCGTAATGGGAATTTATCAAATATCAAAGATGAATTTGGATATCATGCAAAACAAACACTTGCCAATGCAACAAGATTTGTTACACAAGAATTAAAAGAAAAAGAAGAACAAATTTTACACGCACAAGAAACAAAGGTGAAGTTGGAACAAAGTTTGTTTAATGATTTATTATTAAGAATAAAAAAAGATTTATTTGATCTTCATGCGTGTGCACAAGCATTGTCTACAATTGATGTGCTAGTTTCTTTGGCTATTCTTGCTAGTGAAAAAGGATATGTATGTCCAGTTTTTCATCCAGGATACAATGTCAATGTAGTAGAAGGAAAACACCCGATATTAGATGATCGTATGAAGAAAAAAAGATATGTATCGAATGATTGGAAAATGTCAGAAGATGAACATGTTCAATTAATTACAGGGCCAAACATGGGTGGTAAATCCACTTATATGCGACAAAACGCTTTATTGGTGGTAATGGCGCAAATGGGAAGTTTTATTCCAGCAAAAACAGCAGAATTACCTATTTTCGATCGTATTTTTACAAGAATTGGTGCTTCGGACGATATATTAACTGGAAAGAGTACATTTATGGTAGAGATGATAGAAGCAAATGCTGCTTTGTGTTATGCAACAAAACATTCTTTAATTTTGTTTGATGAAATTGGTCGAGGAACAGCAACATATGATGGTATGGCTCTTGCACAGGCAATGCTCGAATATATTGATGAAGCTATTGGTGCAAAAACATTATTTTCAACACACTACCATGAATTAACAGATTTAGAAAAAGAACATCCATCAATGCATAATGTTCATGTGGATGTTCGCGAAGAAAAAAATGAAATTGAATTTAGATACCGTATCATTGACGGAAAAGCAGATAAGTCGTATGGTATCAATGTTGCGCGTCTTGCGCATTTACCAAAAGTTGTTTTGGACAGAGCGGCACAACTTCTAACAAATTTTGAAAATCAAGATAATAATCAAAATTATCAACCAAGTTTATTTGTGATGGAACAAGTGCAACCAGAAAAATCCAAACTTTTACAACAATTACAAGAATTAGATATTGATTCAATGACACCAAGAGATGCTCTGGATTGTCTGTATGAATTAAAGAAACTAAGTGAAAAAATCGAATTATAAATATGAAAATCATATGAATGGAGGTGTGAAGTATGACTAAGATTCATGTTTTGAGTGAACATTTAACAAATATGATAGCGGCTGGAGAAGTTGTTGAAAGACCAGCTGGAATTGTAAAGGAATGCGTTGAAAATAGTGTTGATGCAGGTGCTACAGTCATAGAAGTTGAAGTCTTTCAAGGTGGTATTGAAAGAATTGTGATTACAGATGATGGTTGTGGAATGGATCATGAAGATGCACATTTAGCTTTTATGCGACATGCCACAAGTAAAATGCATTCTGAAGAAGAATTGTTCAATATTCAAACGATGGGATTTAGAGGAGAGGCATTACCAAGTATTGCTTCTGTTGCCCAAGTCGAATTACAAACGAGCAATGGTGAAGAAGGTACCTTATTAAGATATAACTATGGTAGTTTGGATGTGGATGAAAAATGTAATTGTCCTAGAGGAACAAAATTAGATGTTTCTGGATTGTTCATAAAAACACCGGCTCGATTCAAACATTTGAAAAGTACTTCATATGAATTTTCTGTCATTGCAGATTTAATGAATAAAATGGCATTATCACATCCGGATATTCGTTTTCAACTTTCTCATGATGGGCGAGTTGTATTTCAAACGAGTGGAAATGGAAATATTCAAGAAATTCTATATCAAATGTATGGGAAAGAAGTAGCACAGAATGCAATTCATTTTGAAGGAAGTAATGAAGATTTTCATATTCATGGATATGCGATTCAGCCAAAAATAAATCGTGCAACAAAATATTTTATGTTTTTAACTCTAAATACAAGATTGATTCGTAGTGTCGCAATCCAAAAAGCGATTCTAGATGCTTATAGTGATTATATGCCGCCAAATCGTTTTCCAATTGTAGTATTACAGATGGATTCAGATACACAATTGGTTGATGTAAACGTTCATCCAAATAAATGGGAAGTTCGTTTATCAAACAAGGTGAAATGTTAGATTTGATCAAGAAAACGATTCAAGATGCATTAAATGCATCTCTAAAAACAGTTTCAGTAAGTAAACCAGAAAAGAAAAGTGTTATATTTGAACAGCCAGAAATACAATATTCATATCCTGTTAAGCCGCGTTTAAAAGAAGATAAAACGATTGAACAAAGTTTTCAAAACTATAAGCCAATTAAAGAAACAATAGTTGAGGAAAAAAGAATATATGAAGAAAAAAAGATTCCTGAAATAAAAATACAAGAAGAGCCTATTTCATATCCATTACCTAAAGTGGAAGAAACGAATGATAAGGGTCCTGAATTTTTTAAGCATTTGCAGGTTTTAGCCCAACTTCATGATTCCTATATATTATGTAGTAATGAAGAAGGATTAGTTATTGTGGATCAGCATGCTGCACAAGAAAGATATCATTATGAACAATTGAATGATAAACTATTGGTTCAATGTACAAATAAACAACCATTAATGGTTCCTATTCAATTGGATGTATCAAGTAATGTTTTAGCTCAATATATGACAATCAATGAAAAAACAGCATTTTTTGGGATTGAATTTGAACCATTTGGCACAGATCAATTGATTCTTCGTGAAATTCCACTATGGTTTCATGATGTGGACCAAAAACAATTCTTACAAGATTTATTAGATTATTTTGTGGAAAATCAAGACGTAGATATGGCAAAACTTAGAAAACATATGATTGCGACTATGGCTTGCCATAGTTCAATTCGTTTTAATCGACCATTATCTATGCAGGAAATGAAGCAGGTTATTTTAGATTTACAAAAGTGTAAACAACCATATCACTGTCCCCATGGAAGACCTACAGTCATTGTGATGAGTGATGGTGAGTTGAGAAAGGAATTTGAACGTGGATAGACAAAAAGTTTTAGCAATTGTAGGACCAACCGGAATTGGAAAAACAAGCCTTTCTGTATGGTTGGCAAAACAATTGAATGGAGAAATAATATCTTGCGATAGTATGCAAGTATATAAAAAAATGGATGTTGGTACAGCAAAAGTTACTAAAGAAGAAATGCAGGGTATTCATCACGAATTGATTGATATCCAAAATTATGATGAACCTTATAACGTAAAAGTTTTTCAAGAAAAAATGTCGTACAGCTATCGAAGATGTTGTAAAAAGAGGAAGTTTCCTATTTTATGCGGTGGAACAGGACTTTATTTAAAGGCAGCGTTATATGACTATGAATTTCAAGAAGAACAAGAAGATACAGCTTATACAACCTATTTAAATTCTAAAACAAATGAAGAATTGGTTGTGATGTTAGAAGAAAAAGATGCAAAAGCTCTAGAAAAAATTCATCCTAACAATCGTAAACGTTTGATTCGTGCTCTACAAATTTGTCATAGTGGTACTTCAAAATCAGAACAAGAAGACAAACAACAACATATTCCATTGTATGATGTATACTTTTTAGGTTTAGATGTGAAACGAGAAATTTTGCATGATCGAATCAATAAAAGAGTGGATATTATGTTTGAAAATGGTTTGGTCAAAGAAGTAGAAGAACTATTCTCAAATCCAAAAACATGGGAATATACAAGTTTTCAAGGTATTGGATATAAAGAGTTTAAAGATTATTTCTTAAAAGAAAAAGTATAGAAGGAAGTAAAAACAGCTAATAAAACAACATTCTAGACAATATGCGAAAAGACAATATACATGGTTTAAAAATCAAATGCCAGTACATTGGTTTGAAGCCCAAAATAAAGATGAAATATATAGTGCAGTAAAGGAATGGTTGGTTGATGAAGACAAATGAAAGAAGTGAATTGTTGCTTGGGAAAAAGGCTCTAGAAACACTAAATGATAAAACGGTCCTTGTTGTTGGTGTGGGTGGAGTTGGATCTTTTTGTGTAGAAGCCTTAGCAAGAACTGGGGTAGGTCATCTAATTCTAATAGACAAAGATTGCGTGGAACCCAGCAATATTAATCGTCAATTGGTTGCAACTTTAGATACAGTAGATCAAATTAAAGTCAATGTATTGAAAGAAAGAATTCGTACACTAAATCCAAATTGTATTGTGGATACATTTGCATTTTTCTATGATCAAACAAAAGATGATGAAATATTTTCGCAACCTATTGATTTTGTGATAGACTGCATTGATTCCATTCAAAGTAAGAAGGATTTAATGCAAGCCTGTATAGATCGAAATATACCATTCTTATCAAGTATGGGAATGGCTAGGCGCAAAGATCCTACAAAACTTGTTGTTACAGAAATAGAAAATACAAGTTATGATCCAATGGCTAAACAAATTCGTCAATGGAAACGAAAAAATCGTATTCGAAATAAAATATGGGTTGTAGCATCTACAGAAATTCCTATACCAGTAGAATCAGGGCAACCATTACCAAGTGCAATTTTTGTGCCTGCAAGTGCAGGACTACTTCTTGCGAGTACCTGTGTAGAAAGATTGATTGAAGTATAAAACGAAAGGAAGAGTATATGAAGGACGTATTTATTGTAAATCCTAAATCTGGAAAGAACAGTCAATATGAATTGATTAAGGAAATTAAAGAACATTTTCAAGGAAAAAGAATCATTATCGAAAAAACCAAAGGTCCTGAACATGCGACATTTATCGCAAAAAAATATGCTCTATCCAATGAACCTGTACATTTATTTGTTTGTGGTGGAGATGGAACTTTGCATGAAGTTATCAATGGGTGTGCAGAAAAAGAAAATGTGATTATTTCTGTGATTCCAATCGGAACGGGAAATGATTTTGTGAAATATTTTGAAGATTTAAAACGAGAAGATTTTTTAAATTTGGCAAATTATACAAATCCAGAATATGTGGACTGTGATTTGATTAAAGTAAATGGAGAATATTCAATAAATACCGTTTCCTTTGGTTTTGATGTTGAAGTCGCAAAACAAGTAAATGAACTAAAGAAAAAAATGCCTACAGAAGGTATTATTCCATACGCATTATCCGCTTTGATCAGTTTAAGAAAACCGATATGTAAAGAATATCAAATTCAGGTCGATACAAAAAAATTACCGAAAGATAAATATGGATTTTTAGTATTTGCGAATGGAAAATACTATGGTGGAGGCTTTAAACCATGTCCAGATGCCAATATTGATGACGGATGGATGGATGTTTGCTTGATTTCAAATGTGAAAAGACATCAAATCATAAAATTGGCAAAAAAATACCAAGAAGGAAATCACCTTCAATACACAAATCTAGTCTCTATGTATCAGCAAAACAGTTCATTTAGATACGGAAATGAGCTTAATTTATGCAAATCTAGATGGAGAAGTCAAAGGATTTAAAAATCCAACAATCGAAATTGTAGAGAAGGCAATTCGACTTGCCCTTCCTAGAATATCGTGAGTATGATACAATATTCAAAAATATAGGGAGTGTGAAAAATGGATTCGGATTTATGGATACAAATCCTAGAGTTAGTAGTTTTATTAACATTATCAGGCTTTTTTTCTTCAGCTGAAACGGCAATGGTTTCAGTCAGTAAAATTCGTTTGAGAACATTAGAAGAAGAAGGAAATAAAAAGGCTACATTAGCCTTAAAAATATTGGAAAATCAGTCGAAAATGTTGAGCGCAATATTAATTGGAAACAATTTAGTCAACACATCAGCGGCAAGTATTGCTTCTGTGATCGCATATTCTTTTGGTGGAGCAGCTGTTAGTATAGCTACATTTATTATTACTTTTTTAATTTTAGTATTTGGAGAAATCACACCAAAAACATGGGCTACGATCAATGCGGATAAACTTGCGCTTGCGTATGCACCTATAATTATTTTTTTTGATGAAAATATTAACGCCTGTTATTTGGTTTGTGAATTTGTTTAGTTCAGGTATTTTAAAATTAATGGGAATACAAAATTCAAATAAAAATATATCAATGACTGAAAGTGAATTGCGTACAATTGTAGATGTTTCGCATGAAGAAGGTGTCATTGAAGAAGATGAAAAAGATATGATCAACAAAGTGTTTGATTTAGGGGATGCCAAGGCAAAAGATGTAATGGTTCCTCGTGTTCATGTTGTGATGGCAGAAATCGACAGTACATATAAAGATTTATTGGAGATATTTAGAGAAGAAAAATTCACGCGTATTCCAATTTATAAAGATAAAATCGATAATATTATTGGTATTGTCAATATGAAAGACTTATTGATGTATGATGATTTTTCACATTTTGATATGCAAAAGATTTTACGTAAACCAAAGTTACATATGAAAATAAAAAAGTATCTGAATTATTGATTGAAATGAAACAATCCACATTTAACCTTGCGATAGTCATGGATGAATATGGAGAATTCTCAGGTATCGTTACGTTAGAAGACATTATTGAAGAAATTGTTGGAGATGTACAAGATGAATACGATGCACATGAAGAAGAAAATATTATTAAATTAAATAATCAAACATATGATGTCAAAGGCTATTTAAGTTTACATGATTTAAACGATTATTTAGATTTAGATTTAGATAGTGAGGACTTTGATTCAGTTGGAGGACTTGTCATTGATGCACTAGGTCGTTTACCACAGACAAATGATGAAACAACTTTACCAAATGGTATCCGCATTAAAGTCTTAAAGGTAGAAAAAAACCGTATAGAATCAGTTAGACTGATTTTGCCAGAAACACAAAATGAAAAGGATGCATAGCACATCCTTTTTTCTATATTATTCAAAAATAGCACGACCAATACGAACTGTATTGGATCCATGTTTTACAGCTAACTTGTAATCTTGAGACATTCCCATAGATAAAGTATCTATTTCAGAATATTGTTCTTTTAATTCTAAATATAAAGTATGCATTTGTTCAAACTCAGACTCAACTAATTCTTGATTGTCTGTTTTTGAAGCAACACACATTATGCCTTTGATTTGAATATGTTTAAATTCTTGTAGTTGAGAAATAAAGTTTTTCGCATCCTTAAAAGGATATCCCGTTTTATTTGGATCTTCCGAAATTTTTAGTTCTACTAATACCTTTTGAATGATGCCATGTTTGTTGGCTTGTTTTTCAATTTCTTCAGCAAGTTTCAATGAATCCAAGCTTTCAATCACATCAACCTTTCCAACAATATACTTCACTTTATTTGTCTGTAGATGCCCAATAATGTGCCAAGTATATTTTGGATCATACTTATCTATAAATTCCTGTACACGATTTTCTCCAAAAGTAGTTAGCCCCATTTTGGCGACTTCATCAATTTCTTCCTTTGTACGCGTTTTAGATACAGCCACTACATTAAAATCCTGTGCTTTTAGTTCTTCAATCAATTCTTTATTCATATTAAAACAGTCCTTTCAATACAAATTTAATTATAGACGAAGAAAAAAAAGAAGCAATACGTTGCTTCTAGTTAAATAGCTTTCCAAACAACCATCTTATAGTTGGTCCACAATAACAAATTTGCCAAAAGAAAGCCATTGGAAAATTAAATAAAATAGTCATAAACCAAACTGAAATAATTTGGACACCTGGAGTTTTAAATAGAATGGTCGCAATTAAACTCATGATTGGACACATAATACAAATAATGTAGAAAGAAATCGCAAGTGTGATAAAGAAAGGTCGATCCTTTGGTGTTACAACTTTAAAGGCAAAGTAATGAGCAAGTTTATCAACAAAGAAATATTCTAAAATAAAAGCAACCGGCCACATGATAACCAATTCATGAAAAGCTAACAAAAAGACTTGATTGGACATACAACCCATATTGAGTGCGATGTTGTAACAAATCATGGCATAAACCATTAAAAAAGACATGAATAAAGTAAATACAATATTCTCGAATTTAGTTTTTGGCATATATTTTCTCCTCCTAAATGACTTTTTGTGTTGTTCAATCAAAGACGTTTCCAATATGTACCAAAAAGCGAACGCTAGTAATGATACCACAATTTTTTGGCTTTTGTAATAAAAAATCAGTAAGAATTACTCTTACTGATGAATAGGGAAAGTTAATATAATAGTAAATAAATCATTTGTTTCGTCTTGATAGAAAGTACCATGATGGATTTCTATCATCTTTTAACACTCTTTAAACCAATCCCATTACTTTCGACTTTATCTAAATGACGATTGATTGAATTTGTGAAACTCATTTTTAATTGGTTTTCTTCAATCGTTGCTTGAATCACAATATCTTTCCAAGGATCACAATACTTTTGAATATTTGAAAACACATTATTTAATATTCTTTGAATCATCGCAAAATTCGCATCCATAGATAGAGAAGTTTGTAGAGGCTCATATAAAATGTGTAGATCCATTTCTCTTAAATACTGAATATGATCTACCAATGTATCGATGACTCTTTGAATGGGAATATTCGATAAATCCAAATTGTATTCTGTAGAAAAGACAAGAGAATACTCAAACATTTTATTGGAAAGATATGTGATTTCTTCAACTTTAGCTAGACACTTTTGAAGATATTGATCACGAAATTCATTATCATCCCTTTTTAAATTCATGATTTCAAGGTATCCCTTTAAAGTTGTTAGTGGAGTTCTTAAATCATGGGATAAAGAAGAAATTAATTCTTTATTCGCAACACGCGCCTGTTGTTCATTGTCCATCGTTTGTAGAAAGGCAATGCGCATTTGATTCAAGTCCTGGGCTAAACGTCCAATCTCATCTCTATCACTTACTTTGATTTCGTGATTCCAATCTCCAATTGCTAAAGTAAACACATCTTCCTGTAAACTTTGAATGGAATGAATTCGTTTACGGATAAAGTTTTGTAGGATAATTAAATAAAAAGAGAAAGAAATCAAAAGCGAAAGAATAATATAAGGAATTTGGAATGGAATCATTGGGAATGAAGTGATATATAAATAAACGGTTTGATTTTTAAAATGTATAGGATAATCATAATACAATGGGGCTTCTAAGACATCCAAATCATCAAAACTATATAACAACAAAAAATTATTGCTGCTTAATGGAGATTTGTCTGTAAAATAGATTCCATCCTGATCATATAATTCCACATACGCATGATTGAGTGCGTTTTCTTTTAATATATGATTGATGCTTTTTATTTTCTTTCGTCAAATCAAAATTTTGGAGTTGTTTTTCTAATCTATTAACATAAGAAGAATAATCTTCTGATTGATAAAACGTATCCATTAAAAACTCAAAGACCACACTGCGATTTAAATATAGGAATGAAAAAGAAGTTAAGACTAACAATGTTGCACAAAGAAAAGAGAACATCATACGACTGGATAAGGAATAGAAGACGTTTTTCTTTGATTGGAGTGGTTTAAGATTTTTTAAAAGTAAATAAAAAAGAATTGTGATAATAAGACTTAAAATACAATCAAAAATACGATAAGAAGCATAATAATTTGTGAAAGATGGATACCACTCAATACAACTTGTTTTACTTGAACTTTTTATAAAAATATTATACTTTTGTGCATTTTTTAAAGGAGCACGGCCACAAAACGCAAGTACAGAATCAATGATCTTATCATCTGGTTTATTTGATTTTGTCTTATATAAAATGACTTGGTAGCTTCCCTTTTTTAATAATTGATTTAAATCTTTACGAATTTGAGTGTGGTTCATAAAATCCACTTGTTCTTGTTCATCTAAATAAGTCTTCGCCTCTTTTATTTTTTCTTTAGATAAAGTATCCGAATAATTAAAATGTGTATTTAAATAATCGTATACGACAAATCTTTGAGAATATATTGCGAAAAAACTCAATAAAAAACAAGAAGGGAAAGATATAGTCTCGTTATTTTTTTATTCAAAACGATACCCTTTCCCCAAATTGTTTTTATGTATACGGGATTGGCGGGATCCTTCTCGATTTTCTTTCTAAGATTACGAATATGAACCATGATTGTATTATTTGCTGAATAATAATAAGGCTCATTCCAAGCCTTTTCATACAATTGTTCAGCTGAAAAAATTTGTTTAGGATTCTTCATCAACGTACTCAAAATATTAAATTCAATATCCGTTAATTCAACTTCCTTTCCATTGACCTCTGCATTTTGTTGGGCATAACGCAAAGTAAGACCATCCATACTTAAATCCTTTTCTGTATCAAGTAATGTTTCTTCTTTTTACCCTTATAGACTTGATAACGACGAAGTAAAGCTTTAACTCTTGCTGTTAATTCACTATACGAAAAAGGCTTTGCCAAATAGTCATCGGCACCACTTGAAAAACCAAGCGTCTTATCCGAATCTAATCCTTTGGCTGTTAAAAATAAGATAGGGACATTGCTTGTTTCACGAAGCTTTAAACAAGTCTGGTAACCATTCATATTCGGCATCATAATATCAAGAACAATCAAATCGATGGAAGAATCAAATAATTGAAGGACCTCATTTCCATCTTTAGCTTCAATCACTTCATAGCCTTCGCCAGTTAATAAAATTCTTAATATTTCACGGATTTCTGCATTATCATCTGCCACTAAAATACGTGTCTGCATGTTCACATCCCCTTTCTTTTATTCTATTTTACCCCATTTACTATAGGGTTTCCAATTTTCATAAGGCAACATATGATGTAAATGATCCATCACTTTTGATTGCGAAGAATACAACTGAATGACATCCAATTTTTCTTTATAATCTTTCTTGGATAATTTCTTTTCATTCTTTAATTCAGCCTTGTTTTTCTTTGATGTATACTTACCAAAATATACAAGCTGATTTGTCTTATCTTCTTTTTCTAAATCATAGTAACATACTTAGATACCTTTTTATGATGGTTATGCCCATATTCACCATCTGGATTATGCGTTACAATTTTGTCCCAGTCTTTGGAATCGATTTCTTTTTGGATTTCTCTTCTGTAGCGTCGAATCCTTCAGCAGCAGCAACAGCTTCGATTAACAAGGTTAGTTTTCACACGTTTGTCAGCGTCAGCTTCATATTGTTTGTGAAGATCTTCTTGAGTTGTACCAGTGATTTGGAAGTACATTTCAGGAGAGATACCTTGACGTTGCATGTTACCCATGAATTCGTTCATAGCACGGTGAACTTCGTCTTCAACCATTTCTGCTGGCAATTCAACGATTTCAGCGTTTTCAACAGCCAAATCAAGTGCAGCACCTTCAACAGCGTCATCATATGCGATTTCTTTAGCTGCTTCAAGTTCTTTACGGTATTTAGCTTTCAACTCATCAAGAGTTTCAACTTCATCGTCAAGATCTTTAGCCAACTCATCATCAAAAGCAGGAACTTCTTTAGCTTTAACTTCGTTAACTTTAGTAACAAATACAGCAGCTTTACCTGCAAGATCAGTAGCTTGATAGTCTTCTGGGAAAGTTACTTTAACTTCTACTTCATCACCAGCTTTTGCTCCAACCAATTGGTCTTCGAATCCTGGGATAAATTGACCTGAACCAAGTTCAAGAGAGTGGTTTTCACCTTTACCACCGTCAAATTCAACACCATCTACTGAACCAACAAAGTCGATAACAACAGTGTCGCCATTTTCAGCTGCACCTTCTTTAACGACCAATTCAGCCAAGTTTTTGCGTTCGTTTTCAAGCTTAGCATCAACTTCTTCATCAGTAACTTCTTTAGAAGCTTCAACTGAAACTTCAAGATCTTTATATGCACCAAGTTTTACTTCAGGTTTTGTAACAACTTCTGCAGTAAGTGTCCAATCTTGACCTTTTTCAATTGATTTTACATCAATTTTTGGTTGTGCAACAACATCAAGACCAAGTTCAGCAATCGCTGCTTCATAAGCTGCTGGAAGAATTGCATTCAAAGCATCATCGTAAAGAGCTTCTTCACCAAATTTTTGGTTAAATACGGCACGAGGCATGTGCCTTTACGGAAGCCTGGAGCGTTCAAATTCTTTTTAACCTTGTTAAACGCTTGATCCAAAGCTGGTTGAATTTTATCTTGACCGATAGTGAATGTCACCACACCACGGTTAGTGGCTGTGTTTTCAAATGATACAGACATGTAGTCATTCTCCTTAAAATTTTTTATAGATACAGTTTAGTTTACCATATTTCAAAGCCTTTTAAAAGTTTTTTTCTCCAATTTAATCACAAGAAAATCGTTAGGAACTGCTACTTTTTCAAATTTTTGATAAACTAAAGCTATGAATATTTTACAAAGATACATCCAACAATTTAATTTTGAAGAGACCCTAATGGTACTCATTACAAAAGGGATTAAGCTCCTCATTCTTCTCATCATCTTTCTTCTTAGTAAGAAGATTATCAACTTCCTTTTTAAACATACAGTCGGACGCTCTCTAGCTTGGACAATTCAAACACCTGCTCGACAAAAAACCATTGAACGTTTACTACACAATTGCATGAACTACGTGCTATACTTTTTCCTTGTTTACTGGCTTCTTAGTATCCTTGGGGTTCCAGTATCAAGCCTCCTTGCTGGTGCAGGACTTGCTGGGGTTGCTCTTGGTCTAGGAGCTCAAGGCTTCCTATCAGATGTCGTTAATGGTTTTTTCATCTTGTTAGAAAACCAATTTGAAGTCGGTGACTCAGTTGAAGTAGGACCCGTTACAGGCCTTATTTCAACCGTAGGTATTCGAACTACTCAAATTCGAGGATTTGATGGAACTCTCCACTTTATACCTAACAGAAATATCACAATTGTATCCAACAAATCTCGAGGGGATATGAGAGCTCAAATTGATATCCCAGTCTATCC
>ENA-OQIR01000458-OQIR01000458.1-human-gut-metagenome-genome-assembly--contig:-NODE-458-length-17825-cov-3.563058_pt1 | contig 17825 bp, 18 predicted proteins | sample MGYA00242580_ERZ504745 | MGnify/ENA primary metagenome ERZ504745 (study PRJEB26092, sample SAMD00036214) | human gut metagenome | host: Homo sapiens | study: EMG produced TPA metagenomics assembly of... | reverse complement strand
CACAGGTCGCCAGACGGTCCAGCGTGGCCTGCTCGCGAACGCTCACGATGGAATACATCATCATGCGCCCGCCGACGGCGCGCGACTCGCCGCATGCAGAATCGCCGCCCGCCTGCTCGTCGGTCACCGCCACGGGACGGCCCTCGTCATCGCGCGCAAAGGCACGCGTGGAGGAACGGTGCTCCAACGTGTCCAATACAGCATTGCCCGTGGTCTCGACCGGATAGCCGCACGCATCCGCAGCCGTCGTACACACCCGCTCGTCCATAACCCATCCCTGCCATTTCTTTAAGAAGCCTTTACGTTTCCGTGTAATTCCCGTCCATTATCGCGCAGGTCGCCACTACATTGCGCCACACCGCCACACGTGCGCGTTAATATGGCTGGTTGTTGTGCGCAGCCACCAATTGCAGCGCATATCTTGGTAACAATCGGGTAAACCCCCGCTTTCGTAGGTTTTAAGTTTGTGAGGAGTCTCAGCATGTTCGCTGCCGCCATCTCGCTCGTCGGTCTTGCGGCGACCGTCTACCTTGTCTTGCGCGAGGCCAAGGCCATTCGCGCACAGTCGGGCACCGTCGCCAAAGGCGCCATCGCCTGGAGTGTCGCCTTCGGCCTGTTCCAGCTCTTTTTGACCATTTGGGGCGCCATTGGCCTCGTCGCCCAAAACGAGCCGCTCGCCTTTGTGATGCTCATCCTGACCAACGCCATCCTTACCGGATGCGCCTGGGCCAGCATTGCCCGCGACCGCATCGCCCCGCGCGTCTTTGCGTTCGCCGGGTCCGATGCCCCCGTCCCCACCGGCAAGCTCGCCCGCCTGCGCGGAGCCTTTGTGGGCAAACCGCTCGTCGCCGCCGTCTTGTGCCTGCTGCTCGCCGGCGTCTTTGCGCTGCTGGGCATGGAGTCTCGTCCAACACGACTTACCTGGGTCTACCCCCTGTGCATTCTGCTCGAATGGGCCATCATCACCGTGCTCATGGTCGGCTTGTTCTTCCTATTCCAGCGCCACGGCGCAGCTCCCGCGGTCCTGGCCTTTGCCTCTTTGTCCTGGGCATTGCCGAGTTCTTCGTCATCACGTTTAAATCCATGCCCATCCAGCCGGGCGACCTTTCGGCCATCTCCACCGCCGCCGCGGTCGCCGGCAACGGCTACACCTTCTCGATTTCGCTGTTCTGCGTGCTGTCCATGGGCTTTACCGCCATCGCCATGCTGCTGTGCGAGTACGCCGGCCTGGTGGCACCGCACCGTCAGAAGGGCGCCGCTAACGCCAAGCGCATGCTGCTCACCAACCTGCTCGTGGCGGTGCTGTGCCTGGGCGGCGTGACCGCGCATGTCACGCTCATCGACTACTACAACACCCTCGGCATCACCGTCTACACCTGGCGCCCGCTCGAGAGCTACTGGCGCGAGGGCTACCTGCCTGCCTTTATTAGTGCGGCACAGTCCATCAAGCCGCCCAAACCCGCCGACTACTCCGTCGACGATGCCAAGGCCACGCTCAAAAAGTACGCCAAGGCCTACGACAAGTCCGACGCGGCCAAGAGCGACGAGCGCGCCGCCGCAAAGGAGCAGTTCGACAGCGAGAAGCCCACGGTCATCGCCATCATGAACGAGACGTTCTCGGATCTGTCGATCTACCAGAACATGCGCGCCGGCTACGAAGGTCCGCAGTACTTTAAGAACCTGTCCAACTGCCTCAGCCGCGGAAAGCTCTACGTGAGCGCCTACGGCGGCGGCACGGCCAATACCGAGTTTGAGTTTATGACCGGCAACTCCATGGCCAACCTGGCTCGGGCGTGTACCCCTACACCATCTACAACATGGAAACGACCGGGAACCTGGCAGAGCAGTTCAAATCGCTCGGCTATTCCACCACGGCCATGCACCCCAACCACGCGACCAACTGGAACCGCGAGAACGTCTATAAGGACTTTGGCTTTGACCAGTTCCTGTCCATCAACGATTTCCAGGGCGCCGATACCCTGCGCGGCATGGTGACCGACCAGGCAACCTACGACAAGATTCTTGAGTTGCTCGACCAGAACGCCGACCCGCAGTTCATCTTCGACGTGACCATGCAGAACCACTCGGGCTACGACACGGGCCTGCTGCCGGTCGACAAGCAGATGCACCTGAACATCGACACGACCGACCTGGACGCCAAGACCGTCGAGGATGGCACGCTGTCCGATGTCGACGAGTACGTCTCGTGCATCGAGCAGTCCGACCAGGCGCTGCGCTACTTCCTCAACGCCCTGAGCAAGCTCGACCGCAAGGTGGTCGTGGTGTTCTGGGGCGACCATCAGCCGTTCTTCCCGTCCAAGTTCAATGACAAGTGGTTTACCGGCGAGGACGACGCTACGCATCAGGAGCGTCTGTGGCAGACCGACTACATCATCTGGGCCAACTACGACGTTGCCGGCTGCGACCAGACGAGCGAGGTTGACGACTTGTCTACCAACTACCTGTCCACCCAGCTTATGCAGCTGATCGGCGCACCGCTGACCGACTACCAGAAGGCGCACATGACGCTGCGCGAGTCGCTACCCGCCATCAACTCCGTGGGCTACGAGGACGCCAGCCTGCGCTGGGCGCTCTCCTCCAACGTCACCGGTGACGACGCCGCTGCCGCAGCCGCCACCAAGGCACGCGAGGATTACGCCAAGATGCAGTATTACGAGATGTTCCGCGACGGCAAGAACGTGTACACCGAGCACTTCCAGACCGAGGCCAACGAGACCGACCCCAACCTGGCGCCGGGCACGACCAAGATCAAATAACGGGTCTATCGACCTGGTTCGTCCGCCCGGGCGGCGCGGAACATAAGGTTCCCTGCTCGTGCGGAACTCGCGATGAACCTTACGTTCCGCGCCACCGAGCAGACGCCTCGGTGTTGAGGCGCGGCTTGTCATGAGAGCATCCGCAATATATGTAAGTTGAAGGCCACATTAAGTGGCCTTCTTTGTATTCGGAAAGCCCATCCCGCTCTGAATACATCCGGGTATGGAATATCCGCTTATTAGGCCTTCCATCAATAAAGGGGCGCCCTCCCGGGCGGCGGGCACGAAGTTCATCGCGAGTTCCGCACGCAAAGAAGGCCACTTAATGTGGCCTTCGTCTTGCGCAGGACTGTAGAGCAGGGAACCTTATATTCCGCCGTCGGGCAGGCGTCACAAGCACACCGAACGCCGGGCATTATCTCCTTAACATGAACGCTGTTCATTTTCTTGCCGTAAAAATCCCCGCCTTGCGCGGGGACCGTTAGTAGAGGGTTCGGCGCGTAATCTCGAGCACGGCACTCGGATCAAAGTCTTGCCGGATCACGGCAGAGAGCATGAGCGAGAACAGGACCTCGGCAAATTGCTCGACAGAAAACTGATCGGTAAAGGCATCCGGGCGCACTCGAGGGTCGCGCCTGAGCACCATACAAAGCTGATCGAGGATATGCTGCCAGGCATGATGCATGCGGCGCTTGCCATCCGCAGTGTCTTGCTGCATAAAACTCAGCGAGTGATGCGTAAAGAAGCCCGGATACGTTTGGCAGCCGTACTCCATCTGGCGATACATCCAGCGAATGCACTCGAGTGCATCGTCCAAGACGGCCTCGTCATCGGGGTGATGGAAAATGTCGCCCCACACGCTTGCCACGGTCGCGCCCACGAGCGCTGTCTTAGAATCAAAGTAGTTGTAGATGCATCCGACCGACACGCCGCATGCCGCGGCAACCGAGCGAATGTTGACGCCGGTCCAACCGTTTTCCTGGATGAGCTTACGGCTCGTCTTCAGGATTTCCTCCTTAGACGTCGCCGTGTTATTCATGCCCTCACCTCCAATATGAACAATGTTCATTTTGCCACGACGCAACCTTGTGCCAAGAAAAAGCCTCGAGAATTTCGAGGCTTTCACACTTGTACTATGGAGCGCTCGACACCACGAGCAGCAAGCTACTCTCCCAGCACGGCCTTCTTGGCCGCCGCCGCCATGTTATCCATATCTTCCTTGGTGGGATGGTCCTTCGCGGCAACCCAGTTGTCGAGCAGCATCTTAAATCGGGCGTTGTCGGGATCTTGTTCGAGCATTGCCTCATAGCGCTGCTTAACCGCGGGACCCATCTTGCCTGGCACATCGCCCAGCCCGCAAGCTCGGCATCCTCGGCCAGATTGGAAGTTACGCGGTCGACAATCTGCTGGTAATAGCTCTGGTCGGCCCCAAAGCCGCAGGTGCCAAACAGGAACACGCGCTTGCCGTGCAAGGCAGAGAGCAACGCCGCGACCGAAGGCGTGCACGCGCCCTTGTCGCACCAAAAACCGACGAGCACCGTGTCGGCCGCGCAGGCGCCCTGCGCCTCGAGCGCAACCTGATCTGCATCCGCATCGTCGCTCAACGCCGCGGCATGGACAAACTCAACGCCCGCAGCCTGCAGAGCGCGCTTGATCGCGCCCGAAACCATCCTGGTATTACCGCTCTTGCTGTTAACCACCAAAGAGCACGTCATAGTCACGTTGCCTCGTTTCCCCCAAAATTAAAGCCACTAATGCAATTTATTAGATGAATATCTTAGTACTAACGTGACAGATGTAAACCACCGTCTGTCGATTGATTAATTTGCCCCACGGGCTTCCTCACTGGGCGAATTGGCTGCGGTAGAGCTCGGCGTAGAAGCCGCCTGCCGCGAGCAGTTCATCGTGCGTGCCGCGCTCGATAATCTCGCCATCGCGCATTACCAGGATGCAATCGGCGTTGCGAATCGTCGACAGGCGGTGTGCCACGACAAAGCTCGTGCGGCCGGCCATGAGCTCGTCGAATGCCGCCTGCACCTGCAGCTCGGTACGCGTATCGATGCTCGACGTTGCCTCGTCCAGCAGCAGAATCGCCGGATCGGTGAGCATGACGCGCGCGATGCACAGCAACTGTTTTTGACCCTGGCTAAACGTGCCGCCGTCCTCGCCGATCACCGTATCGTAGCCGCCTGGCAGCTGCACGATAAACTTGTGCGCATGAGCGCGCTTGGCGGCCTCGACAATCTGCTCGCGCGTGGCATCGGGGCAACCGTAGGCAATGTTTTCGGCCACCGTGCCCTCGAACAGCCAGGTGTCCTGCAGCACCATGCCAAAGGCGCGGCGCAGGCTCGCACGCGTGTAGTCACGCGAGGAGCGACCATCGACCGCGATGCGCCCAGCATCGATATCGTAAAAGCGCAGCAGCAGGTTGATGAGCGTCGTCTTGCCACAGCCCGTGGGTCCGACGAGGGCAAAGCGCGTACCGGGCTTGGCATCGATGCAGATATCCTGCAGCAGTTTGCGGTCGGGCACATAGCTAAAGTACACGTGTTCAAAGGTCACCTCGCCCTGCGGGGCGGCAAGCTCCACGGCATCCGCCGCGTCGGCTCCTGCTCGCGCGCATCGAGCAACGCGAACATGCGGCGCGCCGAGGCGTACGCGGTCTGGATTTGCGTGATGACGTTCGTGACCTCGTTGAACGGCTTAGTGTACTGGTTAGCGTAGGACAGGAAGATCTGCACGCCGCCCACCGTGAGCGCCGCAGGCACGCCCGTGATCACGCCCGCGCAGCCGATCACGGCGACCACGGCGTAGATGATGTTATTGATAAAGCGCGTGCCGGGGTTAGAAAGCGAACCCATAAACTGCGCGCGCTCGCCCGCCGTATAGAGCTCGGCGTTGAGGACATCGAAGCGCTGTTGAGCGTGCGGGCCGTAGGCGAAGGCGTCCACGAGCTTTTGCTCGCCCACGTACTCCTCAATATGACCGCCAAGCTGGCCTTGGATGCGCTGCTGTGCCGTAAAGCTCTTGTTGGAAAGCTTGGCGATGGCGCCGGCTGCAAAGATGGAAAGCGGCGTGACGAGCACCACCACGAGCGTCATGGCCAGGTTAATGGAGAGCATAAACGCGAGCGTGCCCACGATGGTGATGACGCCGGTAAAGAGCTGCGTAAAGCCCTGCAGCAGGCCGTCGCCCACTTGGTCGACATCGTTGACCACGCGGCTCATGAGGTCACCGTGGGCATGGCTGTCGATAAAGCTGAGCGGCATGCGGCTGAGCTTGTCGCTTGCCTCCACGCGCATGTCGCGCACCGTCTCGTAGGACAGGCGGTTGACGCAGTAGCCTGCAGCCACTGGAAGGCCGCCGCGCCCACCACGACAATCGCGAGCTTGGTAACGAGCGGCAGCAGCGCGTCAAAGTCCACCTGCCCGGCGGCAACGATGAGTCGATGCCCTCGCCGATAAGGATGGGCGTATAGAGTTGCAAGATCACCGAGATGGCGGCGCTCACAAACGACGCCGTAAACGAAATGCGATGCGGACGGACGTAGCCCAGCAGGCGGCGAGTTACCGCGCCCACGGGGTAGCGCTCGGGGTCGCCGGGCTGGCGCGGGCCGTCACCCAAGTCGTTGAGGCTATCGTTGCCGGACACGTTGGCCGTCATCGTGGCGACCGAGCCGGAAGAAGTATACGGGTTCATTTAGCAGCCCTCCTTTGCGCAGACGGATGCGGAGGCGATCGGGGTGGACGCGGGCGTCGTACTCCCCTGCTGGCCCTCGAGCTCCTCGCGGCGCAGCTGCGACTGGCAATCTCGCGATAGAGCTGACAGGCCGCGTACAGCTCATCGTGCGTGCCCAGGCCCGCGACCGAGCCGTGATTGAGCACGCAGATCATGTCGGCGTCGCGCACGGTCGAGACGCGCTGGCTTACGATCACCGTCGTCAGCGGCAGACCGCCCTCGGCGCACCGCGCACGCTGCGCTCGCGAATGGCATGACGAAGCGCCGCATCGGTCTTAAAGTCGAGCGCCGAGGCAGAGTCATCCATGATTAGGACCTGCGGAGAGCCCACCAGAGCACGTGCGATGGTCAGGCGCTGGCGCTGGCCACCGCTAAAATTCTTGCCGCCCGCCTCGACCGGGGCATCTAAACCCTGGGCTTGTTGCGCACGAACTCGCTCGCCTGCGCCATATCGAGCGCCGCCCAAAGATCCTCGTCGGTTGCCGCCTCGTCGCGCCAGGTCAGGTTGCTGCGGATAGTGCCGCTCACCAGCGACGCACGCTGCGGAACAGTCGCAACCACATGGCGCAGCTGGTCGAGCGGCCAAGCGCGCACGTCGCACCCATCACGCACACACTGCCGGTGCCCGCATCGTACAGGCGCGGGATAAGCGAGACAAGCGTGGACTTACCGCTGCCTGTACCGCCGATAATGCCAAGTGTTTTGCCCAGCGGGAGTTCCAGCGTCACATCGTTGACAGCATTGGCCGCGCCGCGCCAAACGAGAAGCCCGCATGACTCAAGCTCAGCGCAGGAACTGGAGCGACATTGCCCGGCTCGGGCAGTGCGACCGGCTCGTTGTCCTCGTCGGTGATGCTCGGCACGCAATTGAGCACCTCATTGATGCGCGACGCGCTCGCACTCGCCTTGGTAAAGACCACGACCAGGTTGGCGACGTACACGATAGAGGTGAGCGTCTGCGTCATGTAGTTCACAAACGCCATGACCTGGCCCTGTGTGAGTTCGCCCACGTTGACCTGGATGCCGCCCACCCACAGGATGGCGCACACGCCCAGGTTCATCACCAAAAACGTTACGGGGTTGAGGACCGACGAGAGCTTGCCCACCGCGATGGCGGTATGGGCCTGGTCATCGGCAGCTTGGGCAAAGCGCTCGCGCTCGTGGTCCTCGCGCACGAAGGCGCGAACCACGCGAGCGCCCGAAAGCCCCTCGCGGCAAATGAGCGCAATGCGATCGAGCTTCGCCTGCAGCTGTTTGTAGTACGGGATGCAGCGCGCCATGACAAACCAAAACACCAAGCCGATGGCGGGCGTGCAAATCAAAAAGATGATGCCGAGCTTAAGGTCGATGGCAAGGGCCGCACACATAGAGCCCACCGCCAGGAAGGGCCAGCGGATGAGCATGCGTACGCCCAGCGCCACGGCAAGCTGCACCTGGTTGACGTCGCTGGTAATGCGCGTGATGAGCGACGGCGTGCCAAAGCGGTCGAGTTCGGCATAGCTCAGTTTGTTGATGTGCTGGTAGAGCGCGCCTCGAATGTCGGTGCCCATGCCCTGCGAGGTGAGCGCCGCCATCTTTTGGCAGACGAGCGTAAACGAGATGCCGATCACGGCCATAGCGGCAAGTACCATGCCGTAGTGGATAACGGCGCTCACGTCGTGCGAGCCAATGCCCTTATCGATCATCTGGCAATCACGAGCGGCGTCAGCAGGTCAAAGATCACTTCGATCAACTTACACGCAGGGCCGATCACCATATATCGCGAAACTTGCCACCAAAACGCCTGAGCAGCTCAATCATGTATAGGCGCTCCCTATCATCATCTCTCTTCAATCTGATTCATGATAGTACGGAGAGCCTTGGAGATGCGTAAGCAACTCGTTACAGATGTAAGGGCGACGTTCGCTAGCGCCCAAGGCATGTAGCAGCCGATGTTTTGGCAACGCCAGCGAGCGGCATAACGCCAGGGATTCAATTATCAGATAAATGTGACCCTTCAGGCGGTTTTGGTCGGCTACCCGCGAGTGCCGGCAGGGCGCTTGGTAGTCGAGCGATCCCACAGGCGAAGCGAGGACCAGCGAGACACCAAGCGCCCTGCCGGCACTGGCGGTAGCCGCGGCACCAAAAAGCGCCCGTGCGCTCGATGGATCCGGATGCCCGACAGAGGCTCCTTATGGCTGCTTCCTTCCGGACCTGACCAGATTCGGAACATGTCGTCATCCGAACCCATCGAACGCGCTAGGCGCTCGGTATATCTTACCTGCTCCTGCTCGACAGGGCAAGGTGGCTAATTTGGGACGGAGCTTTTTTGACTACTCGGGCAATCAGATCGGCAAGTAGCCAAAATAGCCCCGTTCCAAAAAGACTGGTCTGACGCTGCGCCACGAAAAGGGCCCATCTACTACGTTTTGGTCGCAGGGGTCAACCATAGCGTGCTTTTTCGAATAGCGGCAAGCTCTCTACCTGCGGTTTTATTTTTGCAAATCCCGGAATGGTCGAGGGTGGCCGGTTTAACGTAGTAGATGGCCGCCTTTCGTGGCAGGCGGTCCGGCTCGAGACCCAAGGCAGCCAACCTCGAATGGCCATTCTCGAAGTTGCGGTGGAATACGGACTGAATTGGCCCCTTAAAGGCAAAAACACTCCGTATTTCACCGCAACTTATCGAGGGGATGGGTTTTAGATACGGCCAAAGTCGTAGGATCGAGCGGCCGCTTCGCCGGCGCAGATGAGGTTGGTTGTGGCTTCCTGGGGGTCGAGCGCCTGGTCGAGGGGCATGGGCTTGCGGCAGACCGGCAAAACCAGGTCGACGCCCTGCCCATACACCGCATCCAGGTTGTCAGCACGACGCCCACGACGGCGACCACCGGCTTGCCACATCGCTTCGCACGACGGGCCACGCCCACCGGCGCCTTACCGGCGGCGGATTGCTCGTCCATATTGCCCTCGCCCGTTATGACCAGGTCGGCATCGCGCACGCGCTCGTCAAACCCAATCAGATCAAGCACCGTCTCCACGCCCGAGCATAGCTCCGCACCGAGCGCTAGCAGCGCGGCGCCCAGGCCGCCGGCGGCACCGGCACCGGGCACACCGAGCACCGAGCCAAATGTCCGTGCACCCTCGAGCACGCGCAACAGTCCCTGAGCCCGCGCCCGATAATCGCCGCATCGAGCAGGCGGCCGTAACCGACCATCCAGCTGTCGTACTTGCGCAGCGCCTCAGCGTCATCCGTCGGCAGACCCTTCTGCCCACCGAACACTGTCAGCGCGCCGCGACGCCCCACGAGCGGATTCTCGACATCGGAAAGCACCACGACACGCGCGCCATTCAGCGCCCGAAGCGCCGGTACCAAATCGATACTCGCCACGTATTCAAGGCCCGCGAGACCGGGGGCGATATTGCAGCCACACTCATCGACAAGGTGGGCGCCCAACGCTTGCAGCATGCCGGCGCCGCCATCGTTGGTGGCACTGCCGCCCAAACCAATATAGATCGTCTTTACCCCGGCACGAACCGCACGGAGCATCAGCTCGCCCACGCCATAGGTTGTGGCCGCCAACGCCGCCGACTCCGTGCAGGACGAATACCCAATACCCGCCGCCTCGGCCATCTCAATTACAGCTGACTTGTGCTCACCGTCCACCAGCATCCGGGCAGACACGCGGTCGCCCAAGGGGCCTGTAACCTCGCAGGTCGAGAGCTCACCGCCGCATGCGGCGATGGCATCGAGCGTTCCCTCGCCACCATCTGCCAGTGGCAAAGCGTTCAACTCGGCATCGGGCCACACACGGCGCATGCTTCGGCAACGGCCTCCTCCGCCTGCGCGCTCGAAACGCTGCCCTTAAAGGAATCAATCGCCAACAGCACACGGCGGGGCCGGCGGCACGCGGGACCAAAATCGACCGCCTCAACGTCAATATCTTCGGCACACGCGAGCGCCTCGGCATGAGCGGCATGCGCCTCAAGATCGGTCCCACAACCGCAGCCAGCGCCATCGGCGCCACGCAGCCCACTAAAATAGTCGCTCAGCATCTCGCGGCACTCGCCTGCCAGCACGCCGGCGGTCACATTAAATCGATGGTTCAGGCGCGAATCGACATTGAGGTCGTACAGCGAACCCAGCGCGCCCGCCTTGGCATCAGTCGCGCCATACACGCAGCGCCCCACGCGCGCGTTGACCATAAGCCCCGCACACATGCAGCAAGGCTCGAGCGTTACATAGACCGTGCAATCGGAAAGGCGCCAACGACCGAGCAACCGAGCGGCAGCGCACAGGGCCGAAAACTCGGCATGCGTCGCAGGGTCCTGGTCGAGTTCTCGGCGATTATGCGCCTCGCGACAATCTCGCCCGCGCGCACTACCACGGCGCCAATCGGTACCTCGCCCACCGCAGCGGCGGCGCGCGCCTCGGCCAGCGCCTCGCGCATGAACTTCTCGTCGATTTCGGTGCTCGTCATCGTTCGCCTTCCCTGTTGCAAATTCAAAACGATGCTATCATTACGACTCACGGAGAGATGGCAGAGCGGTTGAATGCGGCGGTCTTGAAAACCGTTGAGCGCGAGAGCGTTCCGGGGGTTCGAATCCCCCTCTCTCCGCCACTTCTAGTGATTCACCGGCGTCATGGTGCGCTCAAACAGCGCATCAACCACGTCGGCCATCTCGGGTCGACGCTCAAGATCGTGACCCGACTCCCACCAATTTGTGAACAGTCGAATAATGCCACCGGCGATAAACTCCGATGTCGTCTCGAGCGAAACGGGCGCCAGGGCATCCTCGGCAAGCACGTTCATCACACGCTCGCGAATGGAGCGGGCAATGCGGTCGCAAATAACGTTGGTCAACATGCCCGACATGCTGCTTGCCAAAATGTTATCCATGAGCTGCTCGTGCGCCAAAATCAAATCCATGGCATCGTCCAAAATCGCGTGTCGAAGCGCGCGCACGTCCTCGGCAGACACTGCGCCGGCCTCATCGGGCTGTTTTTGCGGCAAGCCCGACATGAGCTCATCGATATAAAAGGCAAAGTAATCGTTCTTGTCGCGAAAGTGCTTGTAGAACGTCGTGCGGCGAATCATGGCGCGGTCGCACAGCATGGCAACCGTCAGGTCCTCAAAACGATGCTCCTCGAGAAGCTCGGTAAAGGCATCGAACAGGGCACGGTAGGTTTTCTTGATGCGAAGGTCCACTGGTATCGCCATCCTCAGGGCAAAGACAACACTCGTCAATCTGTCGCATATCTTACACCTGTACCTCGCGCGCTTTGCCCCGGTGCCAACCCCACCGAAAACATAACGCTTACCGGAAAGTTCGGCACGGCAAAACGTTGCGGGTATACTAGTAGTGTTATACCAACGGCAGCTGGCGCATGCCGCCGCGGCCATTCGAAACGGAGACATCATGATTACCGTCATCATCGGCATCGTTGTTGTCATTGTGATTGTCTGCGCCATCGCCGGCATCTACAACAACATGGTCACCAAGCGTAACCGCATCGATAACGCCTGGCAGAACATCGATACGCAGCTGCAGCGCCGCAACGACCTGATCCCCAACCTGGTCGAGACCGTCAAGGGCTACGCCAAGCACGAGCAGGAGACGCTCTCCGCCGTGATCAGCGCGCGTAACACCGCCGTCAAGGCCACCACGCCCGAGGCCAAGATGGAAGCCGACAACGTGCTGACCGGTGCGCTACGCCAGCTCTTCGCCGTGGCCGAGGCTATCCCGATCTTAAGGCAAACACCAACTTTACGCAGCTGCAGGCATCGCTCGAGGATACCGAGAACAAGATTAGCTATGCACGCCAGAGCTACAACGACTGCGTACTCAGCTACAACAACGCCATTCAGACGTTCCCGGCTGTCATCTTTGCCGGCATCTTCCAGTTTAAGGAGCGCCAGGCTTCGAGGCCGCCGAAGCAGCCCGCCAGGCCCCGACCGTCAAGTTCTAGTAGTTTGGCAGCGCATCCTTAATCGGCCAAATGTATAAACCGCCCCGTCGAATGCATACTTCGACGGGGCGGTTTCTTTTTCGCGAAGGTCCCCCTCTGAGCGCCGTGCATTTTCAGGAGTATTCAACATAACCAAGAGCTTCGGGCGCCACGATAAATGCCAAAGACCGCGAATATCCCTGCAAATCAAACGCTGCCAGCCCATAACCCCGCCCATCATCCGTAGAAAACATCGAGAAATCCCGATTTTTTGCCCGAGGTCGGTATGCAGGGGCCTTCGCTTGCAGAATACTCGCAAAAATGCACGTCGCCACCACCCACACATGGCGCGAACCAAAACAAAAGCGCGGCCTTCCTTTCCGGCGCACTCCGCGGGACGAAAAAACCTCCGCCGCACGAAGTGCGCAGCGGAGGTTCTTTCATGTCCGAGGACGCGCCGGAAAGGAAGGTCGCCCTCGGGCCGGACAGCTAAGACAGCTTACGCGACGGTGTAAACCCAGTTGTGCTTGTCCTCGACAGCACCGGACTGGATACCAGTCAGGGTCTCGCGAAGCTTCTTCATCACGGGGCCGATCTCGGTGTAGCCAGCCGGGAAGGTCACGGTCTCGTCGGCGCCGTAAACCTTGTTGTCAATCTCGCCCACCGGGAGATGACGGCAGCGGTGCCGCACAGGCCGCACTCCACAAAGGTGCCGGCCTTGACCTCGGCCCACTCGACGGGGCGCTGATCGACGGTCATACCCAGGTCCTGAGCGACTGAACGAGCGAACGACGGGTGATGGAGGGCAGGATGGAGTCGGTGTGCGACTGCGGAACGACGAGCGTGCCATCCTCTTTCACGAACAGGACGTTGGCGCCACCGGTCTCCTCGACATAGGTGCGGGACTCGGAGTCGAGATACAGGTTCTCGGCATAGCCTCGCGATGGGCCTCCATCGTGGGCTTGAGGGACATGGCGTAGTTCAGGCCGGCTTGATATTGCCGGTGCCGTGCGGTGCGGCGCGGTCATACTCGGAAACGCGCAGCTTAACGGGCTTGAGGCCACCCTTAAAGTACGGACCGACCGGGGTCACGAGAATACGGAACGTGTACTCAGGAGCGGGAGCCACGCCGATCACGTCACCGGAGCCGATCATAAACGGACGCACGTACAGGGTCGCACCGGAACCGAAGGGCGGAACCCAGGCGGCGTTGGCAGAAACGACCTGCTTGACGGCCTCAACGAACTTGTCCTTGGGGAACGGGGGCATCTCGAGGCGCTGCGCAGAGTTGTACATGCGCTCGGCGTTCATGTCGGGACGGAAGCAGACGATGCTGCCGTCCTCGGCGGTGTAGGCCTTCAGGCCCTCAAAGACCTCCTGGCAGTAATGGAAGATGCCGCCGCACTCGGAGACATGCAGGTGTGTCGGTGGTCAGGCCACCCTCGTCCCACTCGCCGTCCTTCCAATGGGCCTCGTAGCTGTAATCGGTCTTCATGTAGCCAAAGCCGAGGCTACCCCAATCGATATCCTTCTTCTCGACAGTCATATGTCGCTCCTTACATACACAGTTGCATACTCGCGAACCCGCACGCAAGGACCGAGGCCGACCGCGTCGCAACGTCGCACGCCCGGAGCGTAGAGCCGGACGGGACACGCGAGCAGCATCAAAGCCGATGGCACGTCGATTCGCATGCACGAGATTGTACTCCCCGTACGCGTCTGATAAAACGCTTTTCTTTAACTAAGTAAAGTATTTTCATTTGACCGAAACTAAAGAGGCCCGCCACCGTAAACGGTGACGGGCCTCAACTGCACGGTTTGCGCGCTGGCTCGAGCTACGCGTTCTTTTTGCCCAGCTTAGCCTTAACCAGACCGACCACGGTCGGGATGATCGACACGGCAACGATGCCGACGATCAGCAGCTCAAAGTGCTCCTGCACAAAGGGGATGCCGCCAAAGAAGTAGCCCAGCAGTGTAAAGAGCGTCGACCAGGTAATGCCACCCAGCACGTTAAAGATGACAAAGTTGCGCCAGTGCATGCCGCCCATGCCGGCGATAAAGGGCACAAAGGTGCGAATAAACGGGAAGAAGCGGCCCAGGAAGATGGCCAGGTGGCCCCACTTGTCCAAGAAGTCCTCGGACTTTTTAATGCGCTCGGGCGTCATGGCCTTGACCTTGCCCGAAGCGATGATCTTGCGGCCAAAGAAGTGACCGATCATAAAGTTGCACTGATCACCCAAAATGGCAGCTGCCCACGCGACGGCCAGCAAAGCCACGATGTTAAAACCACCGTTGTGGGCAAAGAAGCCCGAAGCAAATAGCAGCGAATCGCCAGGAAGGAACGGGAAGAAAACCACGCCCGTCTCGATAAAGATGATCAGGAACACGCAGCCGTAGGCCATGAGCGGGCCGGCGGCGATCCAGCTGGCAATCGCAGTGCGCGGATCCTTAAGCAGCTCGGCGATAAAATTGATGAAACCCATGAAGTAAAACCTCTCAGTTGTGGGCGCGGATACGTCCAAGTTGACCAGTATACGGTTGCGGCGCTCCCTCGTGCGCAACCCCACAAAAGCATGACTCCATTACCAGCAAGTTTGCATAACTAACACCTGTCGCGCAATGCCACCAAGATTGTCCTTTCTAATCCCTAGCGAATCGCTATACTTTATTGAATCGCATTGCCATGGCGCTAAGGGAGGACGGCCGGTGAGCTTTATCAATACCATTCGCGAGGACATCAAGACCGTCCAAGCGCAGGACCCCGCCGCGCAAAACGGCCTGGTCATTTTCCTTTCGTACCCCGGTCTGCATGCCAAGTGGAATCACGTGCCCGAGCACTGGCTGTGGGAGCATGGACATCGCTCGCTCGCCCGCGTGCTCTCACAAATCACCCGCCACATCACCGGCGTCGAGATTCATCCCGCCGCACAGATCGGCAAGCACTTCTTTATCGACCATGCCATGGGCGTCGTCATCGGCGAGACCACCATTGTGGGCGACAACTGTGTGCTTTACCAGGGCGTTACGCTCGGCGGTACCGGCAACGAGACCGGCAAACGCCACCCAACGCTCGGCAACAACGTCACCGTGGGCACGGGCGCCAAGGTGCTCGGCAACATCCGCATCGGCAACAACGTCAAAATCGGCGGCAACTCGGTTGTCGTCAAGGACGTGCCCGACAACTGCACCGTCGTGGGCGTGCCGGGACGCATCATCAAGCGCAACGGCTGCCGTGTGTTCGAGGAGAGTTTCGACGCCAAGCAGCATCGCGAGTACATGCCCGATGACGCCGCCGAGCAGAGTGCCCTCAACCGCCAGGGCATCACCGAGAACGCCCGCCGCGTCAAGGAACTCGAGCGAGAGGTGGCCGAGCTCAAAGCCCTCGTCGCAAAGCTCATGGACGAACGCTAAGAACGCAAGCGACACAAAACGGCATCGGCATCAACGCAAAAGGCGCACCAGGGAATTCATCCCCGGCGCGCCTTCTTTTCGATGTGACAAAGAGGCTGCCCCCTTGCCACCTTAGGCGAACTGGCTCAGATAGAGGTCGGCGTAGGCACCCTCGCTGCGAGCAGCTCCTTATGCGTACCCTGCTCGATAATGTTGCCGTGGTCCATGACCAGGATCAGGTCGGCATCCACGATCGTCGACAGGCGATGTGCGATCACAAAGCTCGTGCGCCCGCGCATGAGCGCGTCCATGGCACGACCGATGGCAAGCTCGGTACGCGTATCCACGCTTGAGGTCGCCTCGTCCAGGATGAGAATCGCCGGGTTGTTGAGCAGCACGCGTGCGATGGTCAGCAGCTGACGCTGGCCCTGGCTGATGCTCTCGGCATCGTTGGCCACGCGCGTGTCGTAGCCCTGCGGCATGGTGCGCACAAAGAAGTCGACCTGCGCGGCACGAGCGGCGGCCACAATTTCGTCGCGCGTTGCCTCGGGGCAGCCGTAGGCGATGTTTTCGGCAATCGTGCCGTCAAACAGCCAGGCGTCTTGCAGCACCATGCCAAACTGCTGACGTAGCTCGCCGCGGTTCATAAGGCGCGTATCCACACCGTCGAGCGTAATGCGGCCACCGTCGATCTCGTAGAAGCGCATGAGCAGGTTGATGAGCGTCGTCTTGCCTGCGCCCGTGGTTCCCACCACGGCAATCTTTTGGCCCGGCTCGGCGGTAAACGACACGTCGCGCATAAGCGGCTTGTCGGGCGAATAACCAAAACGCACGTGCTCAAAGGAGACGCGGCCCTCAACGCGACCCGGCAGCTTGGCGGCCTCGTCCGGCAACGGATCGGCTTCCATCTCGGGCTCATCGAGCAGGTCGAACACGCGCTCCGCACTCGCCAGCGCGCTCTGCAGCGAGTTAAAGGTAAACGACAGCTGCGTCATGGGTTCGGACGCCTCGTAAATAAACTGGAAGAACGCCTGGAACACGCCGACGGTCATGTGACCGGCAACCAGCATGCTGCAGCCCACAAGCGCAATAACGATCTGCGCCAAACGGCCGATAAAGCGCACCGCGGGGCCGACAGCATTGATCATAAAGTCGGCCTTGGTGCTCACACGAGCCAGTTCCTTCGAAGCCTCGTGCACCTCAGCGGAGCTCTGACGTTCGCGGTTAAACGCGCGGATCACCAGACGGCCCGAATAGCCTTCCTCGACCGCACTCGTAATCTTGGACACCCACTCCTGGCGCTCGCCCGTCACATCGTGTGTGCGGCGCGAGACGACCTTCGTCACCAGCAGCGACAGTGCCGTAAAGAACAGAAAGACGAGCGTAAGCTGCACGCTGAACACGAACATCACGCTCACAGCACCAACAACCGTGCCGATCGACACGAGCAGCTGCAGCAATCCGCGCTGCATGCTCTCGGACATCTTGTCCAGGTCGTTGGTCGCGCGGCTGACGACCTCGCCGGGACGATGCGCGTCAAAATAGGCGAGCGGCAGACGGTTGAGCTTTTGCGCGATGCGGTTGCGTAGACGCAGGTTGAGGCGTTCGGCCACGCTCGACATCAAAAAGCTCTGGAGCGCATAGAACGAGGCAGCGGCAGTCCAGATCATAAAGTAGACGAAGATGGTCTTGCCGCAGTTCTCCCAGGTGATGTTGAAGGTGGTTCCGTTGGCAAACGCCACCTGAATGTGGCCCCACAGCTCATCGATCACGCGGGCGCTATATGCCGGTGCAGCGGTGTTAAAGACAACATAGAACACAATGCTCGCAAACACGATGTAGAAGCGCCAATGGTCGCCGGCGGCCTCGCTCCACAAGCGGCGCACCGTCGCCCAGGTGTCGCGGGGTTTCTCGTCCTCGTCCTCGTCGTCCACATCGCGCATGCGCTCTGCCTCAGCGCGGGCGCGCTCGTCCTCGGCGCGTTCGTTTTCCTCGTAG
>ENA-OQIR01000457-OQIR01000457.1-human-gut-metagenome-genome-assembly--contig:-NODE-457-length-17850-cov-5.095977_pt1 | contig 17850 bp, 16 predicted proteins | sample MGYA00242580_ERZ504745 | MGnify/ENA primary metagenome ERZ504745 (study PRJEB26092, sample SAMD00036214) | human gut metagenome | host: Homo sapiens | study: EMG produced TPA metagenomics assembly of... | reverse complement strand
CAGGAGCTGCCGGTGGTGCGCGAGTATTCGGCGGGCGGGCTGGTGTTCGACGACAAGGGTCGCGTGGCGATCATCGCACGTCATTCACGCAGCGGGCATTTGGAATGGTGCCTGCCGAAGGGACATATCGAAAAAGGCGAAACGCCGCAGCAGACGGCCGTGCGCGAAGTGCATGAGGAAACCGGCATTCTGGGCGAGGTGGTCGATTCCATCGCCACCATCGACTATTGGTTCACCGGTACCAGCCAACGCGTGCACAAGCTGGTGCACCACTTCGCGTTGCGGCAGATCGGCGGCGAGCTGACCGTCGAAGGCGATCCCGACCATGAGCCGAAGACGCCATTTGGGTGGATTTTGCTGATTTGGACGATGTGCTGAGCTATCCGAACGAACGGAAGATAGCATGGTTGTACGCAAGGAAACTCAACAGACAGGCGTAATAGTGAATCAATCCGCACAACGGCACGTTTCGCGTGGCCTTCGCGCGTTATCATCCATCCTCGCCATGGTATTGACCATGCGTTGATGTTGTTGTACGCACCCACGCCATCGGCAAGGGCCATGGAATCGACCACATCGGCGGAGTCGACGGACGGTATGTTGTCCATCAACTCTTCCACGGCCGTATTGACGGACACCTCCGGATACCATCTGAACGCCACGGTGACCAACACGACCGGACAGGAGATTCCCGCGGGAACGCTGACGCTGGCCATGAACGCCTTCTACACGTTCGTTTCGCGCAACGACATCCAGGATTGGTCTGAAGGCAACGGGCGAATCCCCACCCCGCAATCCGTGGGACAGGCCGATGTGCCCGCGTTGCAGCCGGGAGCCAGCGCCAACGTGAGCATCGACGCGGACGCCCATCAGGAATCGCTCGCGGCCATCAACTCTTGGGGGCCGAAGCCGGTGCTGCTGAGCTATTCCGCCAACGGAACCCCCCCTTGCTCAATCGCATACGTTCGTGACGCGCACCGGCGCGGGACTCCACACGCCCAGCACGCCGGCGCTGCACATCACCGTCGCCCAGCCGCTGGCCGCCAACGGGTGGACCACCGACAGCAAGCTGCTTGGACAGCTGGTCGATGAAGGGGGTATTTCCTCCTCGAAACTGGCGAAAATCGCCATACCCAGCAAGGATGACGACGCACGGCTCAAATCGTTGCAGCAGACCTTCGCCAAGCACGACATGCTGCAGGTCGTAGGAGATCCGACCTACCTGCAGGCGATGGCGATGCCAACGCGGGTCGACGGCATCACCCAGCCCGCATTGTTCGACATAACCGCCTACAGCGCCATGAACAACGCTCCGGCCTACAGCGCAACCGGCATCAACGACCGTCAATGGTCCGCAGCCAAAGCCCGGAAAACCTATCAATCGGCATTGGGTGACAGCAACGCGGACATCACCGCATACGCGTGGCAGGGCAACGGCAATTGGACTCTACAAGCGTTGACGAAGGCCCGCCAGCAGGGGTACGGCACCGTCATCGCCACGCATGACTTCGAAGAGGACGATGCGGCTACCGTACGTACCGGCAAGACGGTGGTCTCCACCGATGCCGGGGACATCACCGTGCTTTCCGCGCAGAATGTGCTTTCCGGCCTGGCCCAAGGCAAGGCGACCAGTGACGATGCCAACGCCGACAGCGAGGGAACCACGGCCGGCAGATTGGCGCGATTCGTCGCGCAAAGCGCGTTCTACCAGATGGAACAGCCTTATGCGGAACGCAACCTGCTGGTCTGTCTGAACGAGGATTCCGACCCCAGTGTTGTGGACGCGCTGATGAGCGACATCGAGCAGTCGCCGTGGCTGAACCTCACCGATCTCGCCACGTTGAAGGATGCCGACATCTCCGAAGATGCGGCCAGCATGTCAACCGACCTTCCCCAAACGGACGGCCTTACCGATGGCATGCGCAGCGACGTCCAGCAGACTCTGAGCGCGCTGGCGAACTCATCGAGCAACATCAAACGTTTCAATACGTCGATCCTCGTCAAGCCGAACGGAAAAGACGAATCCGACGTCAACACCTGGAGCAGGCAGCTGACGAACGCCCACACCATCATGGCCCTGCACGCGTTGGGCGGCGAAAGCCCTTCCAGAAGCACGATGGCGGAAGGCGCGAACCAGCTCGCGGCCCTGCTGATCAACGGTGTGGCGATCACGCCGACGGAAAGCGTGAACGTGGTCAGCGAAACCGCGAAAATGCCGGTGACCATCAGCAACAGCCACCCGTACCCGGTAAAGGTGAAGGTCTCGTCGCTGACCGATTCCATGCAGATCGTCACGTCCCGATTCGACACCGTGCAGGTGCCGCCCCACGGCGAGGCACAGGTGGCGTTCACCATCCGTGTGTCCACGTCCGGCACCGCCAACGCCACCATCAGCCTGTTCGACAGGAATGGTGCAGCGTTTGGAGCCACGCAGGTCACCCACATCACCAGCGCGCTGCAGATCAGCGACAAGAGCGGTTTCGTCATCATCGGCTTCGCCGTGCTCTTGGGCGCTGTGGGACTGTGGCGTCAATTCAACCGTAAGAAGGATCCCGACGAATGAGTTCTTCCGTTGGCCGTAACTCACTGATCATGGCCTCCGGTACCGCCGCTTCGCGCGTGACCGGCCAAATCCGCACCATCCTGCTTGCCTGGGCCTTGGGCACCACCGGCTATGCCGCCAACGCCTACCAGGCCGGTTCGATGATTCCGCAGGTCATCTACACACTGGTTTCCGGCGGCATCTTCAACGCGGTGCTTGTGCCGCAGATCGTGCGCACGCTGAAATCGAAGGACGCCGAAACCAAGCTCAACAAGCTCATCACCCTTGCCATCACCTTGTTGTTGGGTGTGACGCTGCTCATGGCCGTTGCCACGCCGTTGTTGACCAAACTGTATGTCAACGGCAGCGCCGAAACCATGGCCCTCGCCACCTCCTTCACCTTGTGGTGCATGCCCCAGATCTTCTTCTACGGCCTGTATACGGTGATCGGGCAGATTCTCGCGGCGAAGGACCATTTCGTCACGTATGCGTGGAGCTCGGTCGGCGCGAACATCATCAGCTGCATCGGTTTCGGCGCGTTCATCGCGATGTTCGGCAGGGCCACGGAACGTCCGCTGGACTTCTGGACGCCGACGAAAATCGCGCTGACCGCCGGCACTTGGACGCTTGGCGTGGCGTTCCAGGCGCTGGTGCTGTTCATTCCTTTGACGAGAATCGGCCTGAAATACCGTCCGAAATTCGGCGTTCACGGCATCGGGCTACGTTCGATGGGACCGGTCGCCGCGTGGAGCCTCGGCATCGTCGGCGTCGATCAGATCGTCAACATCATCGTCACCCGCGTGGCCACCAGCGCGCCGTTCAAGGTTCGGAACAGCTGCATATGAGCCAGTTGGACGTGGCCGGCAACGCCTCGTATCAGAATGCGTACACCATCTACATGCTGCCGTATTCGCTGATCGCCGTGTCCATCGCCACTGCGATCTTCCCGAAAATATCGAAAGCCATCGCGGACCGCAATATCGACGAGGCGCGCAAGGATCTGAGCTCGGCCCTGCGTAATCTCAATCTCATCATGTGCTTCTTCGCAGCGGCGTTCATCGTGCTTCCGTTGCCGATCATCCTCGCACTGCTGCCGTCCATCAGCGTGCGTGAGGCGCTGCTCATCAGCGCGCCGCTCGCCGCTTTGGGCATCGGCCTGCCACTTTCCAGCTCGTATTTGGTCATCCAACGCACGTTCTACGCGTTCGAAGACGGCAAGCATCCGTTTATTTTCATGGCGATCACCATGGCCATCCAGGGTGGCGTCATCATCGCGTCGACGTTCATTCTGCCGCCCACGCAGTGGATCACCGTCATCGGATTGGCGATTTCGGTGAGCTTCATCCTGCCGTATCCGCTGCTTACGCACATGCTCCGCTCCCGTTTCGACGGCGATGTGGACGACAAGCGCATCATCACCGCCTATGCGAAGGCGCTGGTGGCCACGATAGCCGCCTGCGTGATTGGCCTGCTGTGCCGCAACGGCGTCTACCGGCTGGTCGGAGCGCATATCGGCCCCGACGACGGCACTATGAACTGGGGTCAGGCGGTTCTGTCCGCGATACTGCTCACCATCGTCATCGCCATCGTCTATCTGGCGTGCCTGTGGGCGCTGCGTGCCGAGGAGCTCACTTCGGTCGTGGGCATGCTCGCCGCCCGCATACCAGGGCTTGGCAACAAGCCTAAGTCTGGCGGAACGGCCAGCCCCAACGGTAAACTTGAGCAAAGTACCGCCGAAAACGGCGACCAAGAATAACAGCGTAGGTAGAACAATCGTTACAGAGTTGAAGGAAACCATGAAACCTCAACTGGGAGATACCATCAGCAACCGCTATGTGCTGGTTTCGCCATTGCGCGAGGAAACCGGCTTGCAGGTTTGGAAGGCAAGCGATCACGTGCTTGCCCGGGATTGCCAGCTTTTTATCGTCAACAACCGCAAGGCTTTGCAGGACGTCAATGCGACGGCCTCCATGCTGGCGATTTCCCACGACGCCCATTTCACGCAGGTGCTGCAGCTTCAGCACGTGGGCGAGGTGGCGTTGGTGATCACGCAGCTCGATGCCGGCATGTCGTTGAGCGAGTATCTCACGCAGTCCAGCAAGCCGCTGAGCTTCACCGCGATCCGTTCCATTCTTGGTGAGGTCGTCGAAGCCCTGCACGTGTTGCAGAAAGACAATCTCACGCATTTCTCGATCAGCACGGACACCGTGCGATTGACCCGCAACGGCATTGAAATCGCCGACGCGCCGGTAAGCATCATGCTGGCCGATACTTCGCGCGTGCAATCCGTGGAAACCAGGAGCAGCTTGCGATTCGCCAGGTCGCTTCCCTGCTGTATTCCCTGCTGACGCGCACGCCGTCGACGCTGTCCACGAACTACCATCTTGACGCGATTTCACCGAACGTGCCGATGGAGTTCCGCGTGATTTGCAAGCGTGGTCTGGATCTCAAGGAGAAGGACGGTTTCCCGACCGTTCCGATGGCCACCATCGCCGAATTGGAGGCGTTGCTGGGCGACTACGAGCCGCTGGCGAAGCTTAACGGCCCCGATATTGCGTTACCGTCCGCGGATTCGGAATGCTCGATTGTGAACGTGCCCCTGCTGCAGATTCTCGAGCAGGATGCCATCGCCTTGCCCGATACGCTGGCTGAAACCGGAAGCATTCCGGAAATGACGTTCGAAGCGCCTGAACCACACACTGATTTCTCCGACAGCAAGGAAGCCTTGGCCAAGGGTATGGCCGCGACCGGCGGTGCCGTGAAATCGCTGTGGAACAACAGCCGCGAACTACTCAGCGAAGAGGACCTCGACGGATCCTCCGAAGATGTGGATTCGCCGTTCTCCTTCCCCATCCGTGTTTCCACGCCGTCGCCGCAGGGCGATTATCATACGGACGATTCGCAATTGGAGAAGACCGGTCGCATTCCGGTGATCGGACCTGACGGACGGGTCATCGAGCCGGGCGAGGAATCCGCACGCGCGTTGAAGGCGGAGCAGGAAGCGATCGACGCGGCATATCAGAACGAAAACGGAGCCCCCGTTGCGGTGCCGCCGAGCTTTGCCCCTAAAGCCTCTTCCTCCAGTCCGGCCGAGGTCGCCAATGCCAAATTGTTCGGCAAGCTCACCACCAAGGTCGTGGCCATTGTGGTCGCGTTCATTGTGGTGGCCGTCGCATTGGGATTCGCCATTCATGGTTTGACCAAGAAGCCGGATGACGGCATCACCAATACGAATTCCAACAATCCGTGGCCGGAAATGAACCTTGACGACGTGCCTTTCGGCGATAATGGCGATTCCGGCAATGGCAGCAGCTCCGCCAGCGATGCAAACAGCGATTCCAACGATGCCAACAGCTCCGACAACGGCAGCTCCGATTCCAGCAAGCCGAAGAAAACCACGAAGAAGAGCCATTCCGCCAAGAAGGACGTCGACAAGGTGGTGACTTCGGATAAGAAGGTGCGGAAGGTTCCGGAACCGAAGATGCCGGAGAACACGACTCCGTATGAGATCGACAACCGCCAGTTCCTGTCCAATCCGGACGGACAACAGGGTTACGGTTATTACCTCCACCTCAGCCAGCCCCAGAAAGCGTATCGCATGGTCATCAAGATCCGTTCTTCCGGCGGCCAGGGCTACATTCGCGTGAACGCCAAGTCCAGCCCGAACCAGGGTGAACAGGTCGCCCAGTTCGAGTTCGACGCCAGCGGCACCACCGAAATCAAGTTCAACAAGGCCGTGGAGACCCAGGACATCCTCTTGTGGGTGCCGTTCGACAGCCTTCCCGGCAACCAGCTGTACATCGATTCGGTGCAGATTTTCTGACGCATCGGCAGACAAGGAGGGTGTGCGGATTGTTCCGCACACCCTCTTTTTGTTTCACGTGAAACAACGTGACGGATAGCTGACTTTTTTGAACGCTTTTTTGAACGCCTTTTTGAACGCTTTTTTGAACGCCATCTGCAAAACCGCCCGCAACCGTCGTGGAAACTGCATTACAGTAGCAACCATGAGTGATATGCGTGATGTGGTGATTATCGGTTCCGGCCCGGCTGGCTATACTGCCGCGATCTATCTTGGCCGCGCCGGCTTCGAGCCGCTGGTCGTCGCCGGCGCGCTGACGCCCGGCGGCCAGTTGGTCAACACCACCGAAGTGGAGAATTTCCCAGGCTTTCCCGATGGCATCATGGGTCCGGATCTGATGGACAATATGCGCAAGCAGGCGGAACGGTTCGGCACGCATATCGTTTGGGACGATGTTGTTTCGGTTGCTTCGAATGCCGATTCCGGCATCAAAACCGTCACCCTTGACGGCGGCGACGTGTACGACGCACGCGCGCTGGTCATCGCAACAGGCTCAAACTATCGTAAGCTGGGCGTGCCAGGCGAGACGGAATACGCAGGCAAAGGTGTCTCCTACTGCGCCACCTGCGATGGTTTCTTCTTCCGCAACAAGCCGATTGTGGTGGTCGGCGGCGGCGACAGCGCTTTCGAAGAAGCTGATTTCCTGTCCCGTTTCGGCTCGTCCGTCACCCTTATTCATAGGCGTTCCACGTTCCGTGCTTCCCGCATCATGGTGGAGCGTGCGCAACGCAATCTGAAAATCGATTTCATGCTTGACGCTGTGGTGCAGGAGATTCGCGGCGACGAGAACGGCGTACAGGAGGTGGAGGTGCGCAACACCGCCACCGAAAAGACCTCTGCAATCCCCGCTAACGGCGTTTTCATGGCGATTGGGCACACTCCTGCCACTGCTTTTCTTAACGGGCTTGTAGACGTCGATTCAGCTGGTTATATCACGGTCGATGGCGCCAGCACGCGTACCAGCGAACCCGGCGTTTTCGCCGCGGGAGACTGCGTGGATAGCGTCTATCGGCAGGCCATCAGCGCGGCGGGCATGGGGTGCCGCGCCGCGCTGGACGCGCAGGCTTATCTCGATTCGCTCAAGTAAGGCTCAAATCGTTCAAATCATTATCGCTCGCAGAGCTCGATTGGCTCGGTTCGTTCAGCTCTGCTGCTGCATAAGCAGGTCGACGATGCGTTTCATATCGTCTTCCGATTTGAACACGATTTCGATTCGCCCGTGCTTCTTCGATCCCTTGATGGAGACCTTGGTGCCGAAACGCTGCTCCAGACCAACCTGAACGGGGGTACCAGCCACGGATTGAGCTTGCTGCCTTCGGCTTCTTGGGCTGGTCGCTTTCGGCGGCCTTCATCGACACGATTTCCTCGGTGCTGCGTACGGACAGTCCCTCGGCGATGATGCGCGTGGCCAGCTGTTCCATATCCGCTTCCGTCGCAGTCCCAGCAGCGCACGCGCGTGGCCCGCGGACAGCAGTCCGGATGCGACCTTCTTTTGCACGGCGGCCGGCAGGTTGAGCAATCGCAAGGTGTTGGCGATTTGCGGACGAGATTTCGACACCGACTTGGACAGTTGGGCCTGCGTCAGGCCGAAATCGTCGATCATCTGCTGGTAGGCAGCCGCCTCTTCCAGTGGATTCAGCGCGACGCGATGCAGGTTTTCCAGCAGTGCGTCACGTAGCATGTCGTCATCGGCGGTGGTTTTGACGATGGCCGGAATCGTTTTCAGGCCGGCGATCTGCGATGCGCGCCAACGACGTTCGCCCATGATGAGCTCGTACATGCTATCCATGCGCCCGTCGAACATGTTGTGCGGTTCGGCCGGTTTGGCTGCGGCTTCCCTGCGGGCGGCTTCGATTTGCGATTGCGGACGCTTGCGTACGACGATTGGCTGCAGTACGCCGACTTCCTTGATGGATTCGGCTAGCTCGCGCAGGTCGTCTTCATCGAAAATGGTACGTGGCTGATGCAGATTGGGACCGACGTCGCTCAAACGCAGTTCAACCAGATATCCACCCTGCACGGGAAGCAGTTCCGGTTCGTCCTTCTTATGTTCGGTCGGCGTGGTTTCACGTGAAACACTCCCCTGCTGCTCGCCCTGTTCGGAAGCTGGCTGAGCGGTGGAGCCGAAGAACATGTCCGCGGGATGCGCGCTTTCGTTCAACGAAATCGACGGCATGCTGGCACGACGATGCTGGTTTTTCTTGGTTGTTTCACGTGAAACAGCATGCTTCATCCCCTGCACGGCGTTCACCGATGCCTGTGCGGTAGCGGACGCGCTCTTGGACTCCACATGCCCATCAGTCTTGGAAGCCTTGACTTCCTTGGCGGCAGCGGCAGGCGCCGCATGCTCCTGATGCTGCGGCTCCCCCGGAAGAGAAGGAAACAGTGCGCCAAGACCTTTACCCAAACGCGACTTAGTTGCCATGATCAGTTCTCATTCCTTCTTGCATCGATTGCCTGCAGCACCGTATCGGAACGACGCGAAAGTTCCAGCGCGGCTTCGCAGTACGCGATCGCACCCATGCCCTTGGGGTCGTATGCGATCACGCTTTGGTTGAAGCTTGGCGCTTCGGAAATCTTCACCGTGCGCGGAATGGTGGTGTCGAGCACGATTGTCGGATAGTGCTTCTTCACTTCCCCATGCACTTCGCGGCTCAGCAGCGTGCGCTTGTCGTACATGGTGATGAGCATCGTGGAGACCAGCAGCGACGGATTGTAATGATCCTGCACCAGTCCGATGGTGTTGATGAGCTGGCCCAAACCTTCCAAGGCGTAATACTCGGCCTGAATCGGAATCAGCATTTCGTGCACGGCGCACATGGCGTTGATCACCAGCAGACCCAGGCTCGGCGGGCAGTCGATGATCACGTAATCGTAATGCTCTTCGCTGGTGGCGAGGAACTCGTCCACCGCGTTCTTCAGCAGCGAGTTGCGGTCCGCCATGTCGGCGACCTCAAGTTCGGCGCCACTCAAATCGATGGATGCGGGGACCACGTCGAGGTTGTCGAAATCAGGCACGTGCACTTGACTTCCGCGATGCGCTTGCGTCCTTCGATGACGTCATACACCGAAGGCTGACCGGAGGCGTGCGGGGCACCCAATGCCGTGGAGGCGTTGCCCTGCGGATCCATATCAATAAGCAGGACCTTGCATCCGAAACGGGCCAAGGCCGCGGACAGGTTCACCGCGGATGTGGTTTTGCCGACGCCACCTTTCTGGTTGGCGACTGCGATCAGGCGTGTTTGGGCCGGCTTCGGGCAGACCGCATGCTCCAATGCCTTGTATCGCGTCGATTCATCAGCGATTTGCGCGCCTACGGGGGATGTCGAGCCTTCGAAGATTCGCTTGATGGTTTCCGTGGCGGATTCCATCGACGTCAAATTGTCTGGTTCTTCAGGTCCAGTCATGAACTAGCCTTCCTATACATATTCAACAATCAAGTTTCATCATTTGGGTGGACAGATTTTCACCTGTTCACGGCCATGTGCACCATTGTGAACAACGGTGGATAGTTGGTGGATAACTCATCCGACCACCCAAAAGTTATCCACAGAACAATCGTTGCAATTCCAAGCTTCTTCAAGATGCTTCGTAACACATTTCCGCGATTGTGGATACTGTGGATAACTCACGCGATTTTGTGGATAACTTATCGCTTGTCCACCATCAGCACATGCGTCGGTTCCAGACCCGGACCGACCTCGGCCTCCACCACGCGGGGATGGATACCGCCGTTTTTGGAGATCTCTTTGGTGGCCTTGACGATTTCCTCCTGCGCGGATCGTCCTTTCAGGCAACCAGCCGTCCGCCTTTGTCCAGCAACGGCAGCGTCCATCCGGATAGTTTGGTCATCGGCGCGACCGCACGGCAGGTCACCACGGCAAACGGATGCCTGACCGGGATGGGATTTCCGTCGAGATCGACGGCATCCTCTCCCCTGCCCTTCCGGCCACCGTTCGAACCGCGGACGGCTTCGATTACGGCGTTGGCTCGGGAGCGCACTATCGAGACATTGTCCAATCCCATTTCGTCAACGCACTCATGAAGCCATTCGATACGGCGTTCCATCGGTTCCACCAAGGTGAACTGGTGGTCCGGCAGGCAGGCGGCCGCCACGATACCGGGGAATCCTCCACCACTGCCGATATCCGCCACCGTCTTGAATTGCCTCTTGGCCGTTGCTTCACGGATGAACGGTACGATGGCCGCGGAGTTCAGAATATGCCGTTCCCAAATAATACCGACATCGCGTGGCCCTATCAGCCCGCGCGGCTCTCCTTCCGCAGCAAGTTTCACGTGAAACACCTTCAACTTGCCCAATGCATCGCCAAGCACTTCCTCAAGAATCGGCGACCCATCCAATTCGTCATTCACATCACTCATGCACACCATCCTAATCTACAGGCATCAAAAAAGCGCCGCGAGAAACTCGCGACGCTTCATGTTTCACGTGAAACTATTTCAGGCTTCGTCAATCTCGTCGGCGTCATCGACTGCGGAAGCCTTGACGTACACCGTGACGTAACGATGCGGTTCTTCGCCATGGGACCGAGACTTCATGCCTTCCTCGCGCACCACATCATGGATGATCTTGCGTTCGAAGGAGTTCATCGGCTTCAGGTCCACCGGCTCGCCAGTCTCGCGCGCCTCGTCGATGGCATCCAGCGCAAGGTCGTGCAGGCGCTGGCGCTTGCGCTTCAGATAGCCGTCCACGTCCACGATGAGGTGGGACCGCTCGCCGGTCTTCTGCTGTACGGCGAGTCGGGTGAGCTGCTGCAGGGCGTCCACGACTTCGCCGTTGCGTCCGATCAGATGTTTGATGTCGGTGTCGTCGTCGGCAACGATCTGCACGGTCGGACGGTTGTTGCGCACGCCCATTTCGATATCGCCCTCGTAGTCGACGATGTCAAGCAATCCTTCAAGGTAATCGGCAGCGATGTCAGCTTCGTCATTGAGCTGATCGATGGTTTTCTCAGCATCCTGCGCCATGGTGTTTTACTCCTTTGAGCGGGGTTCGTATTATTTCAAGTCTACTGAAAGTCTACTGATTGGGTTGTATCATATGGGCGATTCGCCCGATACAAAAGCGGTGTGTCCTGCGTTTCACGTGAAACACAGGGACACACACTTGATGTTATTTCTTCTTCTTTTTGCGGCTTGGCTGCTGACGCTGGAAGCCGTTCTTTTCCTTCGCCTCCGCGGCCTTCTTGGCTTTCTGCAGCTCCTCCTCTTCGAGGGACGGCAGACCGGCTTGGCGCGGCGGGCGTTCTCGTGGGCGTGGTCGCGCTTTTCCTTCGCTTCGGCGGCCGGGGATCCCGGAGTCGGGAAGACGTGGATCTGCCAGACGGAACGCAGCAGGTTGCAGATGTTGTTGGTCAGCCAGTACACCAGCACTGCGAACGGCATGGCGACGCCGGAGAAGATGTACATGATCGGGAACATCCACAGCATCATCTTCTGCATCATTTCAGTCTGCTTGTTCGCAGCGCTCTGGGCCATGTTGCGCTTCATGCTGTTGTACTGCATGAGCCACAGGCAGAAGCACATCAACGCCACGAAGATGCCGATGATGATCTTGCCGTGGATGTCGGCGGTGGTGAAGTTCTCGGCCACGTTCACGCCGAACACGTTGGTGGAGGTGAACTGCTTGGCGGTGGCGATGTCGAAGGCGCCGAGGCCGGAACCGTTCCTGAACTTGCCACGGGCGATGTATGGAATGGCCGACAGGGTGTAGAACATGCACATGAACACAGGACCCTGCACGAACATAGGCAGCATCGATGTGCAGCCGCCCATCGGGTTCGCGTCGTTGTCCTGGTAGAGCTTCATCATCTCGCGTTGCAAAGCCTCTTTGCTGGCGGGATCGTTCTTGCCCTTGTACTTGTTTTGGATGCGCTGCATCTTGGGCTGCAAAACGGCCATCTGGGCCTGCATCTTGCGCATGCCTTCATGGACTTGTAGAACAGCGGGAACACGCACGCCTGGACCACAATCACCAGGAACACGATGGACATGACCCACGAGAAACCGATCTCGTTCATGCCCAGCATCACCATGAATCGGTGGAATCCGGCCATAATCTGCGTCATGAGCCACTCGACGGGGTACAGGAGCTTGTACAGCCAGCCCCAGAAACCACTATCGAGGAGGAATTGATCTTGATTCATTACAGGCCATTCTCCTTATCGCCTATAGGTTCATCTACATCCAGAGGCGTGAGACGAGGCTCCTCGTGTGCCTTCGACCACGAACATCTGTAAAACAAGGAATAGAGCTGTGGAACGTCGTCGATTCCTCCACGGTTCCACTGGTTGCAACAAAGAAGGCGTAATAACGCAAGAAGACCACCTTTAAGGCAGCCAAATCGTTCAATCGCCTGAATCGCATAATTGGAGCAGCTGGGATAATACCGGCACCGAGGTGCGGTATGGGCGGAAATATGTTTCTGATACCAGCGGATGAGCCGCACCATCCAATTGCGATGATGTCCCTTGCTCATTGCCGGGAAGCGGTTTTACGTTTCACCGCTTCGAAACACGATGCCATCTGCTGCTCAAGCGACAGGAAATCGGCACGTGCGGCACTTGGCTTGGCACGCAACACGATATCGCAGGATTCAGGTAATAGTGATTCGTACTTTCGTGCAAGCACACGGAAACGCCTTTTCACGGCGTTGCGCGTGACCGCGTTGCCAACAGCTTTGGAAACGGCCAAGCCGACACGGCGGCCTTGCACCGTCGCTGTATCGCCCGTTACGACATCGTCGTGCATCAGATAATGCACGACGATGTCTTCTCGCGATACCCTACGACGGCGTTTGAGCACCGCAACAAAATCGCGATGGCTTTTCAGCCGTTCCACCGCTCTATGCCACTAAAAAATCAGGCAGCGAGGGACTTGCGGCCCTTGGCGCGGCGACGGTTGATCAGAGCGCGGCCTGCGCGGGTGCGCATGCGCTGACGGAAACCGTGCTTCATGTGGCGACGGCGGTTGTTCGGCTGGAATGTCCTCTTCATAATTAATGCTCCCGGTGTTTTTAGCCATGCCAAGGCACGGCTCCTCATGAGTCAAGCTCTACTAAATTACTCTGACCCCTGAACAGATTGTCGCGTCGTCCATTTTTCTTCACATTTTCATGGGGATTCCCCGCATAAAACAATCCACATAATCGTTGCGATTCCGCCGAATTCCCCACAAAAGTTATCCACAAACTACAACAATGTTATTCACATTTCAATCTTTTCAACACGCATGCCGGTGGATAACTCGGGGAAAAGAGAGTACAAATATACAGTTGCACATCAGTGGTACGTCTGTCGAGAAAGGATTATCCGTGGCTGATAACACGACAACAGATCCTCTCGAGCAGGCTCGTGGGGTGTGGTCCGACGCTTTGGCCCTGCTGCACCAGAATCCGTCGCTGTCCGTACGCGACAAAAGCTGGCTGGAGAACGTCTATCCCGAAGGCATGTGGGGTCCGACCATCATGCTGTGCGTGCCAGTGAGGCGGCTCAGCAGGCTTTGCAGACCGAATTGAACAAGCCGTTGATGGAGGCGTTGCGCGAATCCGCCGAACAGGACATCTTCCCCGCCTTCAAAATCGTTGAAATGAAGCCGAAAACGGAGGAACAGCCGGAGGAAACCTATCCGCGCTTCTCCCCCGCGAAATCGCCGGCGAAATCCCCTGCGAACGAGACGATGCAAGGCCAGTTGCCGATTCCCGCGACGATGCCGCCGGAACAGGACCATTTCCAGAGCGGCCAGAACAGGCCGCTGCTCGACCCCGAAACGCATTTGAACAAGAACGCCACCTTCGACACCTTCGTGCCCGGCGATTCCAACCGTTTCGCACGTACCGTGGCGCTGGCCGTGGCGGAGGGCTCCGGCCATGATTTCAATCCGTTGTGTATCTACGGCGGCTCCGGCCTGGGCAAAACCCATTTGCTGAACGCCATCGGCAACTACGCGCTGGTCAAGGACCCCAATCTGAAGGTCCGCTACGTCACCAGTGAGGAATTCACCAACGAATTCATCGAGGCTCTGGCCGATACGAACCAAAGTTCCGGCCAGATCAAGGAATTCAACCGCCGCTACCGCGAGGTCGACGTGCTGCTCATCGACGATATCCAGTTCCTGAGCGGCAAGGACGCGACCCTTGAGCAGTTCTTCCACACGTTCAACACCCTGCATCAGCCAACAAGCGCATCGTGATCGCCTCCGATGTGCCGCCGAAGGACCTGCAGGCTTCAACGAACGTCTGATCTCCCGCTTCGAATCGGGCCTGACCGTGGACGTCAAACCGCCGGATCTGGAGACGCGAATCGCCATTCTGCGCATGATCGCCACCATGAACGGCTCCAATATTCCCAACGACGTGTTCAACCTGATCGCGGAACGGTTCACCGAGAACATCCGCGAGCTGGAAGGCGCGCTGAACCGTGTGACCGCCATGGCGTCGCTGAGCAACCAGCCGGTCACCAAAGCCCTTGCGGAGCAGACTTTGCAGGACTTCTTCACCACCGACGTGGAAATCAAGCCCGCGGACATCATCACGCAGGTGGCCAAGTACTTCTATTTGACGTTCGACGACATCGTCGGCCGTTCGCGTACCAAGAAGATCGCGCTGGCACGCCAGATCGCCATGTATCTGGTACGCGAGCTGACCAGCATGAGCCTCAACGACATCGGCCTGGTCTTCGGTGGCAAGGACCACACCACCGTGATGCACGCGTATACGCGCATCAACGACGAGATGCAGGAGAAGCAGGAGATCTACAACTACGTGACCGAGTTGACTCTGCAGCTCAAGCAGCGTTCCAACGACAAGTAACGGAAGCAACCACAACAAACGGCGTATTTCCAACGGTTTTCCTTAGGCTGGTAAATTATTTACCAGCCTTTTTACTATCCGCGTGACACGCCCGGACAGAATTTCTTGTACATCGAGTTTTCCACATACATATCCACATTTCGGGGAAAGGTCTGTGGAAAAGCCGTTGGAAACACGGAAAACGGCAGTGGATGGCTCGTGGATTATTCACAGTGAATTGTGGATAAGTTTTGCGCGGCCATGAGCCTGTGGATAACCCATGCTCTTATCCACATTCGACTCAGAAGTTATCCACAGATGTCGCCTCGTACTGAGACGTTGCTGCGCTTGGGCTGAACGAGCTTATCCACACTATCCACAGGGCTTATTATTACGAAAGTACGTTTTTCTTACTTTCATCGTCATTCTCGTAATGCGGGGAATTCCCCACGCTTTCGTCGTCGTTGCTCTTATCGCTAGAATGGCATGTGAATCGAACGAAACGAGGAATACCCCATGAAAGTCGAAGTCAATTCCCAAGCTCTTGCCGATGCCGTGGCATGGACCACACGTGTCATCGACGCACGTCCCGCAACCCCGATTCTGGCGGGCATCCGTCTGGAAGCCATTGACGGCACACTCCAGCTTTCCGCCTTCAACTACGCCATTTCCGCACGCCACCACATCGAAGCCGGCGTGGACGAGGCCGGTAGCGTTCTGGTGCTGGGCAAACTGCTTGCCGACATCACCAAGTCGCTGCCCGCTGCGAAAACCTATCTTTCCACTGATGGTTCCACGATGACCATCACGTCGGGCAAGTCGACCTTCACCATGCAGCTCATGCCGGAAAGCGAATATCCGGATCTGCCGTGGTGCCGACGAAACTGGGTCAGGTGGACTCCCCCACCTTCGCTCAGGCCGTCAACCAGGCGTCCGTCGCGGTCTCCCGTGAGGAGAACCGTCCGGTGCTCACCGGCATCCGCGTCCAGTTCCAGGGCGACAAGGTCATCATGAGCTCCACCGACCGTTTCCGTCTGGCCCGTTCCAGCTTCACCTGGACGCCGGAGGATGCGACCATCAGCACCACCGCTTTGGTCCGTGGCTCGCTGCTGCGCGACATGGCGCGTTCGCTGGACGAGCATCAGAACGTCACCATCGATTTCGATGCGGACAACCCGTCCCTGCTGGGCTTCGAGAACGCCGGCCGCGTGTCCACCTCCCAGCTCATCGACGGCGAATTCCCGGCCGTTGACCGCCTGTATGCCGATGAATACCCGATTCATGCCGTCATCAACAAGCAGGCCCTCATCGACGCCATCAAGCGCGTTTCGCTGGTCGCCGAACGCAACGCCCCGATCCGTATGGTCTTCTCTGGCCAGGAGCTGACGCTGTCGGCCGGCACCGCCGACGAAGCACAGGCGAAGGAGATTCTCGACATCGACATGGACGGCGAGGACATCACCGTGGCGTTCAACCCCTCCTATCTGGTCGACGGCCTGAGCGCCATCAGCGAGCCGTTCGTGCGCATGAAGATGACCACCGCGGTCAAGCCCGTGGAATTCAACGGCCAGCAGGAAGCGGATTCCGACGAATCCATGGACTACCGTTACCTGCTCGTTCCGATGCGCTTCAACAACTGATTTCGTTCCACCTGTGGCCCGGACGGCAAGTTCCCGTCCGGGCCACCATGCCATCGCCTTCAAGGAATCCCGTTTCATGCATATCTCCCGTCTCGCACTCGACCATTACCGGTCATGGGACCATTGCGTGCTTGATTTCGAACCGGGAATCAACATTCTCCAAGCTCGAACGGCCTAGGGAAAACCAATATCGTGGAAGCCGTGGAAGTGCTGTCCACCGGCTCCAGCCACCGCACCTCGTCATCGCTGCCGCTGGTCGAAAAAGGCCACCCTTCCGCCACTGTCCGGGCCAACGTCGAAGATGCGGGCGAACAGCGCACATATGAGATCACCATCGCCGCGCGAGGCGCCAACAGGGCGCGCGTGGACGGCGGAAAATCGCAATATATGAGGGATATCGTGGGTTTGGTCCCCTCCGTGTCCTTTACCCCCGAAGACCAGCGGTTGGTGTCTGGCGATCCGGCCACCCGACGGAACTTCCTCAACCAGGCGGCTTCGCTGCTGTTGCCCCGTTATGCGCAGTCGTTGCAACAGTTCACGCACGTTGCCAAACAGCGTGCCGCATTGCTCAAACAGCTGTCCGACGGCTCCGGCATCGACCCCGAATACGGGCGTCAGGCCGTGCTGAGCGGTCTGGAAGTGTGGACCGGCCAATTCATCGCCCTCGGCGTGCAATTGACCAAGGACCGGAACGATGTGATCGGACTGCTGCGCGAGCCGTTCACCCGCATCTATGCTTCGTTGGCGGGCGAAGAGGAACAGGCCGACCTGGTGTATGAGCCGTCCTTCGACGAGGTGCTTCTGTTCGACGAGCCGGCCGCGGAAATCAGCCGTCATTTCCAACGCATCTACCGCGAAGTGGCCCGTGGGCAGAATCTGATCGGACCGCAGCGCGATGATCTGACATTGCGGCTCAACGACATGCCAGCCCGCGAATTCGCTTCGAACGGCGAGATGTGGACGATGGCGTTGGCCTTGAAATGGCGCTGTACGAAGT
>ENA-OQIR01000456-OQIR01000456.1-human-gut-metagenome-genome-assembly--contig:-NODE-456-length-17940-cov-2.115477_pt1 | contig 17940 bp, 30 predicted proteins | sample MGYA00242580_ERZ504745 | MGnify/ENA primary metagenome ERZ504745 (study PRJEB26092, sample SAMD00036214) | human gut metagenome | host: Homo sapiens | study: EMG produced TPA metagenomics assembly of... | reverse complement strand
GCGTGGACTACGGCATGATCACCGTGCGTGCCAAGGAACTGAACGGTGCCCATATCTTCTTTGATAAAGTCAGTGTGGGCGCTACCATGAACGGTATGCTCTCCGCTGTGATGGCACAGGGCCAGACCATTCTGGAAAACTGCGCCAAGGAGCCCCATGTCGTTGATCTGGCAAACTTCCTGAATATGTGCGGCGCGGATGTGCGCGGTGCCGGCACCGATGTGATCAAGGTGCGCGGCGTGGAAAAGATGCACGGCTGCACTTACAGCATCATCCCTGACAGATCGAGGCGGGCAGCTACATGGTTGCCGCTGCTGCCACCGGCGGCGACGTTCTGATCAAAAATGTCACCCCCAAGCATCTGGAACCCATTACGGCAAAGCTCCGCCGTGCCGGTGTGGATGTGGAGGAATTCGATGATTCCGTCCGCGTCTCCCGCAAAGGCGATATCCTGCCGCTGAAGATCAACACCATGCCTCACCCGGCTTCCCCACCGATATGCAGCCCCTGATGGGTGTGCTGCTCAGCGTGGCAAAGGGGACCTCCACCATCACCGAGAGCGTGTGGGACAACCGCTTCCGCTATGTGGATGAGCTGCGCAAGATGGGCGCAGTGGTGCAGGTGGATGGTCAGGTGGCCGTGTTTGAGGGTGTGGACAAGCTGAACCCCGCCCCCCTGCGTGCTTCTGACCTGCGTGCCGGTGCGGCCATGGTGGTTGCTGCCCTGATGGCAGACGGCACCAGTGAGATCGAGGAGATCGGCCACATTGAGCGCGGCTACGAGAACATCGTGGAAAAGCTGCGCGGCCTGGGCGCTGAGATCAGCAAGGTGGATCGGATGCCTGCCGCACTGGAATCAGCAATGTGATCATTCAGAACCTCTCAGTCTGCTTCACAAAAGTTCCCCTGACAGGGAGCTTTTGTGAAGCTATGACGGAGAGGTTCGTTTCTTGAGGTTTGAAATGTCTGAATTCATCTCGTTATACTCTGGTTCCTCCGGCAACTGCAGCGTGGTGCGCACGGGGGAAAAGTACATCATCATCGATATGGGAAAGGGCGTGCGCACCACCTCGGCGGCACTCAAGGAGCTGGGCCTGAACATCAGCGATTGTGCGGGCATTCTGGTCACCCATGAGCACTCTGACCACGTCAAGGGGCTGGCCACCTTCCTCAAAAAGAATCCGCTGCCGGTATACGGCGCAGACGATACGCTGGATTTTCTGGATGCAAACGGCATCGTGCCCGCCAGCTGTGAGCTGCGCACCCTGTCCGGCGGGGAAGAGGATGTGGGAGATTTCGGCGTGACGATGTTCCCCACCAGCCACGACGTGCCCTGCGTGGGCTACCGCATCCACACCCCGGACAACAAGACCATGACCATTGCCACCGACCTGGGAGTCCTGACCCCGCCGGTGCATCAGGCCCTGAGCGGCTGTGACTGGTGGCGCTGGAAAGCAACTACGACCTCCACATGCTCCGCAGCGGGCGGTATCCTTACTACCTGCGCTCCCGCATCGAGTCCAACCGGGGCCACCTCTCCAACGATGAGTGCTCGGCAAAGCTGCTGGAACTGATCCAGGAGGGATGCAAAAGTTTGCCCTCTGCCATCTCTCGCAGGAGAACAACACCCCGGCGCTTGCCTTGCAGACCATGTTCAACACCCTGGGTGCGGCAGGTGTCGTGCCGGAAAAGGACTGCATCGTGCAGGCCCAGCGCCGCAATGAGATCAGCCCTGCACTTACATTTTAAGAAAAAGGCCCTCTCCGTCAATGCTTCGCAAAGCGTGACAGAGAGGGTCGTTTTTTGTTATTACGCCAGATCCGGCAGGATATCGGGCCAGAGGCCTGCTCCTGCCGCAGGTCGGTGAAAACGCAGTCCAGATAGATCTTGTTCACAGCCGAGATGATGGTGCTGCGCAGGAGCTTGCGTGCATCATCAACGTCCGGCTCCAGCTCGGAGAAGCTCTTGGTCAGGCCGAACACATAGCAGGTAATTCTCCAGCTCATCGCAAAAGGTATCATACGCCTGCGCGGAGGTATAATGCGCCCGCTGCATCTTGAACAGACTGTCGATGTTTTCCATGGACAGGACATTTTTAGAAACTATGATGTAGATCAGGCAGGCCAGCTGATCCCGGGTATACTTCTTTTTGATGGGGTGGCTGATGATCCCTTTCTTAACGTAGTTGCTCACCATGGAAGCGGTGAGCTCCACCCCCTGAAATGTGCGGAAACACCCGTTGACAAACTGTACACTCTGATCCAGATAAAGCCCTACGGTGGGGAGTTCTGCATACCGGGGCAGGGCAAACCCTGCGGCGCAGGCCGCAACGCGGCGGTTTGATTCTAATTTCATGCGGACAGTATACCATGTTTTGGAAATGTGGTCAACAGGAAATTGAAAACTTTTGAAATAATTCAATAAAACAGTTGACAGGGTTTTGAAAAACTGATATAGTGATTCAGACAACAGGAAAAACTGCGGCATCCGCTGCCGCCGGAATGGAGATAAATGCTTATGAACACCAAGATTGTTGTGGATTCCTCCGCCAGCCTGTACACCTTGCAGGGCGTGGATTTTGAATGCGTTCCCCTGAAGATCATCACCGACGATGCCGAATATCTGGACAACGGCACGGTGGATGCCGTGGGCATGGCCCAGACCCTGCGTACCTATAAGGGCAAGACCTCGACCTCCTGCCCCAACGTCAGCGACTGGCTGGCCGCCTACGAGGGAGCCGACGAGGTGTATGCCATCACCATCACGGGCACTCTGTCCGGCAGCTACAATGCCGCCCAGCTGGCCGCCGAGGAATACCAGCAGGAAAACCCCGGCAAGCGGGTGTTCGTGCTGGACAGCCTTTCCACCGGCCCGGAGCAGCGCCTGCTGGCCGAGCATCTGCGGGATCTGCTGGCTGAGGGCAAGGAGTTTGACGAGGTCTGTGAAGAGATGCTCCGCTACCACAAGCACACCCACCTGCTCTTCTCGCTGGAATCGCTGGCCAATCTGGCCCGCAATGGCCGCGTGAAGCCTGCCGTTGCTGCTGTGGCGCGGATGCTGGGCATCCGGGTCATCGGACAGGCAAGTGAGGCCGGGGAGCTGGATGTTCTCTGCAAGACCCGTGGCGAGCATGGTGCGCTGGAGCGCATCGTGCTGGAACTCAAGGAGCACGGCTACACCAACGGCAGGCTCCATATCTCTCACTGCGGCAATCCCGCCGCCGCCGAGCGCCTGAAGCACATGGTAAAGGCTGTGTTTGATGGAGCAAAGGTGGACATCAGCGAATGCGGCGGTCTGTGCAGCTATTATGCAGAGCTGGGCGGTCTGCTGGTTGGTTATGAGGACGCGGAAGCATAAGCGAACGGCCCTCGGAAAAACTTCTGCCCACGATTGAATAGGCGCTCATAGCGGGGAAAGCCGTTGTGGGCGCTTTTTGTTTGCAAAATCTTCCGCTCTGCGCTATACTAACAGCATCAAAATCGCCGTTGGCGGCAGGGGAGGGATACCACATGTTCAGATTGCCCATCGTCAAGTTTTTCAACCGCATCTTCAACCGTGTCACGATCACAGTGGTGCTGGTGGCTCTACAGGTGCTCTGGCTGCTCTGGGCGTTCTGGTCGTTCACGGCGGGGCGGGTCTGGCTGAACGGTGCCCTGAAGGCGCTGAGCATCATGATCGTGCTGTATCTGGTGCGCAAGGATGAAAACAGTGCTTATAAGATCGGCTGGATCGTTCTGATCGGTCTTCTGCCCCTGCTGGGCGGCGCGCTTTATCTGGCTTTTGGCAACAAGGCCCCCGCCAAGTATCTGCGGGAGCGGATGCAGAAGGTGGAACAGGCCCATCAGACCGAGCTTGCCCAGCCCGAGGGCCAGACCGATGCGCTGGATATCTCCAGCCGGAACCTGAGCCGCTACGTGGCAAAGTTCGGGCCGTATCCGGCCTGGAGGGATACCGCTGCCCACTATTTTCCTGTGGGGAGGAGATGTATCCCCAGCTGCTGGCGGATCTGGACAAGGCAGAGAAGTTCATCTTTCTGGAATTCTTTATCCTCCGTTCCGGCAAAATGTGGGACGGCGTGGAGCAGATCCTCCGCCGCAAGGCGCCCAGGGCGTGGATGTGCGGCTGATCTACGATGATTTTGGCAGCCTGCTGGGTTTGCCCAGTGATTTTGTCATCCGCATGGAGAAGGCGCACATCCGCTGCATCCCTTTCAACCCGGTGGTGCCGCTGGTCTCGCTGGTGATGAATCACCGCGACCACCGCAAGATCGTGGTGGTTGACGGCAATGTGGCCTACACCGGCGGTGTGAATCTGGCGGATGAGTATATCAATGCCGAGCAGCGCTTTGGCTACTGGAAGGATGCGGCCATCCGTCTGGAGGGTGCCGCTGTCTGGAACTTTACCGTGATGTTCCTCAATGTATGGAATGCCTTCCGCCCGCAGGAGACCGATTACACCGCCTTTGCGCCCACCCGCCTGCCCGCAGTGCAGGATGGCGTGGTGCAGCCCTACGCGGACAGCCCGCTGGATGAGGAATCGCTGGCCGAGACGGTCTATCTGGACATCCTCTCTCAGGCCCAGAGATATGTTTATATCTATACGCCCTACCTGGCCGTGGGCGAGGAGATGCTGGATGCTCTGAAAAATGCGGCCAAGCGCGGGTGGACGTGCGGCTCATCCTGCCCGGGATCCCGGACAAGAAGCTGGTGTTCCGGCTCAGCCGCTCCTACTATCTGCCCCTGCTCAGGGCGGGCGTGCGCATTTATGAATTCACGCCCGGTTTCCTCCACGCCAAGTGCTATGTCAGTGATGACCGTGTCGCCGTGGTGGGCAGCATCAATATGGATTACCGGAGCCTGTTTCTCCATTTTGAGTGCGGAACACTGCTCTTCCATAACAGCCAGATCGCCGCACTGCGGAAGGATGTGGAGCGCACCCTGCCGCAGTGCCGGGAGATCATGCGCTCCGACTGCCGCACCAATCTGCCGGGCACAGCACTGGACAGCGTGCTGCGGCTGCTGAGCCCGTTGATGTAAGCGGCTGCGCGCAGCACTCGGGGAGCTTTTCCACGCAAGTGAAACGGGCCATTCCATCGCCCGCCCTATTGCCTGCGGCAACAGGTCCCACCCCAGCGGACACTTGCTTTGGAAAACTCCCGTCGGCTGCGTAATCTTACGCTCTTCTGGACATACTATGGGGCAAAGGCCCAACGGGCCGTGTGGAAAGGGAGCGTATCTATGAATCAGAACCATCGGGCTCTTTGGAGCTGTGCCATGGCGGCGGCGCTGCTGCTGACCGCCTGCGGCAAAACGAACGCCGGGTCGGGCAGCTCCGGCAGCATGAGCGGAAGCAGCGGCACATCCTCCGCACAGACCCAGACAGCGGCATGGAAAACCGGTCTGGGTGTGGTGACAGAGCCACCGATCAGGACAGGGCAGGGAAAATTGAGCTGGCAGCGGCCGCTGTTCTGCTGGATGGCGAGGGCAAACTGGAGAGTGTTCTGCTGGACGAGCTGGAAGTTTCTGTTTCGGCGGACAGCACCGGCCATGTGACTCTGCCCACCGACTGGCGCACCAAGCGGCAGAAGGGGGACGATTACCCGCTGGCGGCAGTGTCCTCTCTGAAAAAGGGCTGGGCGGAACAGGTGGATGCCTTTGCCAGTTACCTGATCGGCATGACCCCGGAACAGGTCTCCATGCTCAAAGTGGATGAGGATGGCAAAGCCACGGATGCCGACCTGCTGAGCGGGTGTACCATTGCTGTGGACCGTTACCGGGATGCCGTGACCCGGGCCTGCGCCAATGCCAGGGCACTGGGTGCCGCCAAGGGCGACAGGGCCGCGCTGGGCATCGAAGCGGTGAACGGGACTTCGGACATCACCGCCACCGATGACAAGGATGTGAATGCGCAGGTGGATGTAAGCATCGTGGCACTGACCACCGATGCGGACCGCCGTGTAACAAGTGCCGTTGCGGATATGGCTGAGCCGGCCCTGACGGTGGTGTCGGACGGCGGTGTGACAGCCCCGGACCTCGTCAAGACCAAGCTGGAGCTGGGCGAGGACTATGGGATGCGCGGCGCATCGGCGCTGGGTAAGGAGTGGTACGAGCACAGCGAAGGCTTCTGCGATGCCCTCAAGGGCAAGACCCGCACCGAGATCGCTGGGCTTTCCGGCGACGATGCCGACCTGAAGGCTCTGTGTACCATTGACATCACCGATCTGCAAAAGGCGGCGCTGGATGCCCTGAGCTGAGGAGAAAACCCTTTTCGGTCTCGCGATCGCGCACCGGCTCTCCCGGATAGGGGGGCGGTGGCATTCCGCTGCGTTTTCAGAGAAAAACATCTCGCCGCGTCTGGCAGCTGCCGACGCGGCGATTTTGTTTTGTCAAAATGACCGCTTTGCCGTGGTAAAGCAGTAAAGATTTGAGCAAACTGCGAAAAATAAGTTTTTCCCCTTGCCAAATGGCAGAAAACGCGCTATTCTATAACCACAGTTTAGCGATTTAGCATGGTAAAGCAATAAAACAAGGCTGCTTGCCACTGAGGGAGGAACCGTATATGAAACGTCTTGTATCTGCATTCCTGGCCGGTGCCATGGCACTGAGCCTTGCCGCCTGCGGCGGTGCCGCTTCCGCTTCCACTGCCGCATCTGCTTCGGCTCTGCTTCCGGCAGTGCTGCCGTTTCCCAGACCGCAGGCAGCGACCTGGATTACATCAAGGGCAAGGGCAAGCTGGTCATTGGCTACACTGTTTACGAGCCCATGAACTACACCGATGCCGATGGCAACTTCACGGGTTTTGATACCGAGCTGGCCACCGCTGTCTGCGAAAAGCTGGGCGTGGAGCCGGAGTTTGTGGAGATCAACTGGGATACCAAGGTCGTGGAGCTGGATGCCAAGAGTATCGATTGCATCTGGAACGGTATGACCCTGACCGATGACATCATGCAGAACACCGCTACCACCAAGGCCTATGCCAAGAACGCACAGGTGGTCGTAGTGAAAGATGGCACCGATTATACCTCTACCGCTGATCTGGTGGACAAGACCGTGGTCGCCGAGGCTGGTTCCGCCGGTGAGGCCGCCATTGAGGGGGACGAGAACCTGGCACAGGCTGATTACGTTTCCAAGAGCGTTCAGACCGACTGCCTGATGGAAGTTGCCGCAGGCACTGCCGATGCCGCTGTACTTGACCTGACCCTGGCCAACGCATGATCGGTGAGGGCACGGATTATGCCGACCTGAAGATCGTGGACGAGCTGAACGCCGAGGAGTACGGCGTGGCATTCCGCAAGGGCAGTGATGCTGCCGCCGCTGTGGACGAGGCCTTTGATGCACTGAAGGCCGATGGTACCATGCAGCACTGGCCGACAAGTACGATCTGGCGCTGGCCGACTGAGTATGTTGTAAAACTCCTTTCGTCATCGCTATGCGATGCAACCTCCCTCGGTGAGGGAGGCTTTTTGTTGCCGATGCGTGAAAGGCTCCCCAGCAGAGGGAACTTTCACCGGCTGTGATGGAAGGGGAATATGGATTCTGAATAAAAAAGGTGTGTTTTTGTGTCTGTGATTCTTATGCGCCTGTCCGGCGCGTTCCTGCTCAACTGTGAGCTCTTTGCCCTGACACTGCTGTTTGCACTGCCGCTGGGCTGGTGGTCTCGTTTGGCTCCATGAGCCGCTGCAAGCCGCTGGCCGGGCTGGTCAAGACCTTTGTCTGGATCATCCGCGGCACCCCGCTGATGCTGCAGATCATCGTGATCTATCTGGGCCCCGGCCTGCTGGGCATGAACAACCCCTGGCCCTCCGGCTCCGGCGGACGGATGGTGGCGGCGGTGGTGGCCTTTGCCATCAACTATGCCTGCTATTTTTCTGAGATCTACCGCGGCGGCATTGAAGCGGTGCCCAAGGGGCAGACCGAAGCCGGGCAGGTGCTTGGCATGACCAAAACGCAGATCTTTTTCAAGGTGACCTTGCTTCAGGTCGTCAAGCGCATCCTGCCCCCCATGGGCAATGAGATCATCACGCTGGTCAAGGATACCTCGCTGGCAAACACCATTGCCAATAAGGAGATCATTATGATGGCCAAGGAGTACAGCGCAAAGGGCCTGATCTGGCCGCTGTTCTCCACCGCGCTCTTCTTCCTGGTGTTTGTGGGCGCACTGACCATCCTGTTCAACTGGGCTGAAAAAAAGCTCGATTATTTCCGCTGCTAAGGAGGCAGATAGATTATGGCGTTGCTCGAAGCTTCCGGTATCGGGAAAAATTTTGGCGAGACCCATGTGTTGAAGGACATCTCCCTGGATCTGGAGCAGGGGGAAGCGCTGGCGATCATCGGCTCGTCCGGTTCCGGCAAAACAACTCTGCTGCGCTGCCTGAACTTTCTGGAACGGCCTGATACGGGTGTGATCAAGGTGAACGGCGAGACGATGTGGGATGCCGCCGACCCTGCCACCCAGAAGGAAAGCGAGATCCGCAAAAAGCGGCTCCACTTTGGTCTGGTGTTCCAGAACTTCAACCTGTTCCCGCAGTACACGGCCTTACAGAACGTGATGCTGGCAGGGGAACTGCTGGCAAAGGAACGCCCGGAGTATCAGGCGAATAAAAAGGTCATCCACGCGGAGCTGGAACAGCAGGCAAGAGAGCTGCTGGCGCAGATGGGCCTTTCGGAGCGGGCCGGCCACTACCCGCATCAGCTCTCCGGCGGCCAGCAGCAGCGTGTAGCCATTGCCCGCGCGCTGGCGCTTCACCCGGATATCCTCGTGCTTTGATGAGCCACCAGCGCCCTTGACCCGGAGCTGACCGGTGAGGTGCTGAAGGTCCTGCGCGATCTTGCTGACCGCAAGACCACGATGATCATTGTCACCCATGAGATGCACTTGCCCGCGATGTGGCCGATCGCATCCTGTTCATGGATGGCGGCGTGGTCGTGGAAGAAGGCCCGGCCAAACAGCTCATCGACCACCCCCGGGAGGAGCGTACCAGACAGTTCCTCGCACATTATTCAGAATGACCCGCCGCTGAGCATTCCGGGTGAGGAGACCCCGCCTTCGGGCAATGCCGGAACGGGGTTCTGGAGCATTCTGTTCCAGCTGCTGAAGCATCTGGCCGGGAAGCACTGAAAAATTTGAAAAAGCCTCTTGAAAATTCATCACAACCTGATATAATACCCACATGAACAAAAACGTCCTGCCCATTGCGCGGCAGGGCGTTTTTGTCGGAAAAAATTCGTGTTATAAGGTCTGTGATGCTTTCCCAAGGAGGAACGTGTGTATGACGAAAGATATGACGCAGGGCAGCCCGCTCAAGCTGATCCTTGCCTTTGCGGTGCCGCTGATGCTGGGCAGCCTGTTCCAGCAGTTCTATAATCTGGCAGATACCATCATCGTGGGCCGCTTTGTGGGCGTGGAAGCCTGGCGGCGGTCGGCAGTGTGGGCGGTCTGAACTATCTGGTGCTGGGCTTTGTCAATGGCATTGCCTGCGGCTTCTCCATCCCTATCTCGTGGACATTCGGGGCAAAAGACTATGCGGAGATGCGCCGCTACACCGCCAATGCCGTCTGGCTGAGCGTCTTTTTTGCCGCAGTGCTTACCGTGGTCACGGTGGCCATGACCCGTTCCATTCTGGTCTGGACCAATACCCCGGACAACATCATTGATCTGGCAGATATCTACATCCGCACCATCTTTATCGGCATCCCGTTTACGCTGCTGTATAACATGACCAGCGCCCTGATGCGCGCTCTGGGTGACAGCAAGCGGCCTCTGTATTTCCTGCTGATGGCAAGCTTTCTGAACATCGGGCTGGATCTGCTTTGCATCATCACCTTCAAGATGGGCGTGTTCGGTGCGGCGTTCGCCACCGTGTTCAGTCAGGCAGTGGCCGGTCTGGGCAGCCTGTGGTACATTCTCAAGCATTATAATGAACTGCGCTGGAACAAAGAAGAAGCCGCCTGAGCAGACAGCACTGTGTCAAGCTGTGGCGGCATGGGCATCCCCATGGGCCTGCAGTGCAGCATCACGGCCATCGGTTCCGTTGTGCTGCAGGGTGCGGTCAATGGCCTGGGCAGCGACATCGTGGCAGCGCAGACTGCAGGCGGCAAGGCGGCGCAGTTCCTGTCCGTCCCGCTGGAGAGCATTGGCACGGCCATGACCACCTACGCCAGCCAGAACATGGGTGCCAACGACCTGAACCGTGTGAACAAGGGCGTGAACACCGCCCTGGGCATCGGCTGTGTGTACAGCGTGGCATCCTTCCTGATCCTGCGCGTGCTGGATAAGGCGTTTGATCGGCCTGTTCCTTGAGAGCAGCCAGACCGAGATCATGGCCAACGCCCAGAGCTTCATCTTCTGGAACAGCGTGTTCTACATCCCGCTGGCGGTCCTTATCATTTACCGCTACACCATTCAGGGGCTGGGTTATTCCAGCCTGGCCATGTTTGCGGGTGTGGCGGAGATGATCGCCCGTGCTCTGGTGGGTTTCCTGTTCGTGCCGCTGTGGGGCTATTTTGCCGCCTGCATTGCAAATCCGGTGGCATGGTTCTTTGCCTGCTTCTTCCTGATCCCTGCATATATCGTTGTGTTCCGGAAGCTGAAACAGGAAAAAGCAAGACCGCACGCAAACTTGTAAAAATTGAGCCGCTCTTTTGCGAAACCGCAGAAGGGCGGCTCTTTTGTTGCCTAGTAGGGGAGGCCTTGGCGAAGAGGGAACGCCTCACGAAACGCCAAAGCTGAGAGGTTGTATAGAGCAGGGCCTGCCCGATTCCTTTACAAATAACACCAAAACGATTATACTATAAATAATTATGTCACAAGGGGGTGAGGAGCATGGAGCTGGAACAGATCGAGGGCACGGTGGAGGATATCATCTACGAAAACCCGGACAACGGCTACACGGTGTTTGAAATTTCCGGGGGCGGCACGGTGACCGTGGTGTGCGGGATCGTGGGCGAGCTCCATGCGGGCGAGAGTGTGGTCTGCCGCGGTAAATATGAGAACCACGCCACCTATGGCCGCCAGTTCCACGCCCAGGAATGCGAGACCGATATGCCGAAGGATCTGGAGGCAGTGTATGCCTTCCTTGCCAGCGGTTCTCTGCCTTACATCGGGGCACGCACGGCCAATAAGATCATCGATAAATTCGGCGCGGCGGCGCTGGAAGTGATCGCCAACGATCCCGCCCAGCTCACCCTGATCCCCGGCATCTCGGCAGACAAAGCCGACCGCATCCAGCAGGAGTTCAAGCGGATGTTCGGAATGCGGGAGCTGATCGCCTATCTGGCCCAGTTCGAGATCAGCCCCCGCCGCGCCATGGAGGTATTCCGCGTCTTTGGCCCCGGTGCCATGCAGGCCATCTCCCAGAACCCTTATCTGCTCTGTGGGGAACCCCTGCAGCTGGATTTCCGCCATGCCGACAGCATTGCACAGTATTATCATATGGAAGGGGACTGCACCCAGCGGCTGGAAGCGGCGCTTCTCCGTACCCTGCGCCATAACGCGGGCAACGGCCACACCTGTCTGCCCCGTGCACAGCTGCTGGACACGGCATCCCACTTCATCCAGCAGCCGCCCGAAAAGCTGGCCCGTGCGCTGGACCACTGCATTGAGACCGGGCAGCTGGGCGTAAAGATGCTGGAGGCGGTGCCGTATATTTATCTGCCTGACCTGCTGGAAGCAGAACAGGCCATTGCCGACCGGCTGGCCCTGCTGGCGAAGCGGGAGAAGCAGACGGTGCGGGACCTTGATAAAAACATCCAGGTGCTGGAGCTGACCCAGGGCTTTGCCTATGCGCCCCTGCAGCGGGAAGCCATCCGCAAGGCCATGACCGAAAACTGCCTTGTGCTGACCGGCGGCCCCGGTAACCGGCAAGACCACCACGGTCAATGCCATCCTGCAGCTGCTGGAGCTATCAGGCAGACCGGGTGGCACTTTGTGCCCCACGGGCCGTGCGGCCAAACGGCTGAGTGAACTGACCGGCCGCAAGGCCTCTACCATCCACCGCCTGCTGGAGGTGGACTACTCCGGCGGTGTGGTCAGCTTCATCCACAATGACAAGAACCTGCTCAAATGCGATGTGGTCATTCTGGATGAGATGAGTATGGTGGATGTGAAGCTGTTTCAGGCGCTCATTGCAGCCCTGCGGTACAGCTGCCGCATTATCATGGTGGGCGATGCCGACCAGTTGCCCAGCGTGGGGCCCGGCAACATTCTGGGGGAGGTCATCCGCTCCGGGCTGGTGCCCACCGTCTGCCTGAACGAGATCTTCCGGCAGGCCAGACGCAGCCTTATTGTGGAGAACGCCCACCATATCATCAGCAGTGAGCCGCTGCAGAAGGGCGGTAAGACAGACGATTTCTTCTTTCTGGAATCGGACGGCGATGCGGCACAGAAACTGGTGTGCGATCTTGTCACCACCCGTCTGCCCCGGAGCTATGGGTTTGACCCTGTCCGGGATATTCAGGTGCTCTGCCCCACCAAGTTGGGGCCCACCGGTACCCAGGCGCTGAATGTGGAGCTGCAGAACCTGCTCAACCCGGAGCAGAAGGGCAAGCCCCAGCTCCAAAGCGCCTCCCGGGTGTTCCGGGTGGGCGATAAGGTGATGCAGGTGCGGAACAACTACGAGATCGTCTGGAACCGCATTGGCGGGGAGCAGGGCGTGGGAGCTATAACGGTGATATCGGCATTGTGGAATCCATCAACATGCGCGACCGCTCCATGGTGGTGCGGATGGATGACCGCCGCCTGCTCTACCCGGCGGAAAACCTGAACGAGCTGGAGATCGCCTACGCCATCACGGTGCACAAGAGCCAGGCAGCGAGTTCCCGGCGGTGGTGCTGCCGGTGGCGCAGGTGCCGCCAAGGCTCTGCTACCGCAACCTCTTCTACACCGGCGTGACCCGCGCCCGCAAATTGTGCATCGTGGCCGGGCGGCGGGATGTGGTGAACCGGATGATGTCCAATGTCCGGCAGAACCTGCGGTACAGCGGCCTGTGCGAATTGCTGAAAGAGAATCTGTCGCCGGAACAGATGGCGGCAGAATAACCTCTCAGGCACCTTGCGCCAGCTCTCCTACTAGGAGAGGTTTGGTCTATACTTTTTTACTGGCTTATGCTACAATATAAATTGATTTGATTTCCCGCCCGAACGGGCATTTACGATAGAAAACAGGGGAGCAGAGAAAGGAACGTTTCATTATGGCACAGAATGACATCGGCATCGATCTGGGCACAACGACCATTATCATTGCACAGGCAGGGCAGGGGTCGTGCTCAACCAGCCCAGCGTGGTGGCAATGGATACCCGCAAGAACTCCGTGCTGGAGGTGGGCGACAAGGCCCTGGCCATGGTAGGCCGCACCCCCAACTATATTTCCGCCATTTTCCCGCTGAAGGACGGTGTCATCAGCGACCACACCATGACCCGGGAGCTGATCTGCCGGTTTGTGAATCAGGTGTACAGCTCCCACATGGTCAAGCCCCGGGTGGCTGTCTGCGTGCCCGCTGCCATCACCGGCATTGAGAGCGATGCCGTGGTGGAGGCCGTGATGGCCGCCGGTGCCCGTCAGGTCTACCTGATCGATGAGCCCATTGCCGCTGCACTGGGTTCCGGCATCGACATCACCCAGCCCGATGGCCGGATGATCATTGATATCGGCGGCGGCACCACCGATATCGCTGTCCTGTCTCTGGGCGGCAAGGTCAAGGCCACCAGTGTCCGTGTGGCGGGCAACCACTATGATGACGAGATCCTGAAGCATGTCCGCAACAAGTTCAGCATTGCCATCGGCAGCGTACCGCAGAGCAGCTGAAAAAAGAACGTCGCCTGCTGCCCCCAGAAGGCTGATTTTGACGAGACGATGGAGGTCAAGGGCCGCAGCCTGCTGACCGGCCTGCCCATCAAGGTGAATGTTTCCACCAGCGACCTCTACGAGCCTGTATGATGCTGAGTGAGCAAATCGGCACTGCCGCCCATCAGGTGCTGGAAAAGACCCCGCCCGAGCTGGCAGGCGATATCTTCCGCAATGGTGTGGTGCTGACCGGCGGCGGCGCACAGCTGCACGGCCTGCCCGAATACCTGAGCCAGGAACTCAAGGTGGATGTGACCGTCTCGCCCGATCCCGTGAACTGCGTGGCATTGGGCACTGCCATGAGCCTGGGCCTGAACGATAAGCTGGAGACCGGCTTCCTGGATGCGACCCCCCGCATGGGCCGCCGTTAAATGGGGTGCCGGCCCGGCTCGTTAAGAAATTGGAAAAGTTGCAACAAAATTTTGTTCATACTTGTTGAATCAGGTCGGGAAATATTGTATAATATTTTCAAATCGCTTTTTGCGCGCCGGGGTCTGCTCCGGAGTGCGGAGTAAATTATTATTAGGAGGAAGACCATGAATCTGGGTTCTGATGTGGTTATCACCATTACCGGTATCGTGCTGGTGTTTGCCATCCTCGTCCTGCTGATGCTCATCATCATGCTGGAAGGCAAGATCTTCGACGGTATGGCCGCCAAGAAGAAGGCAGCCAAGGAGCCTGCTGCTCCCAAGGCTGCCGCAAAGCCCGCTGCCCCCGTACAGCAGGCTGCTCCTGCCCCTGTGGTGGAGGAAGGCATTCCCGGCGATGTGGTTGCCGCAATTATGGCTGCCATCCATGCCATGGGCAATGGCAAGTACACCCTGAAGGCCGTGCGCCGTGCTGCAAATGGCTGGAGCAAGGCTGGTGTCAACGACACCACCGCACCTTTTTAACACAGGAGGAAAAACATGACACAGTTTATCGATACTCTGGTCGGTATTTTCCAGAGTTCCGGCTTTGCACGGTTCGGTGAGCCGGGCGGCTACCTCTACGCGATCATGATCTGCGTGGGCTGCTTCCTGCTGTACCTGGCCATCGTGAAGGAATTTGAGCCCTGATCCTGCTGCCCATGGCATTCGGCATGATCCTTGCCAACCTGCCCGGCAGCGGCATTATCCACATGCAGTACTTCGTTGGTGATGGTCTCGAGCACCCGATGTGGATCGAGATCCTGAACAACGGTGGTCTGGCCGATATGCTTTACATGGGTGTCAAGCTGGGCATTTACCCCCCGCTGATCTTCCTGGGCATCGGTACCATGACCGACTTCGCCCCCTGATCTCCAACCCCAAGAGCCTGCTGCTGGGCGCTGCCGCTCAGTTCGGTATCTTTGTACTTACATGGGCGCTCGTCTGCTGGCCGCTCACCGGCATTGTGGACTTCACCCAGAAGCAGTCCGCTGCAATCTCCATCATCGGCGGTGCAGACGGCCCTACTGCCATCTTTGTTACCTCCCGTCTGGCACCTGAGCTGCTGGGCAGCATCGCTGTTGCGGCGTACAGCTACATGGCTCTGGTGCCCGTGATCCAGCCGCCCATTATGAAGGCGCTTACCACCAAGAAAGAGCGTACGGTCGTAATGAAGCAGCTGCGCACCGTGTCCAAGACCGAGAGGATCATCTTCCCCATCATGGTCACCATCGTTGTTTCTCTGATCGTTCCTGATGCTGCCGTTCTGGTCGGTATGCTGATGCTGGGCAACCTGATGAAAGAGTCCGGTGTTGTGGATCGTATCCAGAAGACTGCCGGCAATGAACTGATGAACATCATCACCATTTTCCTGGCTCTGTCTGTTGGCTGCACCACCTCTGCAAACACCTTCCTGAACAGCCGCACCCTGTTCATCATCGTGCTGGGTCTGATCGCCTTCTCCTTTGGTACCGCTGCAGGCGTTCTGTGCGGCAAGGTGATGTACGCCCTGACCGGCGGTCAGGTCAACCCCCTGATCGGCTCCGCTGGTGTTTCCGCTGTTCCCATGGCTGCCCGTGTTTCTCAGAAGGTCGGCCAGAGCGAGAATCCCTCCAACTTCCTGCTGATGCACGCCATGGCCCCAACGTCGCTGGCGTTATCGGTTCCGCAGTTGCTGCCGGTATCCTGATCAACATCTTCGGCTAAGCTTTATCTGAACACTGCCGCCCCTCCTGTGCTGTACAGGAAGGGCGGTTTTTTATGTACAACCCTCTTGAATTGTGATATACTTATAAAGTAAGTGATTTTATAGAAGAACAGGTGAAACAATGGCAGCAAGTCTCCAACAGGAATTCTGCGCTCTGCGCGATACCTATATTGAAAAGCAGTTTGGCCGCCTGAACGATATGCAGCGGCAGGCGGTATTTACCACCGACGGCCCGCTGCTCATTCTGGCCGGTGCAGGCAGCGGCAAGACCACTGTTCTGGTCAACCGCATTGCAAACCTGATCCGGTTTGGCTCAGCCCATGGCTCTGACTGGACCCCCCGTGAGGTGACAGAGGAGGATGTCAAGGCCCTGAAAACGGCAATTATGACCGGCACCGATGCGCCCGCCTGGCTGGACGGGATGCTGCGGCAGAATGCTGTCCGCAGTTGGAACGTGATGGCCATCACCTTTACCAACAAGGCGGCAGGGGAGCTGAAAGAGCGCCTGCGCAATATGCTGGGCGGCGAAGAGGGAGACGAGGTGTTTGCCTCTACCTTTCACTCGGCCTGTGTGCGCATTCTGCGCCGCTGGGCAGAATCCATCGGCTATCCCCGCAGCTTTACCATCTATGATACCGATGACTCCCAGCGGGTGATGAAGGCGGTCTATAAGGAACTGAGCATCGACGATAAGTTCTTCCCGATCAAGAGCGCCATCAACCAGATGAGCCGCTGGAAGGATCAGCTGGTCAGCCCGGAGGAAGCGCTGCGCACCCCGGCCCGGGACACCAAGGGAGCCATTGCCGCCAAAGTCTACGCCGCCTACGAGAAAAAGCTCAGGGAGCAGGAGCCTTCGACTTCGACGACCTGATCTACCAGACCGTGCAGCTGCTGGCGGAGCACGAGGATGTGCGGGAGTTCTACCAGAACAAGTACCGCTACCTGCTGGTGGACGAGTATCAGGATACCAGCGTGGCCCAGTTCCGGCTGGTCAGCCTGCTCACCGGCCCGGAAAAGAATATCTGCGTTGTCGGTGACGATGACCAGAGCATCTACCGTTTCCGCGGTGCCACCATTGAGAACATTCTGAACTTTGAGCGCATCTTCCCCGGCACCAAGACCATCCGTCTGGAGCAGAATTACCGCTCCACCTCCAACATCCTGAATGCTGCCAACTGCGTCATCCAGCACAACACCGAGCGCAAAGGCAAGACCCTGTGGACCCGGAACGACGAGGGCGACAAGGTGCAGGTCTACACTGCAGAGAATGAGCAGGACGAAGCCATGCACATTGCGGATGTCATCGGTGAGCACCTGAAAGAGGGCGGGCATCTGGCGGACCATGCGGTGCTCTACCGTATGAATGCCCAGTCGGCCCCCATCGAAAGCTACTTTACCCGCGCTCGGGCATTCCCCATAAGATCGTGGGCGGCCAGCGCTTCAACGACCGCAAAGAGGTCAAGGACATCCACTCCTATATGTCCATTGTGGCGAACGCCGGGATGATGTGCGCCTGCGCCGCATCATCAACGAGCCTGCCCGGAAGATCGGCAATACCACCGTTGATGTGATCGCTGACCTCGCCGCCCAGCAGGGCATCAGTATGCTGGAAGTCATCTCTCACGCGGATGCATACGCCAGACTCAGCCGTGCCATCATGCCGCTGCTGAAATTCTGGCAGATCTACAAAAAACTGCAGGAGTCTCTGGAAACCAGGACACTGGACGAATTTGCCCGGGATGTCATTGAGGTGACCGGCTACAAGGCCATGCTGGAAGCCGATGCGGCCAAGGGCCACGAGGATGCGGCAGACCGCCTGCAGAACCTGGGCCAGCTGGTCAATAACGTTAAGAATTACTGTGACCAGCACGGAGAGGATGCCTCACTGGAAGCTATCTGGAAGATATCGCCCTTATCAGCGACATTGACAGCTACAACGAGAGCGCTGACCAGGTGGTCCTGATGACCATCCACTCCGCAAAGGGTC
>ENA-OQIR01000455-OQIR01000455.1-human-gut-metagenome-genome-assembly--contig:-NODE-455-length-17980-cov-3.061222_pt1 | contig 17980 bp, 22 predicted proteins | sample MGYA00242580_ERZ504745 | MGnify/ENA primary metagenome ERZ504745 (study PRJEB26092, sample SAMD00036214) | human gut metagenome | host: Homo sapiens | study: EMG produced TPA metagenomics assembly of... | reverse complement strand
CCAACACGCCGTCCAAGCCGAACAATCATGGCTCGACGCCCATGGCAACACCGATTTCGATGACTCCACACTATCCAGCATGGTGTCGAACCTACTCGCCGACGCATACGACAGCTGCTTCGGCGCATCCGTGCACGCGCAAGACCGGCCGAAACTCATCGCAGGCCTCTTCGACCATGAAAACGAAACACCATTCCACACGCGCGTGCTACGCAACATATCACGCATCGCACGCACTCGAATCCAAGAAATCAACGCCAGAGCCAACCAACTGCGCGCTGACACGGAACGCATCATGGACGACTACCTCAAAAACCACTCCACAGACGACAACACCGTCATGGCAAGCGTGGAAGACTACCGATACTTCCTCGACGAACTCAACGAACTCAACATGCTCGTCACCCGCGCAGCAACCGACGAAGAATACGCCAACAGCGTCAAAAAACTCTACATGAGCTTCCAACAGCTCAACCGCGCGCTACGCACCGACGAAGAAAACATCAAAGAACAGCTCAACCGCATCAACAGCATGCTCAAAGAGCAACAATTCGGCCCACGAGGCGGCAGACTATCACTCGACGTGACCTTCAGCCCCACCGACCGCCAATTCGAAACCTCCCTCAGCCGCATCCTGTCAAAACTCGAAGACTGGACACGCAACGCAACCAACAACCCCACAGAAACACGCAAAGCATTCAACAACTGCGAAACATTCATCAACGGACTGAACAACGAACTCGAAAAAATACACGACGCCAACGGCATCAAAGAATACGGCGCACGCAACCTCGACCCACGCGTACGCAGCTCATTCTACGCAATCGTGCACCACAACAACGCCCCCGACGAACGCATCAGCTCCACCGGAGGAAAATCCGGCGGAGCCCTGCAAGAACTCACCTCATTCGTCTACGGTGCAGCCCTCATCTACCTACTCGGCGGAGACCTCACCGCACACCCCACCTACACCACGCTCTTCCTCGACGAAGCACTCATCAAAGCCGACGGCCGCTACACCAAACGCGCGCTCACCGTACTGCCACGACTCGGCTTCCAAATCATCGTCTCCGCCCCGGAAAGCAAAACCGCGGAAATCCTCAACGTCTCCAACAGAGCATACGTGGCATACAAGGACCCAACCACCGGCAACTCATACCTGCAGGAACTCGACAGCGCGACCATCGCGCAAAACGAAACGCAACCCATCACCAGCGAACAGACAAACCCCGCAACAGAGGCATAACCATGACAACGGCCAGAAGCACCAACAGCGACATCTACAGCCAACTCAACAGATACGTCACCGACTATCTCACCAAGCACATGTATGACGCCAACACCCCCTGGCCATTGCGCAAAATCATCCGACTACCCAGACAAGCCGAACTCGAAACACACTACGCACACATCCGCACCCAAGACGACGCCATCCGCAACTGGCACAGCACTACCACTGCGAAACCAGCGAGAAAACCAAAATCATCTCCAACGGAATCGTCCGACAAACCAGCCAGCTCATCGACTCAGTCACCATACCCGACCTCGACACGGCCCTCAACATCGCCACACCACAAACATGCAAACTCTACCAACGCGAACACCAACGCGCGCACGCCATCGCCAACCAATTCAACCTCGACGAAAACACCTCCATAAGCATCGCCAAAATCCTCAAAGACCATGACGACACCGACTTCAACCTCATCACACGAGCCGCACACTACTTCGCCGACCACAACACCGAAAACATGACCCCACGCATGATCCCCATCCCCGGATTCAGCGCAAAATGGCTAGGCAACGCAACATCAAACCGCCGCAAAGCAATATGCAAACTCCTCAACCGAGAACAACTGGCTCTCAACGAACGACCCGGCGAAATCCGACTCCGATACCTCGACACACAACACCACAACCAACCAGACCTCATCGTGACACAACCATGGACAAACAACACACCACACGACATCACCCACATCATCATCGTGGAAAACAAAGACACCTACCAAGCCATACCCACAACAGAACACGCCATCTGCATATTCGGCAGCGGACACGCAGCAACCCGAATCAAAACACTACTACCATGCTCACAACCACACCCAACATCATCTACTGGGGAGACATGGACGCCGACGGCCTCGAAATACTCTCCGAACTACGCGAAACCGGCATCACCTGCGACTCCATACTCATGGACACCAACGCATACAAAACATACGAACCATACGGCACCAAACTCGACACCAAAAACAAACCCCTCAAAACACGCACCCCCAAACCAACACCAAAACTCACATCAAACGAAAGAAACCTATACGAACAACTCTGCACCGGAAAAAACACAACCTACCTACGAATTGAACAAGAACGCATCCCCATCAACGACGCAATAGCAATACTCCACACCCAATACCAATGGAAAACAACACACCACAAATAGAACACCCGTTCGAAATCACAATAAAAAATAAGGTATCCTAAACAACCAGAACCCAAAACACCCACAGCGGAGGCAAGCCGTGACAACCAAACACAACAACACGACAAACGGCGAAACCATAATCGAACGCATACTCACCAGCGACGCATTCCTCACAAAAGAAATCAAAAAAGCCCCCTCAAACCAAAAACGGATCACTCACAGCCGACCTCAAACACCTACCAACGACCTCAAAATCATCATCCAGGGCGCTCGTGAGCATAATCTGAAGAACGTGGACCTTGAGTTTCCACGCAATCGCATGGTGGTGTTCACAGGGTTGTCTGGCTCCGGCAAATCCTCGCTTGCGTTCGACACGCTGTTCGCCGAAGGCAACGCAGGTATGTGGAGTCACTGTCGGCGTACGCGAGGCAGTTCCTGGGGCAGATGGACAAGCCGGATGTCGATTTCATCGAAGGCTTGAGCCCGGCCGTGTCGATTGATCAGAAGACCACGAATCGTAATCCGCGTTCGACAGTCGGTACGATTACGGAGATTTACGATTACCTGCGACTGCTGTTCGCACGTACGGGCGTTCCACATTGCCCGGAATGCGGCGCGTTGGTAAGTGCGCAGACGCCACAGCAAATGGTGGATGCGCTGCTGCAGTATCCGGAACGTACACGATTCCAGATACTCGCACCGGTCGTTCGCGGGCGTAAAGGAGAGTTCGAGGACTTACTTAATCTGTTACGAGGCGACGGCTACGCGCGCGTGCTGATCGACGGCGAGAAGAAGCAGCTGTCTGACGATATCAAACTTGCCAAGCAGAAGAAGCACACCATCGAAGTGGTGGTGGACCGACTGGTGGTCAAAGACGGCATTCGTCAGCGTTTGACCGATTCCATTGAAACCGCGTTGAAACTCGCCAAGGGTATCGTTGTAGCTGATTTTGTGGATTTGGATGAGAAGGATCCCGGCCGTCGCAAACCGTTTTCCGAGAAACGAGCATGTCCGAACGGCCATCAGCTTGAGCTTGACGAGATCGAGCCTCGTACATTCTCATTCAATGCGCCGTACGGCGCCTGCCCCGTGTGCACCGGCATCGGATACAAGCTGGAGATTGATCCGGAACTAGTGATTCCCGATCCCAGCAAAACCCTGAACGAGAATGCCATCGAACCGTGGGGCATGACCAAAGGCACTGGCGAATATTACCGTCATGTGCTTGAGGGGCTCGGCGATGAGATGGGATTCGATCTTGACACTCCTTGGAAAGATCTTCCGGAGGAGGCTCGTCAGGCCATCATGTATGGGCGCGATTTCAAGGTTCAAGTCTCATATCGTAATCGTTGGGGTCGCATGCGCGAATACTCCACCGGTTTTGAAGGTGTAGTGCGCACACTGATGCGCAGGCACGACGAGACCGATTCCGACCAGATGAAACAGTACTACGAATCGTACATGCGCGAAGTGCCATGCCAGGCATGCCAGGGACGTAGACTTCGCCCTGAGGTATTGGCAGTGACCGTTGGCGGCGAGTCCATCGCGACGTGTGTGACATGTCCGCCGAGACAAGCCTCGCATGGGCGAACAGCTTGCAACTTGAAGGATCGGCCGCCCAAATCGCAGGCGAAGTTCTGAAGGAGATTCGTGCCCGCCTTGGATTCCTCAACGACGTCGGGCTCAACTACCTGACGTTGTCCCGTGCGGCCAAGACCTTGTCTGGCGGCGAGGCACAGCGTATCCGTTTGGCGACGCAGATCGGTTCCGGACTGGTGGGCGTGATGTATGTACTTGACGAACCGTCCATCGGCTTGCATCAGCGAGACAACGAACGCCTGATCACCACGTTGCATCACCTACGCGATCTCGGCAATACGCTGATTGTCGTGGAGCATGATGAGGACACCATCAAGAATGCCGACTGGGTCATCGACATCGGACCGGGAGCTGGCGAGCATGGTGGCGAGGTCATCTATTCTGGCCCCGCAAAAAAGCTCATTGACGCTCCACGCTCGGTTACAGGAGACTATATCGCCGGTCGTAGAAAGATCGAAGTGCCACAGTCCCGACGCAAAGTACGCAAAACCAAACAACTGCGCGTGGTCGGAGCCCGTGAAAACAATCTGAAGGATCTGACGGTTAATTTCCCACTGGGAGTCTTCACCTGCGTGACGGGTGTTTCCGGTTCCGGCAAGTCCACTTTGGTCAATCAGATTCTGTATCCGGTGCTTGCCGACAAACTTAACGGCGCACGCATCGTGCCCGGCAAGCATACCCGGGTGGAAGGCGTGGACCAGTGCGACAAAGTGATCCACGTCGATCAGAACCCGATTGGGCGTACCCCTCGTTCCAATCCGGCCACCTATACCGGAGTATGGGACAAAATCCGCACGTTGTTTGCTAAGACTCCCGAAGCTCAGGTACGCGGATATGTCCAGGACGTTTTTCGTTCAATGTCAAGGGCGGACGGTGCGAAGCCTGCCACGGCGACGGCACGCTGAAAATCGAAATGAACTTCCTGCCGGACGTGTACGTGGACTGCGAGGAATGCCATGGCAAACGTTACAATCGCGAAACGCTGGAAGTGAAATACAACGGCAAATCCGTTGCCGATGTGCTTGACATGCCAATCGAAGAGGCTGCCCAGTTCTTCAAGGCCTATCCTTCCATTTCTCGCTATCTCGACACGCTCGTTCAGGTGGGCCTGGGATATATCCGACTCGGACAGCCAGCTCCAACGCTTTCCGGAGGCGAATCGCAGCGAGTGAAACTTGCCACGGAATTGCAACGAAGGTCTACGGGTAAAACCGTATATATTCTTGATGAACCTACCACAGGCTTACATTTTGAAGATGTGCGCAAACTACTGCTTGTCCTGCAGGGATTGGTAGACAAAGGCAATACCGTCATCGTTATTGAACACAATCTCGATGTGGTCAAATCGGCTGACTGGCTTATTGATCTTGGCCCAGAGGGCGGAGATGGAGGCGGCACTATCGTTACTGAAGGCACGCCGGAACAGGTGTCGCAGTGCGAGCGGTCCTGGACCGGCAAATTCCTTAAGGACATGCTGTGAGCACACCCATTGAACGTCACAGTCCGGAAGTTTGGCGCAAAACCGCCGAGCAGATGAACGTTGACAGCAGCGATACCGTAAGGAGTGCCCTTTCTGACGGAAATGCGCCTTCCTGCGGAAGAGTTAACAAGAATGGCGCGCCTCTGCTGGGGGATTCGCGCGACCTGTTTCGTCCGAAAACATCCGATATTCCGGCACAGCCGGGCGTCTATAAGTGGCGAGACGGCGAAGGCAGGGTCATTTATGTGGCAAGGCCAAAAACCTGCGCAACCGTTTGACCAACTACTTCCAGCCGTTGTATCAGCTGCATCCGCGTACCCAGACCATGGTGCTTACGGCACGCAGCCTGGAATGGACGGTCGTAGGTACCGAACTTGAGTCATTGACATTGGAATACACGTGGATCAAAGAGTTTGATCCACGATTCAACGTCGTGTTCCGAGACGACAAAACCTACCCGTATTTGGCGATTTCATCCTCAGAGCGCGTGCCGAGGGTGTGGGTGACCAGAAGCCGCAAACGTCGTGATACCAGATATTTCGGCCCCTATGCCAAGGTATGGGATTTGCGGCATAGTCTTGATCGTCTGCTGAAAACCTTCCCCGTGCGCACCTGTTCGCAAAACGTCTATCACAAGGCGGAAGTTACCCGGCGCCCATGCCTGTTGGCTTCGATCGGCAAGTGTTCGGCACCTTGTGTCGGGCGCATCAGTGCAGCGGAACACCGGAAAATGTGCGAGCAGCTCGTCGGCGTGCTGACCGGTCGCATCGGCAAATCGTATATCGCACAGCTCACTCGCGAAATGAAAGAAGCAAGTGCTGAACTTGAGTTTGAAAAGGCAGCACGATTGCGTGATCAAATCCAAATGCTGTCCACGGTGGTCGAGCAGAATGCCGTAGTGTTCGATTCCGATGTCGATGCCGACTTTTTCGGCGTCGAATCGGATGAGCTGGAAGCATCCGTGCATGCGTTTTACGTGCGTGCCGGTTCCATTCGCGGAGAACGCAATTGGAGCGTGGAACGGGTTGAGGATGTGGCAGACGAGGAGCTGATCGCCGACCTCATCGTACAAGTGTATTCGGAAACCGCGGGGGATACATCCAATGCCCCCCAGTCAACTGTCGTCACCGAACAACGTAATGCCATCGGATCAACGCAAACCGTGACTGCGACCAATGCTTTGCGCGCGCACAGGCAACACGAGAACGCAATGAACGTCAGGGGCAGACTGGTCGTGCGGATTTGCTCGCTCCTATCTCTCCGGTGCCGCGTGAGGTGATCGTTCCCATCGAGCCAGCCCGGCGTGAGGAGTTGGAATCGTGGCTCAGCGGACTGCGAGGCGGTGCCGTGAGCATTCGCGTGGTCAGCAGGGAGATAAAAAGCAACTCCTGGACCGTGCCAACGACAATGCCAAGCAGTCGATGCAGCGCAGCAAAATGAGCCGTATCAGCGATATGGGTGCCCGCACTACGGCCATGAATGATGTCGCCAAGGCGCTTGGGCTTGAACAGGCGCCGTTACGTATCGAATGCTACGACATTTCCAATACCGTTGGTGGCGCGTTCCAGGTCGCTTCCATGGTAGTGTTCGAGGATGCGATCGCCAAGAAGTCGGAATATCGTCGTTTCGCCATTCGCGGCGCGGACGGGCAAGGCGCGCTTGACGATTTGAGCGCATTGTATGAGACGCTGACACGTCGATTCCGGCATGGCAATATCGCAGGCGATTCCGGCGAAAGCATGGACAACGAACGACGAGCATCCGAACAGGGCGAACAGGGCGAGGAGCCGTCGGTGCAGCAGAACGTCAACCGTCATCATTTCGCCTATAAGCCGAATCTCGTGGTAGTTGACGGTGGCAAACCGCAGGTCATGGCGGCAGCGAAAGCACTTGAGGATTGCGGCGTGGATGATGTGGCCGTCTGTGGATTGGCGAAACGTTTGGAAGAGGTATGGGTTCCGGACGACGATTATCCAATCATCCTCAAACGTCAGTCCGAAGGCATGTATCTGCTGCAACGTGTTCGTGACGAGTCGCATCGTTTCGCCATTACCTACCATCGCCAGACACGAAGGAAAGGTGCATTGCGTTCCGCATTGGACGATATTCCCGCGTCGGAGAGGCGTATCAGAAGCGTCTGCTGAACCATTTTGGTTCGGTTCGTGCCATGCGAGAGGCGAATGTCGAGGATTTCGAGCAGGTCAAAGGCGTTGGGAAAGCCAAAGCCGAAGCCATTTATCAGGCGTTGCACGCCCATGACGGGCAGCGACCGACGGAAGATGCAGTTTCGTCGAATAGCCCGAAGGATGGAATGGATTAGGATTGAGTAGCGGAAAAAGATAATCGAATTGCTAGCATGATGACGGTGAGTATTAAGGGAGGGAATATGACTGAGGTCAATCATCGGTGCGCGGTTTTGGGTAAGCCGATCGCGCATTCGTTGTCTCCAGTGCTGCACAATGCCGCTTATCAGGCGTTAGGACTTGATGATTGGGCGTACGACAAGCATGAAGTAGGAGAGCCCGATCTTGAAGGTTTTCTCGAATCGCTTGACCCGACTTGGGCTGGTCTCAGTCTGACCATGCCATTGAAGAAAACAATCCAACCGTATGGTACGCCCTGCAATATGTGGGCGAAGGAACTTATGGTAGTCAACACCGCGGTGTTCGATTGGAACGGGACTTGCGTCAACGGCAATCCGAATCTTCCCGCCATCAAGCTGTATAACACGGATGTGCGAGGCATCGAGCTCGCTTTCGAACACTCGTATCAGGCGCGCAGGACGAAACCGAAGACGGACCGTTCGGGAACGGCCGTAATCATCGGCAACGGCAACACGGCGACGTCAGCGTTGGCCGCGTGCGTTGAATCCCCCGCAATCGGATATGTCATCGTCGTAGCTCGCCATCCCGAAAAGAATACCGCTCTCAAACCTCTTGCCGAACGATATTTGCCGTCGGAACGCCCGATAACCATTGTCGGAATGGATCATGCTGTTGAGGCGTTACGCCATGCAGATATGGCGGTAAACACCATCCCTGGTCTGGCTGCGGACAGTATCGCCGAAGCTTTGGAAACGTCAAATGCGAACATGGTGGAACATTGCTTGATGTCGTGTACGATCCACGTCCTACCAAACTGATGCAAGCTTGGCGTCAAAGGGGAGGAACCGCCATCGGCGGCGAGGAAATGCTATTGTACCAAGCAATGGTGCAGGTTTGCCTGATGACGGGAATCTGGAATAATGATCCGCCGAGTGGCATGATTAATCAGGACCGCACCGCGCGGTTGGAACAAGCCATGCGCATCGCACTTGAGGAGGCTCTGTGATGACACAGGAAGATATCGACGCACAAGCGAATGGCACGCATGCCAGCGCTCCTTCGCCTGCCGAAGTTTTGAAGTATTGCTAATCACCGGCATGAGTGGTGCGGGGCGATCACATGCGGCCAACAGTATTGAGGATATGGCTGGTATGTGGTCGATAACATGCCTCCCAAACTGTTGGTGCCGCTGGTCGACATGATGATGACCACCGGATCCAACATCCATAAGCTTGCGGCAGTCGTGGATGTGCGTTCCCGCGATTATTTCGCCGATCTGTCCGCAGTGCTCAGCCATTTGGATGATCTTGGTGTGAAAACACGCATCCTGTTCCTCGACGCCAGCAACGAGGTGTTGATCAAACGATACGAATCCGTACGCAGGCCGCATCCGTTGCAACAGGGCAACCGGCTGATCGACGGCATTCTCGAGGAGCGTGACCTTCTTGAGAATCTCAAGGAGCGTGCGGACATCGTCATTGACACGTCGTCGTTGAGCATCCATCAGCTGTCCACGAAACTATATGAGGCCATGCTTGGATCTGGGCCGACCACGGTTTCCGTACACATCTTCAGTTTCGGTTTCAAATATGGTATTCCCATCGACGCCGATTTTGTCGCCGACGTGAGATTCCTGCCGAACCATTCTGGGTTCCGGAGTTGCGTTCGCTCACCGGACGAGACAAGGCAGTCAGCGATTACGTGCTTTCCAGCGAAGGTGCCGCCGATTTCCTTGACGCATACGAAAAAGCGATTGCGATTGCGATCGAAGGGTATGCGCAGGAAGACAAGCATTATGTGACGATTGCAATCGGTTGCACCGGAGGACAGCATCGTTCCGTTGCGATGAGCGAGGCCTTGGCCAAGCGACTGCGTGCGAGGGGCTATCGGTTTCCGTTTCCGCACGTGAGCTTGATAAGCGGTCAGCGGAAAAATGATCGTATTATGAGAAAATAGTGTCCATATATAAAGAAATCAAGCTGTGATTGTCCAAGATATTCGGTATCACAGTAAGCCGTGGCGGTGCGGAGTGATTCCGCGACTCGCCTGAAATTTAGGGAAGAACAGCAAGGTAGGAGGTTGGCTCTTGGCTCTTCTGGATGACGTCAAAAGCGAGCTGTCCGCAATCGACAATGAATTGCCAATCGCCAAAAAGGCACAGGCTACGGCAATGATTCGGTTCGGCAATGGTTTGCACTCGGTGGATCACCACATTCTTGTGCAGGTGCAGCTCGACTCCCAAGATGCGGCCACTTGGCTGCAAGACACCATCAAGAACCTGTATGGCCACGAAGCCACGCTCACTCCTGTCTCTAGGCAAACGCCGACCGGTACGGTGCAGCGTTATGTGATCCGCGTGCCGAAGGGCAGTGCGGCACTTGTGCTGCAGACCGGTCTATACAGTCGCTACACGAAGAACATGGTGCTTGGCCTGCCGAGCGATATCGTCAACGGCAAGATCGCGCAGATCAAAGCTGCATGGCGTGGCGCGTTCCTTGCGAACGGCCGCCTGTCCGACCCGGGCAAGGCCAGCTATCTCGAGATCGTATGCCCGAACCATGAGGCCGCTCTGGCGCTGGTTTCCACTGCACGACGCTTGGGCATCACCGCCAAGCCACGTAAGCTGCGCAGCTCCGAGCGCGTGACCCTGCGTGACCCTGATGCCATCGAACGCATGCTCATCCTTATGGGTGCCCCGCGTTCAGCACGCGAATGGACTGGAAAGCGTTCCGACGGCGAAGCGCGAGGCAAGGCGAACCGTTTGGCCAACTTCGATGACGCCAACATGCGCCGCAGCGCCAAGGCGGCCGCGGAAGCATGTGATAAGGTGCATCAGGCATTTGAAATCCTCGGCGACGATATTCCCGATAACCTCAAGTCTGCGGGCCAGCTCCGTCTCGATCATGCGGATGCGTCGTTGGAACAGCTGGGACGTTTGGCCGATCCTCCGATTACCAAGGATGCCATCGCCGGTCGCATTCGCCGACTGCTGCAGCTCGCCGAAAAAACCGAGAAGGCGCGCGACAGTCGGTCTGATTGAGTTTTTGCACGAAACACCATGCCTGTTTTCGAACAGCATGGTGTTTTTGTTCGTTTGAGCTTGTATTATTCCGTAAATGGCAATATGGCCATTCCACGCTTACAAGCGGCTAGGAAAGGATATACATGAAGACACTCAAGGATCTTGGAGATCTCAAGGGCAAGCGCGTTCTCGTTCGCGCTGATTTCAACGTTCCGCTGGACGGCACCACGATTACCGATGACGGTCGCATCAAGGCCGCTCTGCCGACCATCAAGGCTCTGCGCGAAGAAGGCGCAAAGGTCATTCTGATGGCCCACCTCGGCCGCCCGAAGCAAGGTCGTTCCGGAACTGTCCCTCGCTCCGGTCGCCGCTCGTCTTGGCGAGCTGCTCGGTATTGAGGTTCCGCTGGCTGAAGACACCTACGGCGAAGACGCTCAGGCCAAGTCGCCGCAATGAACGATGGCGATGTCGTGCTGCTGCAGAACGTGCGCTACAACCCGGAAGAAACCAGCAAGGATCCGGAGGAGCGTTCCGCTTACGCCAAGAAGATCGCAGCTCTCGGTGAAGCGTTCGTGTCCGACGGTTTCGGCGTCGTTCACCGTGCGCAGGGCTCCAACTACGACGTTGCAGCTGATCTGCCGGCAGCCGCCGGCCTGCTGGTCGAGAAGGAAGTCAAGGCTCTGTCCCGCGCCACCGTCGAGCCGGAGCGTCCGCTGACCGTCGTGCTTGGCGGTTCCAAGGTTTCCGACAAGCTCGGCGTGATCGAGAACCTGCTTGACAAGGCCAACCGTCTGGTCATCGGCGGTGGTATGGTCTACACCTTCCTCAAGGCTAAGGGCCTCGAGGTCGGCACTTCCCTGCTGGAAGAGGATCAGGTCGAAACAGTCAAGGGCTACATCGATCGTGCCGAGCAGAACGGCGTTGAGCTCGTACTGCCGACCGACATCGTGGTGAACCCGGTTTTCCCGAAGTCCGATGAGGACATCGCTCCGGAAGTCGTGGCAGCCGATGCCATTCCGGCCGACAAGATGGGTCTGGACATCGGTCCGGATTCCCAGAAGCTCTTCCACGACAAGATTGTGGATTCCAAGACCGTCGTGTGGAACGGCCCGATGGGCGTGTTCGAGGTTCCGGCATTCGCAGCCGGTACCAAGGCCGTGGCTCAGGGCTTGGTCGACGCAACCGCAGCTGGCGCGTTCACCATTGTCGGTGGCGGTGACTCCGCTTCCGCAGTGCGCAACCTCGGCTTCCCGGAGGATGGCTTCTCGCACATCTCTACCGGTGGCGGCGCTTCCCTCGAGTTCCTTGAGGCAAGGAACTGCCGGGCCTGAAGGTGCTCGACTAATGCTTAATAACGCATAATCTGGAGGTGCTCCCTTATCGACAAAGGTGGGGGAGCACCTCTTGTTTTCACTAAACCGAAATTACGGCGTACTAACACTGAATGAAATAAGAACGGAGACGGGCAAACACATGGCATCGCAACGAATTCCACTGGTCGCCGGCAATTGGAAGATGAACTTCGATCATCTTGAAGCCACCTATTTCGTTCAACAGCTCGCATGGAAACTTCGTGACATCCATTTTGACTACCGCCATTGTGAAATCGCATTGATGCCGTCCTTCACATCGTTGCGCAGCGTGCAGGTGTTGGTCGAATCTGACAATTTGAAGGTTCGCTACGGCGCACAGGCTGTTTCCGTAACATCGCAGGGCGCGTTCACCGGAGATGTGTCTGCCGATATGATCGCTCACCTTGGCTGTTCGTATGTAATTGTCGGCCATTCTGAACGCCGTAAATACCATCCGGAAGATGACGCGAACATCGTGGACCAGGTACGCGCTGTTTTGGCGGCCGGCATGCAACCGATTCTTTGCGTTGGCGAAAGCTATGAGGAACGTCGCAAAGGCATTGAGCTTGATTTCGCCGTGGGGCAGGTGCATGACGTCACGCGCGATCTTTCCGACGAGGAAGCATCGCGTCTGATAGTAGCGTATGAGCCGGTATGGGCCATCGGCACCGGAATGGTGGCCACTCCACAATCCGCTCAGGACGCGGCCAAAGCGATTCGGGATGATCTGTCTGCGACTTTCGGAATACATGTGGGAGAGGCTGTGCGCATTCTGTATGGAGCTCCGTATCTTCAAAGAATGCCGAAGAATTGATTGGCGAGCCCGATGTGGACGGATTCCTTATCGGCGGCGCCGCGCTGAATGTGGATGAGCTCACCAGAATCTGCCAGCTCACCATGAATGCGACGGTATGATGTTCGCGGAATAATGTTTTTATCGAGTTGATCTTTCAAGGTACGGTCATTATTCGATTTTCTCAATACCTTGCGCTATTGTTAACGACAGTGTTTACGAACTGGAGGTTCACTCGTGTCCGCTATGGCCATCGTCAAGCTTGTGCTGCAGATTATTCTTGTTATTTTCAGCCTCTTGCTCACCCTGTTGATTCTTATGCACAAGGGTAAGGGTGGCGGTCTGTCCGATATGTTCGGCGGCGGCCTCACCCAGAATGCGGGTTCCTCTGGCGTCGCCGAAAAGAACCTGAATCGTTGGACTGTCATCATCGCAATACTGTGGGTCGCCATCATTATCGCCCTCGGTCTGATGACGAAATTCAACCTCATCTGATTGGCTTTTTGCTTCGGCCCATGACTGTAATCCAGCCATGCCGAAGTGTTTCTATCGTAGTATTGGCTGCAACATACGAGCGAAGGATTGATTTGACGTCTTTGAAAATCGAGAAAACCCAAGAAACCACGATGGTTGTCGCGGATTTGGACGGTACCTTGCTGCATGATGGTGAAACATTCGAGGAACGTTTTCTCACACAACGTTCCATCGATGTGATTAACCGCATGCACGATAATGGCGTGACTTTCGCTGTGGAAACGGCACGTCCGGTCAGCACAGGCTTTTCGTTCGTGGAAAAACTGCCGGTTGATGCCGTCGCCTATCTCAATGGAGCATTGATCGATTTCAATCCATCCTCATCAAATTATGAAATGCTTACTTCGCCGATACTGCCGGAAGATGGCCATCTTAAGAAAATCGGGTTCTCCTCACAGCGAGCATGCGAAGTCTGCAAGAATCTGTTGACCGAACTGCCCGGCATGGAAGTCGGCATTGTCATGGATGATGTGAGATACACCAATTTCGACGTTACGAAATACTGGAAAACACAGACTTGGCGATACACTGACTTCGACGATGTTCCTGAAGGTATTGCCGATAAGCTCATTATCTTCCCTAACGATGAGCAGTGGAATCAGGTCGGTTCTCTTGTGCCCAGCGACTTTGATGTTCACATCTCTGAGGGATCGCTGTGGATGTTAATGAATCCTCAAGCCAACAAGGAACATGCATTGGATCTGCTTGCAGAGCATTTTGAGACGCCAATAAGCAAAACCGTCTCATTCGGCGATGATTTGGTCGACATTGCCATGCTATGTAAATCCGGCAGGGGAGTGGCGGTAGCGAACGCCAATCCGGATGTGTTGAACATCGCAGATGAAATCTGCCCATCCAACAACGATGACGGTGTGGCACAGTGGATTGAAGATAATCTATTGTGACGTCTCGTAATGTTCAAGAGTTACATGAGTTGAACTTCATGAATTGAACTTTTGTTGCAAAGGGATGCGAAATAGTTACATTTCGATATTGAACTTCCGTGATTTCAATAGGTGGCTTGTGCTAGGATTTGAACTAGTATTTGACGAGAATTGAACTGGGAGGACTGGTATGACAGAATCATTCTCCAGCCGGTTGAACGCCGCAATGGCGTTCCGCAATGTCAAACAAATTGACTTTGTGCATGCGGCTGAGAAGTTCAATATCAAACTTGGTAAAAGTCATATGAGTCAGTACGTGAGCGGCAAAACCGTGCCACGTGCCGATATCGCCCATTTTCTTGCGGCTTTTCTGCAGGTCAATGAGGATTGCTGATGGGAAAGGACGTTCCCATGGAGCAGAACCCCGCCGCCTTGCCTGCAATCGAGTCTGATGAAACCCGACATGATAGCAATCCTGCATCAGCGCAATCAAAAGAAGGAAAGACTATGCGCACCTTTGCGAAATCCCATAAGCTCGACAATGTGCTCTACGACGTTCGTGGTCCGGTGGCGGACGAGGCGGCACGCATGGAAGCAGCGGGAACGCATATTCTGAAACTCAATATCGGCAATCCTGCGCCATTCGGATTTCGGACTCCGGATGAAGTTGTGTATGACATGGCGCAACAGCTGCCTGAGACCGAAGGATATTCACCGTCCAAAGGTCTGTTCTCGGCACGCAAAGCATCATGCAGTATGCACAGCTCAAGAATATTCCGAATGTCTCCATCGATGATATCTTTACTGGCAATGGCGTCAGCGAGCTCATCAACCTGTCGCTGTCCGCATTGTTGGACAACGGCGACGAAGTGCTAGTGCCTTCGCCGGACTATCCTCTGTGGACCGCCTGCGTGAATTTGGCCGGCGGCACCGCCGTGCATTATATCTGTGACGAGGGATCCGAATGGTATCCCGATATCGACGATATCCGCTCTAAAATCACGGATAAGACCAAAGCAATTGTCATCATCAATCCAAATAATCCGACCGGAGCGCTTTATCCGAGGGAACTGTTGCAGCAGATTGTCGACATTGCCCGGGAACATCAGCTCATTATTTTCTCCGATGAGATTTATGATCGCCTAGTCATGGATGGGTTGGAGCATATTTCTATTGCATCGCTGGCTCCGGATCTGTTCTGTGTGACGTTCTCCGGTCTGTCGAAGTCGCATATGATTGCCGGATACCGCATTGGATGGATGATACTTTCCGGCAACAAGCGTATTGCAAAGGATTACATCGAGGGCCTGAACATGCTGGCGAACATGCGTATGTGTTCGAATGTTCCCGCTCAGTCGGTGGTGCAGACCGCTTTGGGTGGGCATCAGAGTGTCAAAGACTACATCAAGCCAGGTGGCCGCGTGTACGAGCAGCGCGAACTGGTCTATCGGATGCTCAATGAAATTCCCGGCGTTACCGCAGTTAAGCCGAAAGCGGCGTTCTATATCTTCCCGAAGCTAGACGTCAAAAAGTTCAATATTCACTCTGACGAGCAGTTCGCATTGGATCTGCTGCATGACAAGCATATTCTAATCAGTCATGGCGGTGCGTTCAACTGGCAGAATCCAGATCATTTCAGGGTGGTATATCTGCCGCGTATCACGATGTTGAAGGAAACCATAGGTGAGATCGCTGATTTCTTGAGTACATATCATCAGGCATGATGACCTTGGTTGTTTGAAGGACATTCATGGGGTGAAGCGCGCGCAGTATCGCGACGCTCCACCCCTAAATACTTATAGTCACATTACCCATAAGTATGGTTACGATCCTTTGGAGGATGCAAAGCGCAGGCGATCCAAGCGGATCCGTCAGGCTACCGCTTCATGCCTCCGTGCTGGAATAAGCTGAAAACATGTAGAGCAATAACAGAAATTCCCCTGTCAGAATTCTGACAGGGGAATTTTTTAGCCTAAATCGCTAACGTCTAAGCAAGAAGCTCAGCCGTTGACACGGTCGATGCCGGCCTGGACGTCGGTGAGGACGGAATCCCAGGACTTGATGAAGGAAGCGACGCCGTCGGCTTCCAGCTTGTCGGTGACAGCCTTGAAGTCGATGCCCAGCTCAGCGAGCTTGGCCATGATGGCGTGGGACTCTTCGTAGGTGCCTTGATGGTCGGGGCGCCGTTGCCGTGATCGGCGAGAGCGTTCAGGGTCTTCTCCGGCATGGTGTTCACGATGAGCGGAGCGACGAGCTCGTCAACGTAGACGCAATCGGAGTAGGCCGGGTTCTTGGTGCCGGTGGAGGCCCACAGTGGACGCTGCTTCTTGGCACCCTTGGCTTCGAGAGCAGCCCAACGCGGATCGTTGGCGAACTTGTTCTCGAACAGCTCGTAAGCGAGGCGAGCGTTGGCGATAGCGGCCTTGCCCTCGAGAGCCTTGGCCTCATCGGAGCCGATCTCCTCAAGCTTGTTGTCGACGGCGGTGTCCACGCGGGACACGAAGAAGGAAGCGACGGAACCGATGTGCTTCAGGTCATGGCCGTTGGCGTCAGCCTGAGCGATGCCTTCGATGAAGGCGTCGATGACCTGCTCGTAACGCTCGAGCGAGAAGATCAGGGTGACGTTGACGGAGATGCCTTGGCCAGGGTTGCGGTGATTGCCGGCAGGCCTTCGAGGGTTGCCGGGATCTTGATCATGGCGTTCGGACGGTTGACCTTCTCCCAGAGCTCGACAGCCTGCTTCTCAGTGGCTTCAGTCTCGTGGGCCAGACGCGGATCAACTTCGATGGAGACGCGGCCATCGACGAAATCGGTGGCTTCGGCGATCTCACGGAAGATGTCGGTGGCGTTACGCACGTCGGTGGTGGTGAGCTCGCGGATAGCGGTCTCAACGTCAACCTTGCCGAGCTCCTTGAGCTGTGCATCGTACGGGCCGACCTGGCTCAGAGCCTTCTGGAAGATGGACGGGTTGGTGGTGACGCCAACGACGTTCTTGTCCTTGATGAGCTCCTGCAGGTTGCCGGACTCAATACGGGTGCGGGACAGGTCGTCCAGCCAGATCGAGACACCGGAGTCAGAGGTGCGCTGAGTTGCTTCAGTCATTGTTTTTCTCCTTGATACCTTTTTGGATCAAATCTTTATCTATTGTGCGGTAAAAGGGGAGAGGCACATGCATTGTGCCCCTCCCCGTCGAATCACTTGGCGGCTTCGACTTCCGCGATGGAGCCTTGGCGGCTTCGACAACATGCTCGGCGGTGATGCCCAGGTCGATCATGTTCTGAGCGCCGTCGCCCTGCAGGCCGAACTGCTCGATGGAAACCGGCTTGCCGTAGGAGCCGAGGTACTTGTACCACGGCATGGCAACGCCAGCCTCAACGGAGACACGAGCCTTGACGGAGGCCGGAAGCACGGCTTCCTTGTACTCGGCGTCCTGCTCCTCGAACCATTCGAGGGACGGAGCGGACACAACGCGAGCCTTGATGCCTTCGTCAGCCAGGGTCTTGGCTGCGGACACGGCCCACTGCACTTCGGAACCGGTGGCCATGATGATGACGTCTGGGGTGC
>ENA-OQIR01000454-OQIR01000454.1-human-gut-metagenome-genome-assembly--contig:-NODE-454-length-18000-cov-5.535053_pt1 | contig 18000 bp, 17 predicted proteins | sample MGYA00242580_ERZ504745 | MGnify/ENA primary metagenome ERZ504745 (study PRJEB26092, sample SAMD00036214) | human gut metagenome | host: Homo sapiens | study: EMG produced TPA metagenomics assembly of... | reverse complement strand
GTTTGATTCACTCAAGATAACAACTAGCTATCTCTCGTTTTACTGTTTTTGGTTTTTCAAACCGTTCTTAAAAATGTAAAGAATTTTCGAGAATCGTATGTGTTTCACTGTTTAGTTATCAAGGTTGCCTGTCTTGCGACAGCTTGTTTACTTTATCACATCTCTTTTTCTTTGTCAAGAACTTTTTTCAAGTTTTTTCAAAGTTTTTCGAACTCTTCCGGATTTCCGAACTGTTCTTTCGATCTGTGATTGTCGGCTCTGTTCAAGCGACTCGATTACTTTAACACGTTTGCTTTAAGTTGTCAAGCACTTTTTTAAATTTCTTTTTTCTTTCAGAAATCACTTTAAATTGTCTCTTTTTAAGAAACAATTATTTCCGACAGCTCAACTAATATAACACCGAAAGCAGCCCCTGTCAACAGTTAATTTCATAATTTGACAAACTTTTTTATTTCCACCTTCGAGCATGTTTCAAACACACTCCAGGATCCACCCAGTCCACATCAGACATTCATCTCATCTGACACCTGGATTCCATCCCTCAGCCGTCCAGTCACAGCCAATTGCCAGCAAAGCCCAATAATTCCTATCGAGCGACATTTGCAGGATCTTTAGAAAATCTAAGCCCCGTAAATCCATCCGGTGCATGATCTCTGGTTCCCGGTGTTCTGCCATCAATTAATTCTATCTTTTTATATCCCAGTTCTTTTGCAAATGCTGCCAATGTGCTAGCAAATCCATAGCAATTTCCAACTTTGGTATTAAGCATCGACAAAGCTGTCTTTCTACACCATCCTGCTTTTTTTAAATCAGGATCTGATCCACCATACTGAAATCCGGCGTCATCTACAATGTATTCCCAACAGGCATGTAATTTCTGATTTTTACTCATTTCAGAAGTTGTAAGTCTGGAAACCAAATTCATTACCCGCATCTTCAACAATGCATTTGTATCCTTTCGCGCTTTTCCACTTGATGTAAAATATAACTGTCCATCTTCCCGTGCACGATTCTGATAACATCTTCCTTTAGAATCCGCATAATATAAATCATTATGATAAATAAAATATCCTGTTTTCGGTTGACCATTATCTGAAGCGATACAATACTTTTAATACGACGACTTTTTATACAAAAACTTCCAGTTTTTTATAATCAACCTTTCACAAGATTCCACCACTTTTTTCTCTGTCTTTGTACAATTCTTCCATTGGCGCTAACTCCCTTTCAAGATATATCATAGTCCTGTGTGGGATCTTTACCTGTCCGCATATGCAGCTACTTTCCATAACGGAATTGTTGATCTTCACCAGATTCTTATGATCAAAGGAATTAATAATAATCTGCCAATGACACGCTGGTACTAATTTACTAACAACTTACTAAAAAAGAGGCTTCGTTACCCCAAAGTTTAACGAAACCTCTTCTTTATATTGTCAAACGTATATTCTCAATCGCCGTATCCATCCTGTCACAGTAACAGTCGCAGACTTCTTTCATTTTGGAAATATTCTTCCTGTTTTCTTCATCATAGACACCAATAACCACAAATCCTGCTTTTTTTGCAGTTTCCGCTGCGTGAAGCGCATCCTCAAATACAAGTGTCTCATTCGGTTCTGCCTGCATAGATTCTGCTGCCTTCAGGTAGATCAACGGTTCATCTTTTCCTGCACCTGTTTCTGTACAGGTGTAAATCTGCTCAAAATAATCCAGAATCCCGTTTCTCGCAAGTGCTGCTTCTGTCAGTTCCCGGTTTCCAGATGTTGCAACTGTCATCTGTATATTTCTCTCTTTAAACCATTCCAGAGTTTTCTTCACTCCTGGTTTCAACGGTGCTTCAAATCGGTAAAAATCACTTACAATTTTCAGAACCTCTTCTATAATCTGTGAAATAGACTTATCCAACTGGTATTTTTCTTTCATCCAGGTGGCTCCCTGCTCCAGACTCATAGTGTGCAGAGCAGCCCGGAGATTTTTCTCCGCTGTGATATTCTGACTCGCAAGATAACGTTCTCCAATATCCTCCCACACAGACATAGAATCCAGCAACGTTCCATCTACATCAAAAATCGCTGCCTTCATCAGTCTTCCATCATATGAATCGCATCTACTGTATTATTGTACTGCTCTTCCACTTTTGCCAGAAGTTCTTCACAGCCTTCAGTATCTCTTCCTCTGAGCTTCTCTGTAATATCAAAGCTTGCCTTATACAGATTATCAAATCCAAGGTTCTGGCATACACCTTTTAAGGTATGAGCTGCACGAAAAGCTTCTTCCCCATTTTTCTGTACCAGATTATCCTTCCGACTCCGGAAACTTCCATCATCCAGAAATTTCTTTGCAAATTTCTTAATAAGAACCTCACTTCTCAGTCTTCCAAGTACACCTTCATAATCTGCACCCATCTGTTCATAACATTCTTTTACTGTCATATTTTTCTCCTCTTTATCCCCATCTGCACTGTTAAACCTGCGTTTTCGCAATGATATTATTATATCACGCCATATAGCTGTTCTCAAGTGCTCTTTCACAAAAGCACCTTAGAATCTTTGTTACTGTTCACATACCACTATCCCGCGAGGTGTTTTGGCATGAATATGCCAAAATCCCGAGACATACAAGCCAAAATTCCATTGCCGCAGGCAATCTGGAATGAATTTTGGCTACGTTACTGTGAACGGAGTGAACAGTAACGAATCTTTTCCAAAATATAATCAACCCGCTGCAGTGTGATCCTTGCCCGGAGGGCTTTATTATGCTATAAGAATATTATGGAATGGTTTCCCATAGCATAATAAAGCACTTTCACATGTAATTCTCTCACATATGAAAGTGCTGATATCAGGCAGATGAAATCATCCGCATCACTACACACTATCACAGATTTTATATCCGGATATCATATAATTTTATTTTCTGCCGGTATTATCTGAAAAATCCCTGATTCTCAAAGTACTGGATAAATGGATTCTCACTTTCCTCTGTATCATCGGAGTCCATACTATCCTCACTGTCTGTATCTTCGTCTACATCTTCATCAGCATCTTTTGAGGATTTCTTAGAATCCTTTTTAGATTTCTTACTGTCTTTATCGTTATCATCACTGTCATCAGCATCTGTATTCTCATCCAGAGTTACTTTAACAGTCTCTTCTTTATAACTTGTTCCATGAGGAACCTGTACAGTCAGCTCTACCTCTTCATCTGGTTCATAATAGGAAAGATATTCGATCAGCTGATCAATACTTGAAACAGTTTTTCCATTAAATTCAGTAATAACGCTGTTTGCTTTCAGACCTGCTTTATCAGCAGCTCCACCTTCTGTTACTTTTTTTACAAAAACTCCTGCCGGAATGCCATACATCTGAACTGCCTCAGAACTTACAGAAGAACCTTCGATTCCAAGTACACCATGTTCAGAATCATCCAGTTTATCTCTTGATGTCTCATTCATCAGATTCTGAAGAATGTCAGTCACGTCTGAGATTGCAATTGCATAACCCATACCTTCTACTTCAGTAGAAGCAAGTTTTGCAGAGTTGATACCAACAACCTCACCTTCCATATTCAGAAGAGCACCGCCACTGTTACCAGTTGATAGCCGCATCTGTCTGGATCAGGTTTACACCGTCACTGCTGTCATCACTTCCATCTGTTACTGTGTTATTGTCAGAATCCATTCTGCGGTTCTTGGCACTTACGATACCGGTTGTAACAGACTGTCCATATCCAAGAGCATTACCGATTGCAATTACCTGCTCACCTACCTTCAGATCATCAGAACTGCCAATCTTCGCAATTGAAATGGCATCCATTGTATCATCTTTAACATCATCCAGAGATACAGATACAACTGCAAGATCTCTCTCTTCATCAAATCCCTTTACGGATGCCTCCACTGCATTTCCATCTGTAAATGCAACTGACAATGTATCCGCACCTTCTACTACATGATAATTTGTAGCAATCAGAAGTTCATCATCATTCTTACCAACAATAATACCGGAACCACTGCCCTCTACTTCCTGTTCCTGCTGCTGTGGTGCATATCCATACATTCCATACATTCCGAAGTAATTCTGTACCTCCTGAACTGACTTGGTTGTAATAGATACAATAGATGGAAGTGCTTCTGATGCGATTTCAGACACATCAAGGTTTCCTTTTGCTGTGCTGCCTGTATCTTTTCCGGTATCTGATTTGGAATCACTGGTATCTGCATCTTTCTTCTCGGATTTTGCATATGTCAATGTTGTCTCGTCCTTATTTGAAGCAGCTTCCACTGTTGTGGCTCCGCTCCATCCTGCAAGTTTATTTACTCCCTCAAAACTTCCTGCTGCAAGTCCTCCTGCAAGTACTGCACATAAGCTGAGTGTAAGACCTTTCTTTGCAATCTTTCTGATTTTATCATTTCTGTTATCTTTGTTCATCATAATAAAGTCCCTCCATGAATCTATGTCATTTATCTATGTCATTTATTTATCTCTGTTTCCTTTTGATGCTTTTAAGTATAGGAATGATTTGTGTTCTTTGTGTGGGAAAAATGTGTTTAATTTGTGACAATTTTATACATTTTTAATATGACATCAATTTTTAAAATCAGTCCTGTCTGTCAGTTATATCACTTTCGATACATGGAGGAAATTTTTCCGGTACTATATCCCGGAACCAGTGATTTCCAGTTTCCAACCTGACTTTTTAGTACCTTTTCTGTATATTTCAGGGAATTGGAACTATCCATATTTTTAAAGACATTATACGCTGTTTTCTTTTTCCCATTGGCATCCTTCAATCCCATTGCCAATCCCTGAGCCACCTCATGGGCTTCATCTTTATAGCTTCTTATAATAAATGCATCAATCATTGGATTGCAGGCAGCCTTATAATAGGCCAGTGCAATTGCTGCCGCCTGATTTGCCTGTCCTCCATAAGTGGAAGAAAATCCCTGTTCCGAAAGAATAATCCTTGTATTGGAACCAAATCTGTTTTTCACATAATCTGTAAGTGTCTGGATATTACGCATAGTGATAAACGTGGTGGTGTTCGCATCACTGGTAAACATGGATGCATTTGCACCTGACCAGAACTGTGAATCTGAAAGCGGCTGATTATATGCATGATATGCCAGATTCCAGTTCACATCTTTCTGCATATCAGAAATCTTCGCCGCAAAGCTTTCCAGAGTTGATCTTGCACTATAGCAGATAGTAAAGGCATTTTTCTGATTCCAGCAATTATCCAGACAGATAAATACTTTGGAACTTCCCCGGCTGCTTTTCACTGCATTGTAAAGGCAGCGAAAAGCTTCACTGTACATGGAGATAAATTTTGAAAAACTGACATTCCCTACATAATAATATCCGCTTGCACTGTTTACTTCATTTCCCAGGATCCAGTTACTTATATAACAGTTATTTTTTCCAAACTTCTCTCCCAGATATGCAAACATTGCTTCCATAGTCTGTCTAGTTGTGCTGTTATCTGTGTTCCATCCATAATAAGCTGTTTCTGCATAAGGACTGTTTCCCGTAATAAAGCTCTGCGTACTGGCATTCCTGTCAATACTGATCTGTGCCGTCACCTGGATTCCCTTTGCATTACATTGCTGAACAAGATATACATATCCGTACAGACCATTAAAATGATATGTTTTCCCATTATATTTATATGTTTCCACACCACTGTCTTTTCGCATCAGGTCTGAAATATATAAGTTAAAAAATACTGTTTTGGATTTTGTATCTGTCAGCTCGTTGATATCTGTAGCCTGAATTCCTTTTTTGGTCCCCGGAACAAAATATGCTGCTGTATTTGTACTGAGTTTCTCCGGATTGCTGACATAGCTTTTCGGACTGATCACACTATACGCAGATTTAGATTTTTTTATCCCTATGGCAAATTTTCCCTGTGCATATTCCGGATGTCCGGAAATGTTCAGCTTAAATGTAATCTTCCCTTTTGCCTTCTCCGGCTTCTTTACTTTACCCACCGTTTTTTTCACTTTACCGGAATTAGAATCTACATACACCAGATAGTAATAACCATCCGAACTTTTCACATAATTTGAAACAGTTGCGGATACAGTGATGGTATTCGCCTTTGTTCCTTTTACATAATCCAGTGATGCAGCTTTCGCCGAAGGACTGATTTCCTTTGTCCATTTTGCATATAAAGTAAGGGAACCTTCTGAACCCTTTTCAATCACACTTATCTGATTTTTATACTTACTGTCTGTATACCATCCCACAAAATGATATCCGGAACGCGTCGGCTTTTTAAATTTAATCTCATCTTCTGAAGTATAAGTTTTGGGATTAGCAGTATTATTTTTTCCTTTATTAAGTTTATATGTGATTTTATATTCGGATGCTTTCTCCCAGATTGCATACAGGGTTATTGCTGTTGTATCTCCTGCTGCAATAGCCTTATCTGTAGATATATCCGGACTTGTTCCATCATTTTCTGTGTCTGATATCTGCATTTCTGCCTTATCAGTTTTTTCTTCCCATGATGCGCTGTCCGTCTGTGCCACATCATTTTCTTCCTGCATCACATCTTTTTCTGGTTTTATTTCTTCTCCGACTTCTGTCTCTCACTGGTTTCCTGAGCCTGCTTTGCCATATCTGCTGTTTCAAGAAGTTTCTTAATAGAATCTCCCGGTTTATAAGTTTCACCGGTTCCATCTTCTTTCGTATTCCACTCTTTAAAAACATAACCTGTCTTTCCCCTCAGTGCTTCCGGTACTTTAGCAATATCCGCATCTGCATAGGGTATCACATATGTTTTTTCCAGTTTACCATCACTGTAAAGCAGAATGTTATAACCTTCCGCACTCTGTCCGGCATTTACTGAATCTTCTGTCTCCGACTGTTCCGGTTCCTGATCTTTTAACTCTCCTGTTCCAAACTCATCTCCACTGTTATTCTCATCAGATATTTTATTTCCTGACTCACTTCCTGTCTCATATCCGGCACCATCTTCAAAAACATCTGCTGCTGATTCAACACTTCCTGCCGAAAACTCTGAAGCCCACAATGTCTGCGGTATACAAGACGGAACTATCATAGATACCGCCAGTCCCATTGCTATAAACTTTTTCCATTTTTTCATATTCGTCTTCCTTTCTCTTTTTACATTTTACGGAATTGTTGTAACTATCCAGTATTCCATTTTCTTCATTTTCCTCCTGTCTTACAGTATAACATTTGAAAAATCCACAGACAACAAAAGACTGTCAAAATCAGGACACTAATATGTGATTTTCCTGATTTTAACAGTCTTTTATAAAATTTCCAAACTGCGAAGCAGTTATTCGGTGTAGAGCTGCGTAGCGAAGCGGATGATTTTATCCGCTTGACTTTTGAAAATATGGAACCGTCACGATTATTTTACAGTTCCTATCTTATTTAACGGCCAGTAACGAACTGCTACTTCTGCCTCTATTGCATCTTCCTCTACAAACGGATTTTGCCAGTATCTGGAATCCATACTGTGGTTTCTGTTATCTCCTAACATGAAATAACATCCCTCCGGAACTGTATACGGTCCAAAGCTTCCTTCCGGTGTTTCCGGACAAAAGCTGTCATCCAGCGGTTCTTCGGAATCATTGATATACACTTTTCCATCTACAATGTTTACTGTTTCTCCCGGAAGACCAATTACTCGTTTTACAAAAAGCTGAGATGGATCATCCGGATATTTAAATATTACAATATCAAATCTCTCCGGATCATCTTTTATATATGCCAGACGATTTCCAAATACTCTGTCACCTGTCATAATTGTTTCTTCCATAGAACCTGACGGCACTCGTGCATTAATATATACAAAGTGTCCCAACAGAAACGCTATAACAAAGACTGCAATGATAATCTTTGCATAGTCCCACAACTCCCTCCACACAGACCTGCTTTTGTCTGACTGTTCTGTCTGGTTTTTTTCCTCATTTTCCATTTTTCGTCATACCTCCAGAAATTTATATCACAGCATCATTTGATGATATCAGGGGCAAAATACTTTTAAACCTAACCTCATTTACTGTTATCAGAATAATAACTATTTCGCAAATAACGCATTAAACATAGTTTATCACATCTGATAGTTATTCACCACTTAATTTTTTATAAAATTTTGTCACTATTTGATTCTTGGATAATCTTGTCGCCACATTATGTTTCACGTGAAACAAACATATTGTCTTCCTGTAGTAATTCCACAATTTAACCGAATCAAGTAAGTCCCCTGCGGAGGTTGCGAAAAGCAATAAGCAATGGGTGAGGACTTGCTTGTATCAGGAGAAGTGTAAACTCCTTCTGATAAACTGCGAAACAGTTATTCGGTTATGAACAAGCAGCGAAGCGGATGATTTTATCAGCTTGACCCGAGTCAAACAAATCTACTGCAGCACAATTATTCTATGTAGAGCTGCGTAGCAAAATGGATAATTTTATCCGTTTGACCAAAAGTTTTTATAATATCAGGAAATGGGTACTATGTTTCACGTGACATAGTACCCATTTCTCACTGACAGATTATATTTCCTGCTGGTAATATTCTAGAAAATCTCTGATTTTGCCGGCTGCTTCTTTTAATACTTCTATTCTTGGTAAATAAACCACTCTGAAGTGATCCGGCTGATGCCAGTTAAATCCACCGCCATGTACAAGCAGAATCTTCTTCTCTTTTAATAAATCTAATGCAAATTTCTCATCATTTACGATATTAAATTTCTTTGTATCAATCTTAGGGAACATATAAAATGCAGCTTTCGGTTTCACAGCAGTAATTCCCGGAATATCTGTCAGCGCATTATAAATAAATTCTCTCTGCTCATAAATACGTCCACCAGGAACAATATAACTCTCCACACTCTGATGTCCGCCCAATGCAGTCTGAACAATTGACTGCGCCGGTACATTAGAACAAAGTCTCATATTTGAAAGCATCTTGATTCCTTCTATATAATCTTTTGCAACTGCCTTATTGCCACTGAGAATCATCCATCCGATTCTAAAGCCTGCGATCATATGTGATTTGGATAAACCGCTGAATGTTACACAGAATAAATCCGGAGCCATTGAAGCAATGGAAATATGTTCTGCTCCGTCCATTACAAGACGGTCATAGATTTCATCAGAGAAAATAATCAGATGATGTTCTCTGGCAATATCCACTATCTGTTGTAATACCTCTCTCGGATACAACGCACCAGTCGGATTATTCGGATTTATAATAACGATTGCTTTTGTTCTGCTGGTAATTTTCTTTCTGATATCATCCATATCCGGATACCATTCTGCCTGTTCATCACAAATATAATGTACTGCTTTTCCACCAGCTAAAGTTGCACATGCTGTCCACAACGGATAATCCGGAGATGGAATCAAAATCTCATCTCCATTATCTAACAGAGCTGACATACTGAGATTAATCAGTTCACTGACGCCATTTCCCGTATAAATATCTTCAATAGATACATTAGGGAGCTTTTTCAATTGTGCATACTGCATAATTGCTTTTCTGGCAGAAAATAAACCTTTTGCAGGGGAATATCCCTCACACTCTGTCAGCTGCTGTCTCATATCATAAATCACTTCATCCGGTGTTCTGAATCCAAACGGTGCCGGATTTCCGATATTAAGTTTCAAAACCTGAGTTCCTGCATTTTCCATACGTGCAGCTTCTTCTACAACCGGCCCTCTTACATCATATAACACATTATTCAGCTTAGACGATTTTTTAAATTCACGAACCTGTGCTTCCTCAACTGCCTCTCTGTCATTTTCTTTCATATTATTATAATTGTAATCAAATTTCATATTTTCCATTTGAATTCCTGCCTCATTTGTCTCTTTCTTTAAAGTATCTACAGATACATCGGTTCCTTTCAGCCATTCAGTTTCTACTCCTAATGTTGTCGCCAGAAAATTAAGAATTTCTGATCTGGGAGTTGTTTTTCCACTCAGATACTGGCTCACATGACTCTTTCCAAGTTTCACGCCCTGCTCTGCCGCCTTTTTTACAAGGTCGATCTGCTTCATATTCTTCTGTTCCATTGCTTTTTTTAATCGTTCAGCAAATATATTATTCATAAATACTATCTCCGTTCTCTGTAAAAAACAAATTACATTGTTATAATCAATGGTTATTGTTATATTTCTTAATTCTTTCGCATATATGTTATAGAAAGAACAGATATATTATATTGTTTATACGGGAATCAAAATACATTCAGACATACAAACATTAATTAAGTTCAAATGTATTTCTTTCAGCATCATACGCGAATATATGTTCTGTTCATTTTTAAATCCCGCATTTTATCAGCTTTTTCAAGTTTTTTCTTTGCTATTATACTATAATTGAACTAATAATTCAACGGTAAATTTTATTATTTTCAATTTCATCAGCAATGTTCAACTTTTAGTTTATTTTGCAGTTCATTATTAATTGAACCATATTGAACATGTTAATTGTTTTTATTACGCTGGTTCAATTAGTTTAATTTATATTTTGAACTATGCATTGAACCAGAATTTAACTTTTCTTATTTCAGTTCAATATATGTTCAATTTAAGTTTTGATGTTTTTGAAATTTCTTTTATTTATGCGGCTTTCTTGTCATTTCTCAGATTCTATTTGTTCAATTTTAAGTTCAAAAAGCACATGTTTTTGTCGGAGATCAGACTCACACTGGACAATTCTGTCTGAGAAACTTTTTCTATGCAATCAAATTTACAGGCTTTTCCACGCCTTTTCTTTCCTTATTATCCCGTCAGATGATTTATTATGTGATATGAAACATATTACAGTGTCATTCTCTGACACAAGAAAAATCCTGCAAGCAAGATTCTCCGTCTGCGGCAGGTAGCTTCAGCGATATAATTCCTCTACACCGCAGTGCGCTCCTGCCTGAAAGGCTTTACTTTCTCTGCACCTTTATGTATGTTATAGGAACATTACAAAGTAATCTCCTATAACATAAAATAAGTCCACTGCTTATTCTTTTTATAAATAATGCAGTGGACTTATCCGTTAATTTTATTCTTTTGTTATTCTGTAGCTTTGTTGCTTATCTGTACAATTTATGTCGCATTTGTTTTATTGTCCGTTTTATTTCTCTGGATTTACAATTTTACCAGCAATTGCACACGCTGCTGCTGTTTTGGTGATGCAAGGTAAATCTCTACCTTAGATGTTCCCATTCGACCAAGGAAATTTCTGTTATTTGTAGCTACTACACGTTCACCGTCGGTAAGGATACCTCCTGCACGTCCACAGCACAATCCACATCCGGGATGTGTGAGCATTGCACCTGCCTCTGCCAGAGTATCCATAATTCCCTCTGCAATTGCCTGACGGTATATTTTACGGCTTGCAGGAGTTACAATCAATTTAACGTAATCTGCTACCTTTTTGCCCTTTAACACCTCCGCTGCAGCTCTGAGATCCTCCAGACGGCCATTTGTGCAGGAACCGATAAATACCTGATCTATTTCTGTTCCTTCAAGTTCACTTACATTTTTAATCTTATCTACCTGAGACGGACATGCCATAACCGGTACAAATCCTCTGCGCGATAAGTGATTGTTTTCATATAGGTTGCATCTTCATCTCCTGTAAGGCTCTTCTGAAACTCATTCAACTTTATGTCACAATATTCTGCAGTTTTTTCATCCGGTGTAAACAGCGCACATTTTGCACCTGCCTCAATCGCCATATTTGCCATAGTCATACGGCTTGCTACTGTCATATTCTTTACTGTACTGCCGGTAAATTCAAGTGCTCTGTATGTAGCTCCATCAGCTCCCAGATCACCGATCAGACGCAGGATGATATCTTTGGACATAACATTTTCCGGAAGTTCTCCCTCGATCACAATCTTAATTGTCTCAGGAACTTTGATCCACATAGTTCCTGTTCCCAGAATACTTGCCATCTCTGTATATCCGATACCGGAAGAGAAAGCGCCTACACATCCGTAGGTAGTGGTATGGCTGTCTGTACCAAATACAATATTTCCCGGTTTTACATAACCTGCCTCTGTCATTAACTGGTGGCAGATTCCATCACTTCTGTGAACATTTTTCATGCCATATTTCCTGGCAAAAGCATCTCCCGCATGGAAATGTCTGGTATCATCTAACTGACTTGCAGGAACCAGATGGTCATATATGAGCACTGCTTTATCTGGATCCCAGAGCTTCGTAAAGCCCATTTCTTCAAACTTTTCTGCTACAAATGGAATAAATATATCATGAATCATAACCCTGTCTACATTGACCGTTACAATGTCTCCAGGCTTTACTGTTTTTCCAACATTGTTTCTTATAATTTTCTCAATAACTGTCTCGCCCATTTTCCTCTCCTTTCTAAATCAATCCAGCCATTCAGTTTGCGCATGGCTTTTACAAGTCCACCAGCCTGAATAATGCTCATCAGATTTTCCGGAAGAGAAGCAATCGGGTACTGTTTTCCATTGTAATCTACATGTTCATTCATTACCACAGTGACTTCATCACCTTCTTTGATATCATCATGAAGATCTGGCTGCTCGATTAGTAACAGACCATTATTAATAGAATTTCTGAAGAAAATTCTCGCAAAAGATTTGGCAATTACACACTGAATTCCCAGTGCTTTGATAATTTCCGGTGCCTGTTCTCTGGAAGAACCACATCCAAAGTTCTTTCCTGCAACAATAATGTCGCCTTTCTGAATCTGTCCTGCCAGTTCCGGACGCAGAGGACTGAATCCGTACTGTTTCATATCGTCGATTGTTTTCAGTGCGAGATATTCTGTTGGAATAATAATATCTGTATCAATGTCATCATCCAGAACCCACACTTTTCCTGTGAATTTTTCCATAATCTTACCTCTTATCTTCTATCTTCACTTGTAACTGTTCAGTACTTTCACAGTCACAAGTTAAAATTCATTCAAATGAATTGTGAATATCCGCTTTGCTACGCGACTCTATACCATACCGAATAACTACTCCGCAGTTTATCAGGATGAGCTTGCTCTCCTCCTGATACAAATAAATCTCCACCCGCTGTCTATTGCTTTTCGCAACCTTCGCAGGAAATTTACTTGATTCGGTTAAATGTTTCACGTGAAACATTTATAATTAGCATCACACCTCACTTGCCAGCGCAATCTTTCCTGTAATGCAGATGCTGTAACAGTAGCTGCTGATCCCAGATATACTTTGGAACTTGGGTGTCCTGCACGACCTTTGAAATTACGTGTTCCTGTACTGATCAGAACTTCGTTCTCACCGATCACACCCTGACAGCTTCCCCAGCATACACTGCAGTTCGGATTCATAACAATGGCTCCAGCTCCATAAACGTGTCAATAAGCCCCTCTTTTAATGCCTGGCGGTAAATAGTCTGGCTTGCAGGCACAACGAGAAATCTGACGCCCTCAGCAACCTTCTTGCCCTTGATGATTTCTGCACCGACACGCAGATCTTCAATACGTCCGTTGTTACAGGATCCCAGAAATGCTTCATTGATTTCAATTCCGCAGGCTTCTTCTGCAGGCACAACATTGTCTACAAAATCAGGTTTCGCAACTACAGGACGGACTTTTGATAAATCAAATGTATATTCTCTCGCATAAACTGCATCCGGATCACTGTGATATACAGCCTTTGGCTCACGTCCATGTTCTTTCAGATATTCAATAGCTTTCTCATCTGCTTCAAAGATACCTGTCTTTGCACCGGCTTCTACTGCCATGTTGCAAAGCGCCATACGATCACTGATACTGAGTGTTTTCGCACCCTCGCCTGTAAATTCCATTGCCTGATAGTTACATCCATTTGCTCCGATTTCCCCAATGATTGTAAGAATCAGATCTCTTGCATAAACTCCTTCCGGAAGTTTACCTGTCAGATTAAATTTTACGCTCTCAGGAACCAGTACCCATGAAGTACCTGTTACCATACCATAAAGGAAATCTGTACATCCTACGCCTGTTCCAAATGCACCTAATGCACCGTATGAACAAGTATGGCTGTCTGCACCAAAGATCAGTTCACCCGGACGGACATAATTCTCGATCATAACCTGATGGCAGACACCTTTTCCTTCCCAGAAATCAATGTTATGTTCTTTTGCAAAATCTCGCATCTTCTTCTGGGATGCTGCTGTTTTCGGGCTGTCAGATGGTACATTATGATCCACGATAAACACCAGCTTGCTTGTATCTGCAATGTGCGGATTTTTCAATTTATTGTTATACATATCAACCGTAAGATGTGTGGTTCCATCATTACTCATGAGACGATCGAGTTTAACTGTATGGATATCTCCCGGTTTTACGCTGTCAACACCTGCTGCCGCAGCAATAATCTTTTCTGCAATTGTCATTCCCATTTTACTTCTCCTCCTTGTTCAGAGATGCGATCAGACCACCCTGATTCAAAATATTCTGCATATATTCCGGAAGCTTTGTACAGGAATATGTTTTTCCGTTAGCTTCAACTGTTCCCTCTGACATATGAAGAACCATCTTATCTCCGGTATTTACTTCGTCCGGAAGATCTTTGCAGACAATTACCGGCAAACCAATATTAATAGAGTTTCTGTAGAAGATTCGTGCAAAAGATTTTGCTACAACTGCCTGTACTCCCAACGCTTTCAGAACACCAGGCGCCTGCTCTCTGGAAGAACCACATCCAAAGTTTTCTCCACCTACCACGAAATCTCCCGGTTTTACTTTCTTTGAAAAATCCGGATCCAGAGATTCAAATGCATGACCTTTCATCTCATCCAGATTAGGAAGTAACAGATACTGTGATGCTATGATCTGGTCTGTATCCAGATCATTATGAAATTTAAAAATTGTTCCTGTTTCCATAAAAACTGTTTCCTTTCTATATCATTTTATCTTTTTACAATTTATCACTTGTCTCTCTTTAACGATTTAGTCAGATAAATTCTTTTCCTATTTTAGCACAAAAGACAGGAGATTGAAAACGCCTGTTTTCAATATTCCTGTCTTTTTTTACAATCGTTATTACATTAACTCTTTTAAAACAGAATGTCCAATTGTTCCCTCAGGCATTGGCACTCCAAAATTCTCCGCCACAGAAGCACCGATCACAGCAAAAGTATCTTCATCTTTTATCGCACCGCCATTTTTCATTCTCTTTGAGTACGCAATGAATGGTACATATTCTCTTGTATGGTCAGTTCCTGTATAAGTCGGATCATTTCCATGATCTGCAGTGAGAATAAGCAGATCATTCTCTCTCATTTCTTCTAACAACACACCCAGATTTTTGTCAAATTTCTCAATCTCTTTTCCGTAACCTTCCACATTTCTTCTGTGTCCCCATAATGCATCAAAATCTACAAGATTAACAAAACATAACCCTCTGAAATCTCTCTTGCAGATTTCAATTGTCTGCTCCATTCCATGTACAGAGCTGTCTGAATGATGAGTTTCTGTAATGCCTTCTCCGCAAAAAATATCATGAATCTTTCCAACACCGATCACATCAAATCCATGATCTTTCAACACGTTTAACGTGGTAAGTCCGGTGGGTTTCAATGCATAGTCATGACGGTTACTAGTACGTTTAAATTCACCTTTTTTCTTACCAACATATGGTCTTGCAATAACTCTGCCAACTCTCCATTCATCCTTCATGGTAATTTCTCTTGCAATTTCACAGCAGCGGTACAGATTCTGAAGATCAAAAGTTTCTTCATTTCCGCAGATCTGAAGAACAGAATCTGCTGAAGTATAAACAATCATTGCACCCGTCTGAATCTCCTCTTCGCCCAGTTCCTCAATAATCTCCGTTCCGCTTGCGCTCTTGTTTCCTATCACTCTTTTTCCGCATCTTTTCTCCAGTTCTGCGATCAATTCCGGCGGGAATCCTGTTTCTGTAAAGGTTTTAAATGGTTTTTCTGTTTTGATTCCCATCATCTCCCAGTGTCCAGTCATGGTATCTTTTCCATTGCTAGCTTCACCCAGATGCGTATATCGCCCCTTGGGATTCTCAACACCCGCCATTTTTCCTGCCGGATGAAGATTCAGCATTCCCAGTTTTCTAAGATTTGGAATCTCCAGAGAACCCATTTTCTCAAGAATATGTCCAAAAGTATCCACCCCGATATCACCAAATTTTGCTGAATCCGGCATTGCCCCGATCCCCAGAGAATCAAGTACAATTACAAAAATTCTGTCGTAATTTTTCATTTATGTTTACTCCTTCTCTTACATTTTATTAATCGCTGACCTTTTCCTGTTCCCTTTTATTCGTCATTCACTTTTTTTACTTTTCGCAATTAAAAATCACTTGCAATGATGGGCGTCTACCTTATATTTCTCGGGAATTTATCAGATTTCGTAGTCCAAATCCCAGCGGTAGCAAATCCTTCAGTGTGTAGATATCATAATGCTCTTTATCTATTGCCAGAATAATCCGAAATGTCTCCGGATCACAGAACTCCATCATTACCTGACGGCAGACACCACAGGGAGCTGTATACTCTGTCAAAATCCCATCTTTTCCACCCACAATACAAATTGTGTCAAACTCTCTGACGCCTTCGCTCACTGCTTTGAAAATTGCAGTTCGTTCTGCACAGTTCGTAGGTGTATATGCTGCATTTTCAATGTTACACCCTGTATAAATCTGTCCGTTTTTTGTAAGTAATGATGCACCAACCTTAAAATTTGAATAGGGTGTATAAGAAAATTTGAGCTGTTCCATTGCAGTCTCAATCAGTTTGCTGATCATTGATTTTTCCAGATTCTGCATTCTCTGTCACCTCCGTCCTTACAGAACTTGTCCCTGATCTTCTTTAATCATTCTGCGGATTGCCTCTACAGCTACCCGGATTGCCATGTCTGTGTCATGTACAACCGGATTCTCAAGACCCAGCTTCTCTCTCTCCTGATTTGCCAATACCAACAGACAGGAACCCATTCTCGCCCTGAGTTTACCGGCTACGATGAAAAGTGCCGCAGATTCCATTTCAGAAGCAAGACATCCCATTCGTTTCCAGGCTTCCCATTTATTGATCAACTCATAACCTGCCGGCATTGCTTCCGGCTCATGCTGTCCATAGAAAGAATCTTTAGACTGTACCACACCTGTATGATATATAAATCCTTTCTCCTTCGCAGCTTCAACAAGAGCATTGGTCACATCCAGATTTGACACTGCCGGATATTCAATTGGCGCATATTCTCTGCTTGTTCCTTCCATACGTACTGCTGCTGTCGCAATTACAATGTCTCCACTTTTTATTTCCGTCTGCATTCCACCACAGGTTCCGATTCTGACAAAAGTATCCGCTCCGCAGCGATACAGCTCTTCCATTGCAATGGACGCTGATGGGCCACCAATACCGGTTGACGTTACACTGACCTTCACTCCATCCAGTGTTCCTGTATAAGTGATATATTCCCTGTTGTCTGCGATCAGCACAGGATTATCAAAATACTGTGCAATCTTTACACATCTTTTCGGATCTCCCGGAAGGATCACATAACGGCCCACTTCACCTTTTGCCACTTGAATATGATACTGTCTGTTTACATCTTCTGAGTAATTTTTCATAATCATCCCATCCTTTTCGTTTTCACGTGAAACATCGGTTGCCACTGTTTAACAATCCTCTTATTAATGCATTTAAGACAGTTCAACAGGATTTCATGTTCTAATGAGCTGAATCAATATACATTATTTACAAGAATTACTATAGTATCTTCCTTTTATTATGATTATAAATCATATACCTGTATGAGAAAAGTTCTTTTTTAGACCTGAATCCAATATCCGTCCATCTGCAAATATCTTCCTTGTTAATTTACGGTTATAAAAAAACTGAGGTCGTCGCTCCACGATGAAGTGGTAAACTAATTTTGGACACAGAGGGGTCAATTTCTAGACATAAATGAGTTATAATTCAAACAAGGAATTCTCATATTTAGTCTTAATTGATTTCGTGTTTAACAGGAGGTTTACCATGAA